>WNGE01001613.1_pt1 | contig 32868 bp, 31 predicted proteins | sample 5400651 | NCBI WGS metagenome assembly WNGE01 (sample SAMN13153370, study PRJNA577476) | soil metagenome | isolation source: 60 cm soil or saprolite under grassland replicate 2 | place: USA:California | collected 2016-06-15
GAGGACTACGGCTTCGAGGCGCACCTGGTGCACCCGCTGCGGTGCAAGGCGATCGCCTCGGCCAGGCTGAAGAACGACCTGTTAACCGAACTGCCGGACGTTTCCGCAGTTCAGCAGGCCCTAGCCGTCTCTGCGGCCGATCGTCGGGCTGCCCGGAAGATCCCGATTGCCAGGCCACAGCAGGCATGTCGCCAGCCTGATCGCCACAGAAACTGGACATACGGTGCTGAACTGCCTACTCAGCTTCTCCTCGCTGCTGCTCTTCGACGTCAGCCGCAGCGGGCCTTGACGCCTATGCAGCCGCCGCGACCTGGTACGACGTCAAAACCTTGCAACTCGGCTTGCATAGTTCGGAGAAGACAAGGTGGACGCCGCGACGCTGGCGCAGCTGCTGCGCGCGGACCTGCTCCCGGAGGCGTGGATCGCGCCGCCGGCGGTCCGGCAGCTGCGCGCGCTGCTGCGGCACCGGGCCGGGCTGGTCCGGCTGGGCACCCAGCAGCGGAACCGCATCCACGCGGTGGTGGCTGATTTCGGCTACGACCGGTCCGGCAGCTACCTGTCCGGGCCGGGCCGGGGCTGGCTGGCCGGGCTCGAGCTGCCCGCCAGCTCGCGGGAGATCGTCACCGATTGCCTGGCGGTCACCGGCCGGCCTGGCGCCGCTGACCGGCCGGATCGACGGCGAGCTGCGCCAGCACGCCAAGGCCGACCCGCGGGTCAAGATCTTGACCACGCTGCCCGGCGTGGGCCAGTTCACCGCCCTGGTGATGCTGGCCGAGATCGGCGACATCACCCGGTTCGGCAGCGCCCGCGAGCTGGCCAGCCGGGCCGGGCTGACCCCGGCCGTGCGCGGCTCGGACCTGACCATCCGGCACGGGCACATCCCGGGCAAGGCCCGGCCTGGCTGCGCCGGGTGCTGAACCAGGGCGCGCAGACTGCCAAGCGCTCGCCGGAGTTCGCCGCCACCTACGCGGCCATTGCCCGACGCCGCGGGAAGAAGATCGCCACCATCGCGATCTCCCGCAAGCTGCTGACCCGTGCCTGGCACCTGCTTTCCGAGATGCAGGACACTGACACCACCACCACGCCGCCGCGGCGGCCGTGAAGACAGGAGGGTCGCCAGGCCCCGGGCACGCTCGCTCTTGCGGCATGAGCCGGCCGCCAGGCCGCGCTCGATCATCTGATTGAGCAGCCCGGTCCCCGGACACATGGTCATGGCAGCCGCGCGTTAGCGCGGCGCCGGATGGGTGCTTGCGAGACCACTCGGCCCGCCACGTACCGAGAACACGCACACGACCCAGACAGGCCAACCGCAGAGGAATCCTTCCCGCCTTCGAGGATCTCCCGCCGCTGGCCGGCGTCAAGCTCGTCCGTCCTCGCCGCTGCGCGGCTGCGGGCGCCCCCCAGCTTGACCCCTGGCCGCGCGGCGAGAAGACCCGGGAGCTGCGAGGAAGGATCCAGAAGAACAGTCAGCCCAGCCCGGCGGCGCCGTAGTCACCAGGTCAGGTTCGTACGCCCTCTTGACACTGGTGGCCCTTATGGGTGCCGCGATGAGGTACGTCGCAATATGCAGTGCAGGCACCAGTGAGACCAGTAGAGCGAACTTGCTAGCCCTAGTCAGGCCGTGGCGCAGGTGGCGTCCGGATTCCGGTGTAAATGAGCGGGCGTGGGTTCCGGCTTCATGGTCAAGGTTATGCGAGGGCTCGGACATTTTGGGTGGTCGCTGGGGTGGCTGGAATTGGGAGCGGGCAGGTGGCGGCGGCCGCGGGCCGTCGGCGGTCCCCGGTCGGTCGCGGTAGCTCGAAATGAGAAGGCCGCGTAGTTCCCTGGGGTGGCTGACTGCGACGCAATGACAGCCGGAAACCTTGTCAGACGCGGTTGTGCCAGCCGCTGCAAGAAGGCGGCGGGGAGGAATCCGTCGAGCGGCACGAGCATGTCCACCGGGAGTTCACGCATGTGGTGATCTTCCTTTCGGGACTGCCCGGGCGTGAGACGTCCCGGGCGGCTTGCTATGGATGCTGGCGCGGCCGGGTATTCCACATTGTCTTGAGGTTCTGCTGTTCACGGCCGGCTTGCAGTGCGCCGGCGGCCAGCGCGGCGGCTGCCGTTTGCGAGGCGAGCGGGTTGGCGCCGATCGCGGTCAGGGAAGCGCCGTCTGCTGCGATGATGCGCACGGTGGCGGGGGCGAGCGCGGCGACCTCGGCGTCGAGCAGGGCCTGCAGGTTCGGGTTGGGCGCCACCGGGCTGAGCACCACCACGACGTCGTGACCGGCGGCCAGGTCGGCGTTATAGGGCGAGTGCACGCCGCCGTCGGCATAGCGTGTGCCGTTGATCGTGACCAGGGGGAACACGCCGGGGAGCGCGCCGCTGGCGAGGACCGCCTCGAGCAGCCCGGCGCCCGAGGTGGCATCGAACACGGCCCGCAGGCCGGTCTCCGCATCGACGGCGACGACCGCCAGGCGCGTGTCCGGCCAGGCATCAGCCGGCAGGTGAGCCGCGACCATTCGCCTGCGGTCGTCCTGGGGAACCAGCGACGAGCCCAGCGCGGCGAAGTTGGCGATCCGCCTGACCGCCTCCTGCCTGTCCGGGGTCTCGGCCATCACACGCAGGACCGCCGCCATGAACTCCTCCGGCGCGACCGGGACCTCAAGGGGCGGGACCTGCGAGCGCTGGTACATCGCCACCGCCTGGTCAAGCCCCCCGGCGGCGAGCGCGGCGCCCGTGCGGGCCCCGGCTGAGGTGCCGACGATCAGATCGGCGTCGCCGAGGTCGGCGCCTTCCTCGCGCAGGGCGTGGATGATTCCCAGCATCCACGCACCCCCGGCGGTTCCGCCGCCGGACAGAACCAGCGCCCTGGTGTTGCCTGACATGCGATGATCCTTTCACCCAGCTCCCGCAACCGGCACGGAAGAGCCCGGCGCTGCCGCGGCGCAAGCCGCCGCGCCATGAATACCTGCCTTCATAGTCAGGTCAGGCGAGTGTGGCGGCGGTTCGGGGCCGCTCGCCGGCCTGGTCCTGGCTGGCGGTGCGCGGTACCACCCGGCGGGCCGGCTGGAGCAGGGCGCGGAGCAGGTCCTGGAGCAGGCGCAGGCCGTCGGCGGTCATGGTCAGGCCGCGCCAGCCCCGGGAGGCGCGGTCCAGCACGGCCCGCACGAGGGTGCGGCAGCTGCTCTCGCCGGGGAGCCGACCGATGACCTTGGTGCGGCGGGTCTCGCCGAAGGTCCGCTCGATGAAGTCCGGATGCCGGACGCGGTGCTGGTGCCCGGCGGGGAACCGCAGGTAAGCGGTCAGCCCGTCGCGGTCGGCGAGCAGGCATTTCATCGCCGGCGGGTAGGTCGCTGCGTACCGGCCGGCCATCTCGGTGATCCGGTGACCGGCGAGCTCGACGAGGCGCGGGCCGGGCTGGGTCTTCAGGCCCCCGGTGCCGGACAGGGCCCAGTAGGCATCCTTGACCTCGGCCTGCATCCCGGCCGGGACCTTGGCCAGGACGTTCCGCGCCCGGTGGATGAGACAGCGCTGGCGCAGCGCCTTGGGGAAGGCCTGCTCGATCGCGGCGATCAGGCCGGGCGCCCCGTCGCTGATGACCAGCAGCGGGCAGGGCAGGCCCCGGTCCTTCAGGCCGGTGAGGAAGTCGTGCCAGGCACCGGCGGACTCCCCGGCGCCGGGCGCCAGGCCGGTGAACGCGGGCTTGCCGCCGGTGGTGATGCCCCAGGCAGCCAGGACCGGCTCGGCCGGGGGAACCGGGGTGCATCCGGAAGAAGCTGGCGTCCGGGTACAGGTAGTCCAGCGTGACGCCGTCCAGGCGGCGCCGGGCCCAGGCCTCGTACTCGTCTTTGACCTGGCCGCAGACCGACGACACCGTCGACGTGGAGATCGCCCCTGATCACCCAGCGGCCCGGCCAGGGCCGCCTCCACGTCCCGGACCGACACGCCGCGCACGAACGCGGCGATCACCAGCGTCTCCAGCGCGTTCGTCTTGGTCACGTGCGACCCGGACAGCCGCGACGCGAACGCCTCGGTCGTGCCGCGCAGCTTCGGCCGGGCCAGGGTCACCGGCCCGGCGGTGGTCGTGACGATCACCTCCCGGTACCCGTTGCGCGAACCCGGGCGGGCGTCCGCGCACGCCGCCGCCCGCTGGTAGCGGTCCCGGCCGGGGAACTCGGTGATCTCGGCCTCCAGGGCGGCCTGCATCAGCAGCCGCGCGCCGAGCCGGGCGACGTCCTCCAGGATCTCCGGCAGCGGCCTGCCCGAGGCAAACAGCTCATCGATCTGGCCGCGGACGCGGTCGGTAGGAGATACTCGGTGTGGCATGGGCGTAGGTCCTTCCCTTCGATGACTTGGCCGTCTTGAAGGGGACCTGCGCCCGTCTTGTCATTTACACCGAGGTTTGGACGTCACCCCGCCGCATGACCTCACTAAGAGGCACCGAGGCGCCATCAGGGCTATCGCGAAGACCGCGATACCGGGGCGGCGGTTGGCGCAGGCGCAGGAGACCCCTACCAGACAGCTACTACCCGCCCCTGGTGGCCCAAGGTTAGGACGTTCATCGGAAGATTGCGGTCACGGCGCACGCTATCCCTGCTATCCCTGCCCGATCTTGATCGTTATCGGACCAGAGCCCGTGATGCTCAGCGATAGGCCATGCAGGACAGTGGACGCCAACGCCCTCCACTACACGACACGGTTCACCGGAGGCCCACGGTTCTAACATTTTCTCTAACATCCTGTTAGAGACTGGGTGCACGTGATCCGTAGAAGTCTAGGTCCGGAGGCCGGTCAGGTCGCGGGCGATTATCGTCTTCATGATCTCGGACGTGCCGCCGTAGATCGTCTGTACCCGGGCGTCGGCGTAGGCCCGGGCGATCGGGTACTCGGCCATGTAGCCGTAGCCGCCGAACAGCTGCAGGCACCGGTCCAGCACCCGGTGCTGCACCTCGGTGGCCCAGAGCTTGGCCTTGGCCGCGTCCACCGCGGTCAGCTCGCCGGAGTTCAGCGCCAGCACCGCCTGGTCCAGGTACGCCTCGAGCACGTCGACCTCGGTCACGGCCGAGGCCAGCTCGAACGCGGTGTTCTGGAACGCGGCCAGGGGCTTGCCGAAGGCGGTGCGCTGGGTGGTGTAGTCGACGGTCCAGCCGAGCGCGGCCCGGACCGAGGTCAGCGCCAGGATGGCGATCGACAATCGTTCCCGCGGCAGCCGCTCCATCAGGTGCACGAAGCCGCCGCCCTCGCGGCCGAGCAGGTTGGCCGCGGGCACCCGGACGTCGTCGAAGAACAGCTCGGCGGTGTCCTGCGCGTGCAGGCCGATCTTGTCCAGCTTGCGGCCCCGGGTGAAGCCGGGCATGCCGCGCTCCGCCACGAGCAGGCTGATGCCGTGCGCGCCCGCCTCCGGTTCGGTGCGGGCCACCACGATCACCAGGTCGGAGTTGATCCCGTTGGTGATGAACGTCTTGGCGCCGTTGAGCACCCAGCCGTCGCCGTCCCTGACCGCGGTGGTGCGGACGCCCTGAAGGTCGCTGCCTGCGGCGGGTTCGGTCATCGCGATCGCGCCGATGCACTCGCCGGCCGCCATCGGCGGCAGCCAGCGGGCCTGCTGCTCCTCGGTGCCCAGGTCGACGAGGTAGGGGATGGCGATGTCGTCCTGCAGGCCGAACCCCGAGCTGAGCGACGTCGCGCCCACTGTGGCGAACTCTTCCATCACCACGCAGCGGAAGCGGAAGTCCTGCGTGCCGAGGCCGCCGAACCGCTCCGGTATGAGATGGCCGATGATGGCCTGCTTGCCGGCCGCCAGCCAGGCCTGGCGGTCGACGATGTGCTCCTGTTCCCAGCGCTGCTGGTTCGGCGAGACCTCGCGCTTGACGTAGGCCTGTACGACCTCGCGGAACGCCTCGTGATCGGGCTCGTAGAGGTCCCTGCGCATGGCTTACTGGCCTTTCCACACCGGAGCGCGCTTCTCGGCGAACGCCCGCGCGCCTTCCTGCGCGTCCTGCGAGGTGAACACCGGCCTCATCACCCTGGCCATGTCGTCCCAGCGCTCCTCGGCGGTCCAGTCGCCGCCGCCGTTCGAGATCTCCTTGCTGGCCATCAGCGCCAGCGGCCCGTTGGCCGCGATCTTCTCCGCCAGCCCCATCGCCGCCTCGAGCGCCTGGCCCTCGTCCACGACGCGGTTGACCAGGCCGATCTCGGCGGCACGGCGGGCGTCGAACGGGTCGCCGGTGAGGATCATCTCCAGCGCCAGCGCCCGCGGTATCCGCCGGGCCAGCAGCAGCGCCCCGCCCGCGCCGGCCACCAGCCCGCGCTTGACCTCGGGCACGCCGAACCTGGCCGAGGCGCCCGCGACCACCAGGTCGCAGGCGAGCAGCAGCTCGAAGCCCCCGGCCAGGGCCCAGCCCTCGGCCGCGCCGATCAGCGGCTTGCGCGGCGGGGTCTGGGTGATGCCGCACAGCCCGCGGCCGGGAAACGAGGGGGTCTCCCCCTTGAGGAACGCCTTGAGGTCCATGCCCGACGAGAACGTGCCGCCGGCCCCGGTGAGCACACCCACCTGCAGCGCGCCGTCCGCGTCGAGCTCGTCGGCCGCGTCGCGGATCCCGGCCGCGACCGCCCCGTTCAGGGCGTTGCGGGCCTGCGGCCGGTTGATGGTGATGACCTGTACCGCGCCACGGCGCTCGACCAGCACCTCGTCGCTCATCGCGCCTCCGTCCCGTACGCTCGCTCCGAATATAGTTCGATGATTGTATCGAATGGCCCATCACCTGCGTAGACCGTGCCCGCGATGTTTGGGTCGGCCCGAGGTTGGTGAGGCTGTAGTTAGCGGAGATCGTGGTACCGCCAGCCCTTGGATCCGGATGGGGACGCCATGACAGAGACCGTGCAGCAGCCCGCCGATATGCTCGCCCGTCTCGGCCGGAAGTGGGGCTGGGTTCTGGCCTACGGCATCATCACGCTGGCCGCGGGGGTCGCGGTGCTGGTCTGGCCGAGTGAGACGCTGCTGGTCATAGCGGTGCTGTTCGGCATCCAGCTGATCGTGTCCGGGATATTCAGGTTCGTGGCCGCGCTGGCGATCGATGACCTGACGGGCGGTACGAGGGTGCTGCTGGCCTTGCTGGCGGTGCTGTCCATCATCGTGGGCCTGTGGGCCGTCCGCCACGTTTCGCTTACCCTGCTCGCGCTGGCCGTGCTGCTCGGTATCTTCTGGGTGGTCAACGGCACCATCGAGCTTTTCACTGCGCTCTCCCACAGCGGTATGCCCGAGCGGGGCTGGACCGTATTCATGGGTGTGCTCAGCATCCTCGCCGGCATCATCGTGGTGGCCTACCCGGGCCTGACTCTGCTCGGCCTGGCCGTGATCCTGGGGATCTGGCTGGTGATCTTCGGCGTGATGGAATGCGTGCTCGCCTGGCGGCTTCGCTCCGTGCGCTAGCTCTGGCCGCTAGCTCCGGCCGGGCAGGTTTTCCAGCTTGCGGAAGTCCCAGCTGGTGATCTTGGCGGGGGTTATCCGCAGCCAGGCGTGCCGGCCGTCGTGGATCATCGCGCCGGCCGGGTGCTGGTACTTGGCGGCCATCAGGCGCTCGGGCCCGGCCAGTTCGGGCGTGTCGGGGGCCGCGTCGGCGGCGCGCGGGACCGGACCGACCACGACCGCATCGCCCTCGATCTCGACGCCGTGCAGCTCGTGGTAGTGCTCCCCCGCGTCGATCACCGCCGCCACCCGGGGGTCGCGCTGGACGTCGGTCCACCGCTGGCTGCGGGTCAGCGAGTAGACCCACAGGGCGGCGCCGTCCCAGACGAACCAGACCGGCGAGACATGCGGGCCGCCCGGCCCGAGGCTCGCCAGCCGGCAGGTCCGCTGCACGCCCAGGAAGGCGTCCCGCTCCTCCTCACTCATCGCGATCACCCGACTGCGCCGCTGCTCCCTCACACCGCACCCTCCGTTCCTCCGCGGGACTGACACCATGAAAGCACGCCGGGAGGCGGCAAGGCAGATGGGCGGGTGGGACTAGCAGGGCGGGTGGGACTAGCAGGGCGGGCGGGACTAGCGGGGCCGGTGTGGCTAGCAGGGTGGATGGGGCAGCCAGGGCAGGTGGTGCACTTGGCGGGGTGAGGCGCCGGTCGGCGGGGTGGTGATGGCGGGTTAGCTGCGGCCCCAGCGGCGGCGGAGGCGGGCGGGCTTGCTGGCCGGCGGGTCGGGGGCGGCGGCCTCGATCATGGTGCGGATGGTGTGGCCGCAGCGGCCGCAGATCGAGCCTGCCCCGCAGGCCTCGGCGACCTGCTTGGTGGAGCGCGCGCCCGCGTCGATGGCATGCTGGACGGTGCCGGTGGTCACGCCGAGGCAGAGACAGATGTACATCTCAGGTCCCGGGCACCTCGAGGACTTGCACCAAGCGACCGACGAACAGCGGCGGGTACGCGCCGACCCCCGCCTCCGCCATGAACGCCGTCGCGGCGTCAGGGTGGCGGATCCACTGCTCGGCCTGGCGTTCGGTGGCGATCTCTTGCAAGATCATCACCTCGGCCTGGTCGTCCAGGGCGCGGTAGATCCAGAAGCGGCGGACGCCCGAATCGGCGAGCCTGGTGACGGCGGCGTGCACGCTGGCACGCAGCCGGGCCACCCCGTCGCGCCGGCCGACGGGTGCGATCGTGGCCACGAACACCGCGCCCTCCGCCGCGATGTCGGCCGCCGCGCCGGGCAGCAGGTCCAGATCGAGCTTTTCCACGGCCTCGCCGGCGAACATCGGCGGGAGCTCGTCTACCCCGGCCGAATCGAACCAGGAGAACATGAGCGGCGACCGCAGCAGCGCGTCGACCGGCGAGCGCTGCCTGAACCCGATGGTCACGAAGACGCGGCTGGCGTCCTCGAGCGAGCGGTAGACCACGACGTGGTGCGCGCCGAGGCCGGGCAGCCGGGGCAGGCCCGCGGTGAGCGCGGCCCACCAGTGGTCGAAATCGGGCACCCGGTAGTCGGCGGCAAGGACGAGAGACATCGCGACGTCGCCATTCAGCTAGCGAAGGTTCGGATGACTGTACGGTATAGGCTCCGGACACCAGGAACGGGAGGGGACGTACATGCTCGGGGACGCTGAAGTCCTGCAGTTGCTGAACGAACAGCTCACCAGCGAGCTGACCGCCATCAACCAGTACTTCCTGCACTCGAAGATGCAGGACAACTGGGGCTACACCGAACTGGCCGCGCACACCCGCGCCGAGTCGTTCGACGAGATGAAGCACGCCGAGGCCCTCACCGACCGGATCCTGATCCTGGACGGCCTGCCGAACTACCAGCGGCTGTTCTCGGTGCGCATCGGGCAGACCATCCGCGAGCAGTTCGAAGCCGACCTGGCCATCGAGGTAGAAGTGGCCGAGCGGCTCCGGCCCGGCATCGCGCTGTGCCGGGAACGCCACGACACGACGAGCGCGATCCTGCTCGAGACGATCATGGCGGACGAGGAACTCCACATCGACTACCTGGAGACCCAGCTGGAGCTGATGAACACGCTCGGCGAGCAGCTGTACCTCGCCCAGTGCGTGTCCCGGCCGCCGACGTAAGGTTTCACCATATAGTCCGCGTCCTTCAGGGGGCCTGCATGGCCGACGAGCTCAGCCCGCTGGATTACCTGCTGCACCGCGGTGAGGCGTATCCGGCCACGCGTTCGGCGTTCCTGAACCTGGAGATCCTCGACGGCCCGGCCGACTGGGGCCGGCTGCGCGAGGCGATGGACCGGGCCAGCCGGGTGGTCATCAGGATGCGGCAGAAGGTGGTGATCCCGCCGCTGCCCGCCACGCCGCCGCACTGGGTGGTCGATCCCGACTTCGACCTCGACTACCACCTGCGCCGGGTCGCGCTGCCCGCCCCCGGCACGCTGCGCCAGCTGCTCGACTTCGCCGAGCTGACGCTGCAGTCGCCGCTCGACACCTCGCGCGCGCTGTGGGAGGCGGTGTACGTCGAGGGCCTGGAGGACGGAAGATCCGCGCTGCTGACCAAGCTCAGCCACGCGATCACCGACGGGCTCGGCGGGATCGCCCTGTTCGAGCAGGTCTACGACACCGAACGGGCCCCGGAGCCGCGGCCGATGCCGCCGGTGCCGGTCCCCCGCGACGTGAGCGGCAGCGACCTGCTGCGGGACAGCATCAGGCAGCTGCCGCAGACCACGTTCACGGCCGGGCGCAAGCTGCTGGGCCGGGCGGCGGGCACCGCGGCCCGGCTGATCACGCGGCCCGGCGCCACGGTGACCGGGGCCGTCGGGTTCGCGGATTCGGCCCGCCGGGTGCTCAGCCCGCCGGCGGCCGAGCCGTCGCCGCTGCTGCGCCGCCGTAGCCTGGTCAGCCGAACGGTCGTGCTCGAGCTACCCCTCGCCGACTTGCGCGCGGCGGGCAAGGCTGTGGGCGGGTCGGTGAACGACGCATACCTGGCTGCGCTGTGCGGGGGGCTTGGCCGGTACCACGAGGTGCTCGGCGTCCCGGTCGACGCGCTTCCGCTGGCCCTGCCGGTCAGCCTGCGCGGTGCGGACGACCCGGCCTCGGGCAACAGGTTCGCCGGGGTCACGATCGCGGCGCCGGTCGGCGAGTCCGATCCGGTCGAGCGGATGCGGCAGGTCCGCCAGCAGGTGATCGCGGGGCGGAGCGAGCCAGCCATCGACGTGATCGGCCGGCTGGCGCCGGTGCTGTCCCTGCTCCCCGACGAGGCGCTGCACGAGGTCATCGACCGGATCACCCCGCCGGACATCCAGGCCAGCAACGTGCCGGGCTACGCCCAGGAGACCTTCCTGGCCGGGGCGCGGGTGGACCGGCAGTACGGGCTCGGGCCGCTGCCGCGGGTGGCCATGATGGCGATCCTCATCTCCCGCGCGGGCACCTGCACCGTGGCGTTCCGCTACGACACCACGTCGTTCACCGCAGCGGACCAGCTGGAGAAGTGCCTCCAGGCCGGGTTCGACGAGATCGTTGAGCTGGGACGGCGGACCTCATGACCGGCCCGCTGCGCCTGCCCGGCTCCGTGGCCGAGGTCGACGCGAGCCCGCCTGGCCCTGGTACCGGCGCGTTCTTCGACCTGGACGGGACGCTGGTGGCCGGGTTCACCGTGGCCGCCGTCACCAGGGACCGGCTGCGCCACCGGGAGGTCGGCGCGGCCGAGTTCCTGCAGATGATGCAGCTCGCGGTCGAGTACCGGCTGGGCCGGCACCAGTTCGAGAACGTGATCGCGGGTGCGGTGCGGACGACCAAGGGCCGGCTGGCCGAGGACGTCGACGAGGTCGGCGAGCGGATCTTCCGGCAGTCCGTGGTCGACCTTATCTACCCGGAGATGCGGGCGCTGGTCCGCGCTCACCAGCGCCGCGGCCACACCGTGGTGCTGAGCTCGTCCGCGCTGACCATGCAGGCCGAGCCGGTGGCCCGCTACCTCGGCATCGACCACGTGGTGTGCAACAGGTTCGTGGTCGACGAGCACGGCGTGCTGACCGGCGAGGTCCAGCGCCCGGTGATCTGGGGCACCAGCAAGGCCACCAGCGTGCAGAAGTTCGCCGCCGAGCACGGGGTCGACCTGCGGTCCAGCTACTTCTACGCGGACGGCGACGAGGACCTCGCCCTGATGCACCTGGTCGGCAACCCGCGGGCGGTCAACCCGGGGCCCGAGCTGACCAAGGTGGCCGAGCGGCGCGGCTGGCCCATCCTGCGGTTCAGCAGCCGGGGCGGCGGCGGCCCGCTCGGCCGGATCCGCAACCTGGCCGCGATCGGCTCGCTCGGCCCCCTGGCGGCCGGCGCGCTGGGCCTGGGCGTGCTGACCAGAAACAAGCGCGTCGGGGTCAACTTCCTGACCCGGTTCTGGCCGGAGGCCGTCCTCACGCTGAGCGGGGTGAAGCTGAACGTCACCGGCGAGGAGAACCTGACCGCGCAGCGGCCCGCCGTGTTCCTGTTCAACCACAGGAACAACTTCGACATCTTCATCGTGGCCGCGCTGGTCAAGGACAACTGGACCGGGATCGCCAAGAAGGAACTCGAGACCAACCCGCTGGTCGGCCCGCTCGGCAAGCTGATGGACGCGGCGTTCATCGACCGGGCCGACACCACCTCGGCGGTAGCCGCCCTGGCGCCCATCGAAGAGGCCGCGCGCAAGGGCCTGTCCATCGTGGTCGCGCCCGAGGGGACCCGGCTGGACACCCAGTCGGCTGAAGGGATCGGCCCGTTCAAGAAGGGCGCCTTCCGGATCGCGATGGCGACCGGCCTGCCGGTCGTCCCGATCGTGATCAGGAACTCCGACTCGGTGGCCGGGCGCAGCTCGACCACGCTCAACCCAGGCACGGTGGACGTGACGGTGCTGCCGCCGGTCAGCACGGCCGACTGGACGGTGCGGGATCTGCGGGAGCGGATCGAAGAGATCCGCATCGCGTACGTGCAGCTGCTAGCCGAATGGCCCGCCCCTGGGACGGCGCCGTGACCTCGGCGGACGATCTGGCCGGGCTGCTGGCTGACGTGGCCGGCCAGCCGGGCACCGTGGTGCTCACCCAGAGCTCCACGCCGACGGAGGCGCGGCTGATCCGGGAGCGGATCGCGGCGGCCGGCGGGAGCCCGGTGCCGCCGGTCAGCCTGGGGCCGGCCGGCGAGGAGCTGCCCCGGTCGCTGCTGGACGGCGACGGGGACGTCCGGCTGGTCCCGGTGCGAGTCGCCTGGCTGCCGGAGGAGCACGGGGGCCTGCGCGTGGCGCGGGTGGCCGACCTGCGGCCAGGACACGATCCGTACCACCCCGGCGAACGGCAGCAGCAGCGGATCCTGGCGCGCCAGCCGGGGCGGGCGGTGGTGCTGGCCGGGGAGCCCGCCACGCTCGGGTCGCTGCGGCAGCGCTGGGCCGAGACGACCGACGACGACGACTTCGCCGCCTACGTGGCCCGCCGGGCCAAGCTGGCGCTCGACCGGGCCGAGTACCGGCTGCGCGGCCCCAGGTACAAGACGCCGAGCCTGGTCAAGGACGAGATCCTGTCCTCGCGCCGGTTCCGGAACGGGCTGCGCGCGGTCCGGCGGGGGCCTGGCTCGGAGGTGCCGTCGCTGGACGAGGCCGGGGAGATCCTGGACGAGCTCGCCGCGGGCTGGAGCCGCCGGCTCATCGATGTCATGCCGACCGTCGGCCGGCTGATCTTCCAGCGCGGCTTCGACCCGCAGATCGACTACGACGAGTCCCAGGTGGAACGGGTGCGCGCGGCGATGGAGCGCCACCCGGGCATCTTCTTGTGGTCGCACCGGTCCAACCTGGACACGCTCGTGCTCGCCGCCGCCATGCAGGAGCTTGGCCTGCCGCCGGCCCACCTGTTTGCCGGGATCAACATGGCGTTCGGACCGATGGGCGCGCTGATGCGCCGGGCCGGCGTGATCTTCATCCGGCGCTCGACCAGCGACGACCCGCTGTACAAGTACGTGCTGCGTGAGTACGTCGGGTACGTGCTCGAGAAGCGGTTCAACCTTTCCTGGTCCATCGAAGGCACCCGGTCGCGGACGGGAAAGGCGCTGCCGCCGCGGCTCGGCCTGCTGTCCTACGCCGCCGACGTCTACCTGTCCGGGCGGGTGGACGACATCGTGCTGCTGCCGGTGTCGATCACGTTCGACCAGCTGCACGAGATCTCCGAGTACGCCGACTACGCCCAGGGCGGGACGAAGAAGCCAGAAGGGTTCGGCTGGCTGTACGGCTTCATCAAGGCCCAGGGGGCGCGCCACTACGGCAAGGTCTACGTGCGGTTCGACGAGCCGGTGCTGATGTCTTCGTTCCTCGGGCCTGTCGGTGGTGTGGTGGCTCGGGACCCGGCGGCGCGGCGGCTGGCCCTGCAGAAGACCGCGTTCGAGGTGGCGTGGCGGATCAACCAGGGCATGCCGGTCACGGCGACGGCCCTGGTCACCACCGTGCTGCTGGCCATGCAGGGAGCCGGCCTGACGTTCGGCCAGATCCGGCTGGGGCTGGCCGACGGGATGGACTACCTGGAGAGCCGTTCGGTGCCGCGGGCGGCGAGCGCTAGAGCGCTGACCGGGGCCGGGTCCGGGGCCGGGGCGGTGCGGGCGACGCTGGACGCGCTGGTGGCGGGCGGGGTGGTGAGTTTCGTCGCGGAGGGCCGCGATCCGGTCTGGCTGATCGGGCCTGAGCACCAGCTCGAGGCGACCTTCTACCGGAACTCGCTGATCCACTTCCTGCTCGACACTGCGCTGTGCGAGCTCGCCGTGCTCCGGGCGGGCGAGGCCGCTTCGGATCCGGTGGAGGCGTTCTGGGACGAGATCGCCCGGCTCCGCGACCTGCTGAAGTTCGACTTCTACTTCAAGGAGCGGGACGAGCACCGGCGCCAGGTCGCCGCGGAGATGGACCGGCACGACCCGTCCTGGGAGGCGCGGTTGCGGTCCGGGCCCGCGGCGGCCGACGAGCTGCTGGCCGGGATGCGGCCGCTGGTGTCCCACGTGGTGGTTCGGCCGTTCGTCGAGGCGTACCGGCTCGTCGCCGACGTGCTGGCGCACGATTCCCGGCCGGCGATTACCGATTCCGATGTGGTCCGCGAGGCGTTCGGGCTCGGGCGGCAGTACGTGGCCCAGCGCCGGCTGCGCAGCTCGGAGTCGGTTTCGGCGTTGCTGTTCCAGACGGCCTTGCAGCTGGCCAGGAACCGAGGGCTGTTCGAGGGCGATGATCTGGCCGCCCGGCGCGCCGCGTTCCTGGCCGAACTCCGCGACCTGGTGCGCAGGCTCGACCGGATCGAGGACCTGGCCATCAGGCGCTACATCAGGGACGCGGTCAGCACCATGCCGGCCGACTGAGGCCGGGCGCTGACCCGCGGCCGCTGACCGGCGCCAGCGCTGGCGTCCACCCTGACAGCAAGTATCGCATCATTGCATCATGATGCGGTGAAGTTATACTACTCGTATGCGCACGACGATCGACATTCCGGATGACCTTCATGCTCAGGCGGTTGCCATCGCCAGGGATACCCATCAGTCGCTGAGTCAGGCCGTTGCCGGGTTGATCCGCCGCGGACTCGGCTCGGGCCACGCGGGCGAGATAGCGAGAAGCGCCCGCACCGGCCTCCCGGTCGCGCACCTCGGCAGGACGATCACTAGCGAGGATGTGCGGCAGCTAGAGGACGACGATCAGTGACTGTCCTCCTCGATGCGAACGTGCTCATCGCCCTGCTCGTCGACGATCATGTTCACCATTGTGCCGCCGAGAACTGGTTCGTCGGCATGAACGGCAACTTCGCGACTTGCCCGATCACTCAAGGCAGCCTGATGCGACTGCTCATCCGTGAAGGCCAGCCGGCTAGCGCGGCACGAGACGTCCTTAACGGCACCAGCGCCGATCCGCGGCATGAATTCTGGCCCGATGATGTCCCGTACGCCGATGCGCCCACCCAGGGAATCGTTGGTCACCGTCAGGTGACCGACGCTTACCTGGCACAGCTCGCGCGGGTACGCGGGGCTCGCCTCGCCACGTTCGATCAGGCGATGGCCAGGCTTCACCACGACGTGGCCGACCTTGTCCCGGATAGCTAACCGTCGAAAGCTCGCCCAGGGGGCAAGCGCGCTGGCTGGTTAGCCGCGCAGCAGGCAGAGGCCGTCGACGGCGGCGAAGCCGTCCGGGCCGTAGACCAGCGGGTTGATGTCGAAGGTGTCGATCCAGTCCCGGCCCGACGCGGCCAGCGTGCCCGCGCTGACCAAGATGGCGGCCAGGGCGTCGCGGTCCCAGGGGCGCTTGCCACGCAGTCCGTTCAGCACTCCGAGGTCGTCGAACTCGGCGATCAGCTCGGCGGCGTCGGCGGGCACCAGCGGAGCTAGCCGCCCGCTGACCCGGCCGAACACCTCCACGAACACCCCGCCGAGGCCGAATGCCACGACGGGCCCGAGCTCGGACTGGCCGCGGATCCCGATGAACGCCTCGCCCTCGGCCTCGATCATCGGCTGGACGACCACCAGGTCCGGCAGGCCGTCCCGGCCGGCCAGCGCGCGAAGCTCGCCGACGGCGGCCTCCACGCCATTGGCGGGGACGGCGAGCCGGACGGCTCCGTGCTCTGTCCGGTGGCTGACATCGGCCAGCTTCACCACGTACGGACCCTCGAACGGCACCGAGCCGGCCTCGGCCGGACTCGCCACCAGGTGGTAGGGCGCGACCGGGAGGCCGGCCGAGGCGAGCAGGTCCATCGTGGCCGCGAACGGCAGCATCGGGCCGGACTCGCTGGCCACCGGGGCCACGCCGGGCCGCGGCACGGCCGGGACCTGCCGCGGGTCGTTCAGCCGCGCGTCCGGCCGGGAGCGGACGAAGGTCGCCATCGTGTTCAGGCCGCGCAGGCAGCCGCGCAGGCCGTTGCCGATCGCGACCCCGTAGTCGCGGCGCAGATCCTCCAGCCACTGGCCGCCGACCCCGGCCAGCGGCGCGATGATCGTCGGGTTGTTGCTTGCCTGGGTGCGCTGGGCGAAGTTCTCGGCGCTGACCTTTCCGCCGTGGTCCCAGTCGGCGAACTGGGACAGGAAGATGTTGGTGTCGAACTCCGGCGCGGCCAGGTAGGTCTGCATGATGCTCTCGACGCTCTCTGGTCGTGAGCCCATCAGGAAAGCCGTGGCGTCGAGCGGATTGGGTACGCCACCGCCCGGGACCACCGAGCCGATGAAGTCCGACAGCCGCTCGACCTCCGGGATGTCGACGCCCTCGGTGTCGGCCAGGTCGGCCGCCATCGCGGCGAAGCCGCCGGTCCCGGTGTAGACGAACAGCCCCTTCACCGGGGACCAGCGGGACCTGGGCAACTGCTCGAGAAACTGCACCCGGTCCACCATCTCGTCGAGCTCGTCCGCGCGCAGGATCGCGGCCTGCTTGAAGGCCTGTTCGTAGACCCAGGCGTCGCCGGTGAGCGTCCCGGTATGGGACTTGGCCATCCGCTGGGTTCGTTCGGTGCGGGCCAGCTTGACCGCGACGATGGGCTTGCCGGCCTCGCGGGCCCGGGCCGCCGCCGCGAAGAACGCGTCCGGGCGCCGGATCTTCTCCAGAACCAGGCAGATGATCTCGGTGTCCGGGTCGTCGACCAGGTACTCCAGGTAGTCGGCCATGTCCGTCACCGGTTCGTTGCCCGCGGAGATCATCATGTTGAAGCCGACCCCGCCGGCCCGCCAGGCCGCGGCGCCCGCCGCCTCGATGGTGGCGCCGCTGTGCGCGATCATCGAGACCCCGCCCGGCCGCCGGGAGAAGGGCGGCAGCATGGTCAGGTCCAGCTTCTTCGGCACGTTGATGTAACCGACGCCGTTTGGCCCGATGACTGGCATGTTCGCCGCCAGCGCCGCGGCGCGCAGGCGCTCCTGCAAAGTTATGCCGTCCGAGCCGAACTCCGCGAAGCCACTCGCGATCGTGATGAGGCCGCCCGCCCCGCACTCGCACGCCTCTTCCAGCAGGTCGGTGGTGCGTTCGGCGTTCATCAGGCTGAACACCGCGTCGATGGGCTTGCCGAGGGCGCGCAGGCCCGGGTACGAGGTCTGGCCGAAGACGCTGTGGTAGCGCGGGTTGACGAAGAACACGTCGGCGTCGCTGTCCAGCGTGCCGAGCGTGTGCGGGGCGAACGGGTTGGTCTCGCTGGCGCCCACGATCGCGACGGATTTCGGGTTGAAGACCCGGTCCAGCGCGGGGCGGCCGTTCGGGCTGGGGGACGACATGTGCGCTTACCTCACACGCTCAGACCGATGAGCTTGGTTTCCAGGGTCACCGCAGCCACCGCATGCTCACCCTGCCTGGCCCTGGCGCTCCTGGCGCTGGCGGCGGCTGGCCAGCACCTGGCTGAACGGGACGTCCTTGTCCGGGGTGGCCTCGCGCGGCAGGCCGAGCACCCGCTCGCTGATGCCGTTGCGCTGCATCTCGTTGCTGCCGCCGGCGATCGTGCCGATCCGGGCACCCAGCCAGCGCTGCGCGTGGATACCGACCGGGTCGCCGACGCCGTTCATCGTGGCCCGGGTGCCGCCGATCTCCAGCGCGATCTCCTTGGTCCGGTACTGCGTCAGCGCGCTCATCAGCCTGACCAGGGACGCGGCCGGCGGCGGCATCCGTCCCGCCCTCAGCTGTGCGTTGACGCGGCTGATGGTCGGGTCGGCCAGGGCCTCTAGGACGATCGCCTCGGCGACCAGCTGCCGGGTGTGCGGATCCTGGTCGCGGCCCACGGCGCGGGCCAGCGCGATCAGCTCGCCGATGGTGTCGGCCTCGCCCTCGCCGCCCGCGGGCGCCATGTGGTCGTTCAGGCTGTTCCCGCCGACCATGTTCCGCTCGTGGAACAGCAGCCCGGAGGCCACCCGCCAGCCGTCGTTCTCCTCCCCGATCAGGTTGCCGGCCGGCAGCACCACGTCGTCGAAGTACTCCTGGCAGAAGTGCGAGCCGCCGGTGACCAGCTTGATCGGGTTCACGGTCACGCCGGGGCTGCGGATCGGCATGTACAGCATCGACAGCCCGCGGTGCTTGGGCACTTCGGGGTTGGTCCTAGCCAGCACCATCGAGTAATCCGAGAAGTGTGCGCCGGTGCTCCAGATCTTCGAGCCGTTCAGGATGAACGTGTCGCCATCTCGTTCGGCCCTGGTCAGCAGGCCGGCCAGGTCGGACCCGCCGCTCGGCTCGGACAGGAACTGGACCCACAGCTCCTGACCGGACAGCATGGCCGGCAGGTGTCTGGCCTTCTGCTCGTGCGTACCGAACTCCAGCAGGGTGGGCCCGAGGATCCCGTGCGTCACGTTGAGCGCGGTCGGCAGCTTGTACCCCGCGGTGGCTTCCCGCCAGGCCAGCTGGTGCGCCCGGGCGAGGCCCTGGCCGCCGTACTCCTGCGGGTACCTGATGCCGGCGAACCCGGCCTCGAAGATGAGTTTCTGCAGCTCCCTCGCCTCGGCGACGATGCGGAGCTCTTCGCTGTCGTCGACCTCCAGGCCCTCGGGGCCCTCGGCCGGCGGCAGGTTCTGCGCGGCCCACGCGCGGGCGCGCGCGCCGAAGCCCTCGGGGCTCTCTTGCTGAGTGCTCATGCCGTCGCCTCTCCCTCAAAGTCCGATGAGCTGGCACAGGCGCTCCCTGTGCTGGGCCGGCGAACCGTAGAGGAATTTGTTCGCCGTGGCCCGGCGCAGATACAGGTGCAGGTCGTGCTCCCAGGTCATGGCGATGCCGCCGAACAGCTGCCCGCAGTCGGAGATGATGGTCAGCGACTGGTCGCCGACGTGCGCTTTGGTCACGCTGGCCAGCTGGCGGCAGCCCTCGTCCTCGGTCGCGAACGCCCTGGCCAGCGCGGTGGACAGGCCGAGCGCCGCCTCTAGCCATAGCTTGTGGTCCGCGATCCGGTGCTTGAGCGCCTGATAGGACGCGAGCGGCCGGCCGAAGGTGTAGCGGTCCTTGACGTAGTCCAGCGTCAGCTCGAAGATCCGCTCGAGCAGGCCCGCGGTCTCCGCGGCCTGCAGCGTGAGCGCCAGCAGATACTGCCGCTCCAGGATCTCGTCGAGGTGGCCGGGTTCGCCGATCATCGCCTGGGCGGGGACGCGGACCTCGTCCAGGGTTATGTCCGCGAACCGCCGACCCAGGTCGTACTGCGGCAGCGTCTGGACGGCCAGGCCGGGCGCGTCGCGGGGCACGAGGAACTGGGCGCCTTCGTTGCCGGTTCTGGCGGTGACCAGGAACACGTCCGCCACGTCGCCCGCCTCCACCGAGGCCTTCTCGCCGCTGAGCACCCAGTCGCCGCCGTCGCGCCGGGCCGTGGTGGCGGCCTGGCCCGGCTCCCAGGCATCGGGCGCCTCGCCCGCCGCCCAGGCGGCGATTACGGAGCCTTCGGCCAGCCCGGGCAGGTACTGGCTCTTCTGCTCGTCCGTCCCGGCCCGGGCCAGCGTGTCCGCCACCACCGAGACGGGCAGCAGCGGGCCTGGGGCGATCAGCCTGCCCATCTCTTCCGCCACGACGACCAGGTCCAGGACGGGCTGGTCGGAGCCGGGGCCGCCGTACTCCTCCGGGATCAGCATGGCGGCCACGCCGAGTTCGGCGGCCCGTGACCAGTAACCAGGGGCGAGCGGCGGCTCGCCTTGCGCGGCCCGTTCCCGCGTCGCGGACAGCGGCGCCTCGTGCTCGAGGAACTTGCGCACCGTTTCCTGCAGGAACCGCTGCTCGTCGGAAAGCTCTATCTCCACGTGCACCTCCTCCGGGCCTGCCTGGTCTCAGCTCGCGGGCTCGAACGTGAACAGCGTCCACTCGGGCGTTGCGTCCTGGTAGGCGATCTCGACCGGCATGCCGATCTGGACGGACTCCGGGTTGACGCCGGTCAGGCTGGCGATCATCCGGAACCCCTCGGCCATCGTCACATGCGCCAGCACGTACGGGGCGTCCGCCTGGTAGGCCGGGGTGGGCGCGCGGCGGACCACGGTGTAGCTGTAGACGTCACCACGGCCGCTGATCGGCGTCCAGGTGGCGCTGAAGCCGTGGCATTTCGGGCAGATCTCCTTCGGGATGTACCGGAACGTGCCGCAGTCGTCGCAGCGCTGCACCTTGACCGCCCGCTCCTTCAGCGAGTCCCAGAACGGCCGGTGCGAGTCGGGGATGCCTTCCGGCAGGAACTTGGCGTAGTCGCTCATGTGAGTTAAGCCCTCCCGAGGATCGCCGCGGAATGCGCCTGCTGGGCGCCGCCGACGCCGTTGAGGAAGCCGAGCCTGGCGCTCTCCACCTGCCGGGCGCCGGCCTCCTGCCGCAGCTGCTCCACCAGTTCGATCAGGGTGAATATGCCGCATAGGCCCGCATGGCTGAAGGACAGGAACCCGCCGGAGGTGTTGGTCGGCAGCCTGCCGCCGATCGCGGTGCCGCCCTTCTCGACGAACGAGCCGCCCTCGCCCTTAGCGCAGAACCCGGCGTCCTCTAGCCCCATCAGCACGCCGATGGTGAAGTGGTCGCCGATGCCGGCCACGTCGATCTCGTCCCGGCCCACCCCGGCCGTGCCGAAGGCGGTGTCGGCGGCCGAACGGGCGGCGGCAAACTCGGTCAGCTTCTCGGCCGCGTTCGGGTCGATGTGGCTGTGGCCCTCGCCGTAGCCGAGCAGCACCACCGGCGCGTGCCGGCCGATGCTGGCCGCGTTCGAGGCGCTGGTCACGATGACCGCGCCGCCGCCCTGGTTGATCGAGCAGCAGTCCAGCAGGTGCAGCGGGTCGGCCACCAGCCGGGAATTGACGACGTCCTCCACGGTCAGCTCGCCGCGGTGCCCGTGCACCGACAGCGGGTGCAGGGTCGCGCCGTGCCGCTGCGCCACCGCGATCTCGGCCAGCTGCTCGGACGTGGTGCCGTATTCGTACATGTGCCGCATGGCCAGCGTCGCGTAGTCCGACACCCGGGTGGTGCCGTACACGTACTCGTACGGCCCGCTCAGCTTGGCCATCGCGGCCACGGCCTCGTCCCGGTTGGCGCTGGCGTACCCCGCCGCCTGCCCGGCCACCGCGTTGGCGATCACGACCACCTCGGCCAGGCCGTGCGCGATGGCGTAGGCGGCCAGGTTGAGGCCGGACGCGGTGGACCCCGCGCCGATCGTGCTCCGGGCATGGAACCGGACCGGGTGGCCGAGCTGTTCGGCCAGGCCGGGCGCTGGCAGGCCGTCGCGCAGCCCGACGCCCGCCGGGCCCTCGGCGATGAGGCCGTCGATGTCCCCTATGGACACGCCTGCGTCTTCGCAGGCGCCGCGGACCGACTCCCACCAGACGTCCGGCTGGGGGCGATCACTCAGGTCGCCCTGCTTCGTCTGGTAGACGCCCGCGACGGCCGCGTCAGCGAGTCTTGCCATTCCCCACCTTCCTAGGTAGGCGCCAGTAAAGTTGATAGTTGGCTTAATATCGAAGGATTCCGCTTGCCGAACGCGGAGTCAAGGGGCTGTGGCGGACGAAGCTGATCAGGATCACCGGCTCTGCATCCATGGGCCTGCCCGATCGCAAAGGGTTGCCTGGGTCGCGTCGATGGTATCAAACTTGTGGAATAGTCGTCACCGTCGGGCGGCGACCAAAGACGCGGCCATCCGGGCCGGCACGCCGACGGCCGGCGGGCGATGGCCCCGCCGTGAGCGCTGCCAATCCGTGAGCGCTGCCAATCCAAGGAGGAACTCATGTCGGACCTGCTGGTCGAACGCCACGGGCACATCACCGTCTTCACCCTGAACCGGCCGGAGAAGCTCAACTCCCTCGGCGGCACCATGAGCGAGGAGCTGACCGGCGGGATGGCCGAGTTCGACGCCGACCCGGACCAGTACGTGGCCATCATCACTGGCGCGGGCGACCGCGCGTTCTCGTCCGGGGCCGACCTGACCGAGGTGGCCGCGCGGACCGCCAGCAGCGGCCCGAACGTGGGAACCACCAGCGTGGACCTGTGGGGCGTGGGCGCCAGCCCCAAGCCGACCATCGCGGCCGTCAACGGGCTGGCCGTGGCCGGCGGCCTGGAACTGTCACTGAACTGCGACATCCGCATCGCGGCCGATACGGCCTGGTTCGGCGTGTTCGAGGTCAAGCGCGGGATCATGGCGGGCATCGCCGTCAACCTGCTGGCCAGGTACATCCCGTTCGGCGACGCGCTGTACATGCTGATGACCGCGGACCGCGTCACGGCCGCCGACGCGCTGCGCCTCGGGCTGGTGCAGAAGGTGGTGGAGCGCGACAAGCTCATGGAAGAGACCATGCGGGTCGCCGAGATGATCGCCAGCAACTCGCAGGTCGCGGTGCAGGCGTCCAAGCGGGTCGCGTACTTCTGGCGGAACCTGGCCGTCCGCGAGTCGCTCGACTACTACAAGTCGATCAACCAGCGGCTGATGCTCTGCGACGACGTTCTGGAAGGACCACGGGCCTTCGCCGAGAAGCGCGAGCCCAAGTTCTCCAACCGCTGGCCGGAGAACAGCGGCAGCCGGGCCTGACTCCGGTCAGGGCACGAAACGAACCGGAGGCGCACCTTGACGCCCGTTCGGGCCAAGGTTAGTCTTTTCCAAATCTATCAATCTGTGGAAATGGCCGCCGATATCCGGTGGACGGATCTGGTGGCCGCCGCCTGGAGGAAACCGACCGATCAGCACGGGCGCCACGGCGAGTTGGAGTGCACGCGATGAGCCACACTGGGTCAGCCGGGACAGCGTCTTCCGCCGCTGGCGCCGCCGCGGAGGACGAGCCGCTGCTGGCCGCGGACGGCGTCGGCAAGAAGTTCGGCGGCGTGTGGGCGGTGCAGGATGTCTGCCTCCGCGTCCCGCCGAACCAGATCCTCGGGATCATAGGCCCGAACGGGGCCGGCAAGACGACGCTCTTCAACCTCATCGCCGGGACGTTCCCGCCCAGCTCGGGGAAGATCCTGTTCGGCGGGCAGGACATCACCAGGCACCCCCCGCACCGGCGCGCGCGCCGGGGCATCGCCCGGACGTTCCAGCTGACCAGGCCGATCCGCTCGCTGACGGTGGCCGACAACCTGCGTACCGCGGCGCTGGCCAGCGGGGCCAAGCCGGCCGACGCCCGGAAGCGCATCGAGCGGGCGCTGGCTTACCTCGGCCTGGAACCGCTCCGGGCCAAGCGGGGCGCCGACCTGAACGCGGTGGAGGCCAAGCGCCTCGAGGTGGGCCGGGCGCTCGTCATCAACCCGTCCCTGCTCCTCCTGGATGAGATATTCAGCGGCTCGAACGCCGACGAGGTCGATGAGCTCATCGACCTCGTCCGGCAGCTTCGCCAGAACGGGCTGACTGTCCTGGTGATCGAGCACAACGTGCGGGCCATCAGGACGGTCGCGGACCGGGTCGTGGCCATGAACGCCGGCAAGGTGATCAGCGAGGGAACGGCCGAGCACGTGTTCGGCGATCCCCAGGTCGTGGAGAGCTACCTTGGACAGCACAGCCAAGCTTGAGGTGGATGCCCTGTCCGTGCGGCGGGGCGGGCTCCGCGTGGTCGACGAGGTCTCCTTCGAGGTGCCCGCGGGCCAGATCGTGGGCATCGTCGGCCTGAACGGCGCCGGGAAGTCGAGCCTGCTCGCGTGCCTCGGCGGCGAGCTGCCCGTCGACTCGGGCCGCCTGCGGTTCGCGGGCCTGGACCTGACCCGCGCGCCGTCCTGGGAGCGCTGCCGACACGGCGTCGTGCTCATCCCCGAGCGCAGGCGGCTGTTCGGCTCGCTGACTGTCCTGGACAACCTGCTGATCGGCGGTCACCTGCGCGCGAAGCAGGAGCGCCGGGACGGCCTCGATCGGGTCTTCACCCTGTTCCCGCTGCTGCGCGAGAAGCAGCACCAGAAAGCCAGGGAGCTCTCCGGCGGGCAGCAGCAGATGCTGGCTGTCGGGCGGGGCCTGATGGCCAGGCCGAAGATCCTCATGCTGGACGAGCCGTCCGAGGGACTGGCTCCGGTAGTGGTCACCCAGATGTTCAGCGCCATCGGCTCGCTGTGCGGCGAGATGGGCCTGGGCGTCTTGCTGGCCGAGCAGAACGCCGCCGTGGCAGAGATCGCGGACACGCTGGTCTTCATGCAGGGCGGCCGCGTCACCGAGTCCCGGCCGGTCGACCGGTCGGACGCGGTCAACATCGCGCGCGTGGTGTTCGGAGGCTGAACACCGTCCGGCGATCCGAACGAGCATCCAAGCAACAGGAGGCTGGGATGGCAATGAAGAAGAGACAGCCAGCCGTGCTGCTGGGGGGAGCCTGCGTCCTGGCTCTGGCCGCCTGCGCCTCGAGTGGCGGCGGCAACTCCGGCGGCTCGGCAGCGCCCAAGACGATCACGATCTGCAACGTCACGGAGCTCAGCGGCGTCCAGCAGCCGCTGGCCAAGACCGAGTCCGCGGGCGGCGTGGTCGCCGCCGACATCATCAACGCGGCAGGGGGGATCAAGTCGCTGGGCGGCGCGAAACTCGTCGTGAAGAAGTTCGACACGCAGAGCAACCCCGACATGGGCGCCCCCGAAGCCACCAAGGCCGTTTCCGCGGGCTGCAAGGCGATCTGGGGCGGCGAGATCACCGACACCGTGCTGGCGGCCACGGCCGTCACCCACCGGGCGCACATTCCCTGGGTCGACGTCGGCGGCATCGGAGACCAGGTGCACCGGCGGGGCTTTAACGACGTGTTCCAGCTGACGACCACCACGGGCATCGCGAACAGCTACTACTCGATGCTGAAGTACGCGGACAGCTCGCTCGGCATCACCGATCCCACGGTCGGGCTGTCGGTGAGCGACACGAGCTACGGCCAGGGGTTCTACGCCGCCTGGTCCATTCTGAACAAGAACGGGCCCTTCAACGTCGTGAGCAACGTCAGCTACCCGCTGAGCACCAGCGACTTGTCCTCGATCGCCTCCCGGATGGCCTCGAAGACCCCCGCCATCTTGTTCAACATGGGCTACCCGGCCGACGGCATAGCGCTGGGCCGGCTGTTCAAGCAGACCTTCCACACGAACGCCAAGGCGTTCTTTAGCACGGCGCAGTCGCAGGTGGCCATGTCGCAGCTTGGGTCGCTGGCCAACGGCCAGATGTTCAGCGCGTCCAGCCCGCCGACCTCCAGCCCGCAGCTGGATAAGTTCAACCAGGTCTATCAGTCCAAGATCGGGTCCGCGCCCAGCATCGAGGCCTGGCAGGGTTACACCGCCGTGATGTTCATCGCCGCCGCGCTGCAGAAGGCGGCCAGCACCGACGGCCCGGCGATCGCCTCCGCGCTGCACGGCGTCTCGCTCACCGCGGCCAACGGCAATGTCTTCCCCGACACCCTGAGCTTCGCCTCCGACGGCTCACCGACGCACCAGCCCTACTACTGGCAGCAGGACCAGAACGGCAAGCTCGTATACGTGTATCCGCCGAGCCTGAAGCAGGCCAGCGTCATGCCGTACGGCAGCTGAGCCCGACACCGCCCGCAACCTGACGAACGAGGGGAACCAGCAGCATGTTCTTTGCTCAGCTGCTCATCCTGGGCCTGCTGGCCGGCGCGGTGCTCAGCCTGGTGGCGATCGGCTTCACGCTGGTGCTCGGCGTCGGGAAGATCGCGAACTTCGCGCACGGCGCCTTCGTCGCCGTGGGCATGTACCTGGGCTACGAGGCCTTCGTCGCCTGGCGGATAAGCCCGTATCTGACCCTGCTCCCCGCGCTGGCCCTGTTCGGGCTGGCCGGCTGGGCCATGGCGGAGGTGTTCGAGCGGCGCGGGCGGAAGGTCGGCGAGGTGGGCGAGCTCCTGGTGGGGCTCGCCCTCCTCCTGCTCATCAACGGCCTGCTCGAGGCACTGTTCAGCGACAACCCGCGCAGCCTGACCGGGGTGAACATCGGCTTCCTCCCGGCCGCGGGGATCAGCATCCCGTGGACCGAGCTGGTGGCCGCGATCTTCACCTTCCTGGTAGCCGGCGGCCTGCACGTGCTGATCCGTGTCTCCAGGTGGGGACGTGCCCTCCGGGCCACCGCCGAGGATCCGGTGGTGGCGGGCCTGTGCGGGATCCGGGTGCCGATCATGCAGCGGGCCGCGGTGACCCTGTCGATCGTGGTGGCCGGCCTGGCGGGCGTGATAATAGCGCCGTTCACCGTGCTGACCCCGAGCGCGGGCACGACATACCTGATCTCCGCCTTCGCGGTGGTGGTCCTCGGCGGCATCGGCAGCACCGCGGGGGCCGTGGTGGCAGGCCTGGTGATCGGCGTCGCCGATTCGATGGCCGCCGGGTACCTGTCGTCGTACTGGACGACGCTGGCGCCGCTGCTGATCATCCTCGGGTACCTGCTGATCCGGCCCGGGCGGGTGACGGCATGACGGGCCGCGCTGTCGCCTTCACCCGGGAACACCAGGGCCTGCTCGCCTTGGCCGTGCTGCTGATCGCCGGCTGGTTCGTGGCCGGGGCGGTGAACGCGACCACCGTCACCATCCTGGTGCTGGCGTTGTACTACGCGATCGGCGGCCTGTCGTTCAACTTCCTCTACGGGTCGCTCGGCATCTTCTCGCTGGCGCAGCCGGTGTTCGTCGCCGTCGGCGGCTATACCAGCATCTACCTGTACAACACCTATGGCGTCTCGCCGTGGCTGTCCTTGCTCATCGCGCCGGTGCTCGCCGCGATCCTGGCCCTGCCGATCGCCCTGGTGGCCACCCGGATCGGCGGCGGGGCGGTGCTGACGGCGCTGGTGACGCTGATCGTGGCCGAGGCGGCCACCCCGCTGCTCATCGCGATCAAGCCGCTCGGCGGCGCCGTCGGGCTCTACGCCAAGACCCCCGCGCACATCACGTTCAGCGCCATGCAGTTCGACAACGGCAGCGCCTTCGTCCGCATCCTGCTGGTGATGAACGTGCTGTTCATCGGCTTCTGGATGTGGTGGAGGCAGAGCCGCTTCGGGCTCTTCGTGACGGCGATCAAGGACGCCCCCGAGACGGGCGAGTCGGTCGGCGTGGCGAACGCGCGGATCAGGCTGATCGTGTTCCTGATCGCCGCGATGCTGGCCGCTCCCGCCGGCGTGGTGTTCGCCCAGTACAACCTGCTGACCTCGCCGGACACGTTCCTCGGGGCCACGGCCCTGTTCCAGTTCATCACCGTGGCCCTGGTCGGCGGCGCGGCCCGGCCATGGGGAGCGCTGGCGGGCTCGCTGCTGATCACCTACCTGTCGCAGGAGGTCTCGGACCTGTCCGGCGGCAAGCCGGGAGCCGCGCCGGTGACCTTCGCCGTGATCTTCGTGATCATGGCCCTGATCGTGCCGCGCGGCCTGGCCGGGACCTGGGAGCGCATCGCCGAGCGGCGGCGGCCGGCGGTGAACGCCAGCCTGGGACCGATCGGGGTGCGGCCCGGTTCCGGACCGGGCACGCCGCCCCGGCTGGATGCGGACGGAGAGGACCTGACCAGCCAGGGAATCACGGCATCTTGACCGCCGGCGAGGTCGCTTGGCGTCAGGACCGGGTCTTCCGGCGCAGGGCGAGCAGCCGCTGGCGGTGCTCGGCTGACTGCATGGTGGCGGCCTCGGCTGCGAAGCCGGCCTGCACCGCGCCGCTCAGCGCCCGCGACAGATGCATGTTCAGCACACGCTTGGTGCCACGGAGCGCCTCCGGTGACTGCGCCGCTAGCCGTTCGGCGAGCTTGCGGGCCTCGGGCAGCAGGTCCTCCGGTGCGGTGGTGCGGGTGGCCAGGCCAAGCTCGACGGCCGTGCCCGCGGGAATGCGAGCGCCGGTGTACAGATACTCGCGCGACCGCAGCGTCAGGGTAAGGAGCGGCCAGAATGCGGCGCCGCCGTCTCCCGCGACCAGGCCAACAGAGACATGCGGATCGGCCAGGTACGCGGTCTCGGAGATGAGCACGATGTCGCTGAGTACCGCCACGCTGCAACCGAGGCCGACCGCCGGGCCGTTGACGGCGGCGATGACCGGCAGCGGGAACCGGAGCATCTCGTCGATGATCCGCGCGCCCTCACGGAGGCTGTCGTCCCTGGCGACCGGATCCTCGAGGAACGAGGTGATCCAGTCGAGGTCACCGCCGGCGGAGAAAGCCTGCCCGGCGCCGGTGAGGATCACCACCCTGGCCGCCTGGTCCGCGGCGAGTTGCGGCCACACGAAGGCGAGAGCACGGTGCAGCGCCGCGTCGACTGCGTTCATTTCGGCGGGGCGGTTCATGATGACGGTACGGACCGGCCCGTCGCCCTCGACGGTCAGCTCCTCCGGAAGGTCATATTTCATTGCTTGTCCCATTCGGTTCGCTGAACAGGCCGGTGAGGCCGCGACGGCCGAGGCGGGCGGTCAGCACGTCGAGCGTCGCGGACCGGCCGAGCGGCAGCCGCCGCAGCGGCTGGCTGTAGCGAGACAGCCATGACAGGGGCGCCTCGTCGCAGAAGCCCATGGCGCCGTGCAACTGGTGCGCGACGCGGAACACGACCTCCGCCGCTTCGATCGCGGCCAGCCGCAACGCGAGCGCGTCGTCGAGCGCTTCGGGGTTGCCGACCTGAAGGCTCCACAGGCCGTACTTGGCCAGCATCTCCACCCCGCTGCGTTCCACTTCGGCGTCGGCGAGCTGGAACTGCACGCCCTGGAGGGAAGCGAGCGGCGTGCCGAACTGCTCACGGACGAGCACGTGCGCCCGGGCCAGGCTGATCGCGCGATCCAGCATGCCGAGCAGCGTCCAGCAGGGCAGGACCAGCCCCAGCGCAGCGTCCGCGACACTGCCGACGCCGTCGATGGGCGTCAGGTCGAGCGCGGCGACGAAGGCCGCCTCCCGTGCGGGCGCGGCCGACGGCCGGGCCACGGCCAGGCTACGGCGGCCGGCCAGCGTCACCGCGGCCCAGCGCAGGGTGAGCCCGGCCACGGCACCGTACGGGCCAGCGCCAGCGCCGACCGGGACTACCACCAGCCCGTCCACGGGCAGGTCGGGTGGGCGCGCGAGCCGCTCGGCGACCGGATAGGGGGCAGCCCAGTAGCCGACGCTGCGGCACAAGGCGGCCGCCGCCTCCAGTTCGCCGGCGTCGCCGCGAGGATCGAGCGCCCATGCCCCGAGCTCGCCCAGGACCGGCGCCACCATGCTCTCCCGGCGTCCTGGCTCGTCCTCGGCCAGCACGACGAGCTGGTCGCCGCCCGCTTCCCCCAGCGCCCGCAGGCCCAGCCGCCCGAACTCGGCCGCCTCTGCGCTCAGCTCGATGTTCACTGCGGAATTCCGGGGGCCAGCAGTGCCCGGGCCAGCAGCATCCGCTGTATCTCACTGCTTCCCGATGCCACCGTGGAGGCCTGCGAGTATCGCCAGTGGTCCTCCACTTCCAGCCGGAACCTGCGAACCCGCTCGCCGGCCCCCGGCACGTGCGCGACGATCTCCATCAGCACCTCGGCACTATCCTGGTCGAGCCTGGTGACCGCGATCCGGTAGGCAGCGGAATCATTGGGGGTCACCTTCCCCGCGCTGTGCAGCGCCACCACCCGGTAGGCAAGCAGCCTGGCCCGCCGGCATTGCGTGAGCGCCCGCGCCCACCGGCCCCCGAGCTCGGCCGGGAGCGCATCCCAGCGGTCGCCGAGAACGGCGGGCGCGGCCTGGAGCAGCAGCTCACAGCGCGCGTACCGGGCGATCCCCACCCGCTCGTAGGCCAGCACCTCCTGAACCAGCCGCCAGCCCTGGTCCACCTGGCCGAGCACGTTGCCCTCGGTCACCCGCAGCCCGTCGAAGAACACCTCATTGAGATGATGCGGGCCGATCATGGCGCGGATCGGGCGGACCTCGATTCCCGCGGCGGACATGGGCACCAGGAAGACCGTGATCCCATGCTGCTTCTTCTCGCCCCGCGAGGTCCGGGCCAGCAGGAAACACCACTGCGCCAGCGTGGCGTATGAGGTCCAGATTTTCTGCCCGGTTACCGTCCACCCGTCGCCGTCGCGCCGGGCCGCGGTGCGCAGCGACGCCAGGTCCGAGCCGGCGCCGGGCTCGCTGAAACCCTGGCACCAGATCACCTCGCCGCGCGCGATCGGCGGCAGGTGCCGCCGCTGCTGTTCCGGGGTGCCGTGGCGCATGATGACCGGGCCCACCCAGTTGACCCCCATGTACTGCGCGCCTCTGGGCTCGTGATGCGCCCACATCTCCTCGCGGACCACGGTCTGCTCCCACGGCGAGGCATCGTGACCGCCGAAGCGCTCGGGCCAGGCCGCACACAGCAGTCCGCGTTCGGCCAGGACACGGCAGAACCGCTGGGCGACCGCCAGGTCGGCGGGGTCGTCGGTGAACGCACCGAGGAAATCCGGCGGCACATGCTGGGCGACAAGCTGGCGCAACTCGGCCCGCAGCGCCGCCTCGGCCTCGCTCATGCTGAAATCCACCACGTCACAATAGCGTCATCCTTATAAGGATTGCTATACTAGCGAGGATACACATTCGCCGATTATGATGCGGCTATGGCTCATGTCCCCAGCCCGGCTGCGACCGCGTGACGCCCCCCGGCCGCAGCCGCGTCAGGCAGCACAGGATCGCCGAGGCGGTCGCGGCCGAGCTGCGCGCCCGCATCCTCGCCGGAGACGGCGATTACCGGCTCCCCACGCAGGACCAGCTCGTCAGCGAGTTCGGCGTCAGTCACCCATCGGTCAGGGAGGCCATCAGGATCCTGGAGACCGAAGGCCTGGTGACCGTGCGGCGCGGCAACGTGGGCGGTGCCGAGGTACATCGCCCCGACGAGTCGGCGGCGGCCTACCACCTCGGCCTGGCCTTTCAGGCCCGGCGGGTCACGCTGGGGGACCTGGCCGCCGGCCTGCGCATGCTGGAGCCGATGTGCGCCGCAGAGTGCGCCAGGCGGCCCGACCGCGCCGAGACAGTCATCCCGGCGCTGGAGGCGAGCATCGCGGTCACGGCCGGGCTGACCGAGGACGGCGCGGCATTCACCCGGGCCGCGCGCGCATTCCACGATCTGCTCGTCGCCTACACCACGGTCGCGACGGTCCGCCATGTGGTGGGAAGCCTCGTGGCGTTGTGGTCAGCGCAGGAACAGACCTGGGCCGAGGCGATGACCGAGCGCGGTGAGTACCCCTCGCCCGCCGAAGCGGCCAGCGCGGTCACGGCTCACCGCCGGATCGCCGACGAGATCGCGGCCGGACACGCCGCAGAAGCCGAGCGGATGTCTCGCGCTCATCTCGCCGCGACCCAGGCAGTGGTGCTGAGCCGCTTCGAGGCCGACATCGTGACCGTATCGTACGGCCGGCACGCGTTCCTGGCCGGCGCGCCTACGGGGTGGTGATCGATGGAGGCCCCAGCCGGCACCGGCATCCCCGAGGTGTTGCGGCGGTTTGACCTCGGCGGCCGGGTAGCCCTGGTCACCGGGGCGTCATCGGGCCTGGGCGAGGGACTGGCGCGTGCGCTCGCCTCGGCCGGGGCCCGGGTGGCCGTGGTGGCCCGCCGCCAGGACCGCCTGGTCAAGCTGGCCGATGAGATCGGCGGGCTGGCCGTCGGCTGCGATCTGCTCGACCTGACGCAGATCGGTGACACGGTCGCGCGGGTCGCCGCCGGGATCGGCGGCCCGGAGATCCTGGTCAACGTGGCCGGCAGTATGTTCACCCGGGAGCGGGCAGAGCACGAACCGCTCGAAGCGATCCGCCAGACGCTCGACCTCAACCTCATCGCGCCGTTCCGGCTGGCCCAGGAGGTCTTCCCGCACATGCTGGCGGCCGGGCGAGGGTCCATCGTCAATGTGTCGTCGATCAGCGGCCACGTCGGCGTCCCCGGCATACCGCAGGCCTCCTACGCCGCCAGCAAGCTGGGGCTGTCCGGGCTGACCGCCGAGCTGGCCGTGCAGTGGGCGCGGCACGGCATCCGGGTGAACACGGTCGCCCCTGGTTTCTTCCGCAGCGAGCTCACCGATGTCATGTACACCGACGAGCGCTCCCTGGCCTGGCTGCGGCGCAACACGCCCCTCCCCCGCGCGGGAACTGTGGACGACTACGCCGGCGTGATCCTGTGGCTAGTCGGCGACGCCGGCCAGTACATGACCGGCCAGACGGTCGTGGTCGACGGCGGCTGGACGGCCCGCTAGGAGCGCGCTTGTCGACGTCGGCTTGGACCGGGTGGTATGAACGGGACAGTAACTTCGACAATTGAAGATATTTAGATCAGTATTTGGCGGATACTTTGAATCTTGTGCGACTAAGGTTTGCAGCAGCATCCCACAATTGGTCAGCCGGAGGCCGTTGATCCGCGTGAGTTGGCGGTGCGCCGGCTTAATAGAGCGCGTAACCAGCGAGGACATCAGCGATGGGAAACCACAGGCTGGAGGGCGCCGGATCGCACGCCGGCGATGCGAGCCAGTACGCGACCGAGGCCACGGCCTCGCATCTCACCGGTCCGCACGCGCTGACTCTGCGGAACTGGCCGGTGTCCACGCGGCTGATCGCCGTGATCATCCTGGCCCTCCTGATAGGCCTGGTCTTTGGCGGGCGGCAGATCGTATCGGCGGTCGGCAGCGCGGACGAGTTCGGCCGCGTGTCGCAGCTCGCCATCCT
>WNGE01003290.1_pt1 | contig 32832 bp, 36 predicted proteins | sample 5400651 | NCBI WGS metagenome assembly WNGE01 (sample SAMN13153370, study PRJNA577476) | soil metagenome | isolation source: 60 cm soil or saprolite under grassland replicate 2 | place: USA:California | collected 2016-06-15
GCGCGGACGCCATCTATCCCGCGGGCGAGTGGCGACCCAAGACCCTCACCGCCGGGCAGGTGCGCGCCCTCACGCGCCCGGCCGCCCAGGCCTGGCTCAAGCGCCTCATCACCGAGGCGCCCATCGAGGTGGCGGTGGTGGGCGACGTGGACCGCGAGACGGCCACGCGTCTGGTCGCGAAGTACGTGGGCTCGCTGCCCGCCCGGCCCCGCATCGACGACAAGACGCTGGCGAACCTCCGGACCATCGCCAAGCCACAGGGCCCGATCAATCTCGCGGAGTCGGTGGAGGTGCTGACGCCTCAGGCCGCCGTGCTCGCCGGCTTCTTCGGCACCGATTTGCGCAACGTGCGCGATACGCGGCTCCTCAATCTGGCCGCCCGCGTGCTCAGCACCCGCATGACCCGGATCATCCGCGAGGAACGCCAGCTCGTGTACAGCATCGACGCGTCGTCCGAGCCGGCCGTGGTCTATCCCGGCTTCGGGCTCTTCGCGGCGTTCGCTCCCACCGATCCGGATAAGGCGCCGAAGCTGGTGGCGGCGCTCGAGGATATGTACGCCGAGTTCTCCAAGGACGGACCGAGCGTCGAGGAGCTCACGGTGGCCAAGAAGCAGACGGATAACCTCCTCGACGAGATCCTCAAGACGCCGAACTTCTGGCTGAGCCGCCTCTCCGCCCTCGACTATCGCGGCCTCACTCTGGACGACGTGCTCGAAGCCCAGGCTCAGTACCAGCGCTTCACCGCCCAGGAAGTCCAGGACGCTTTCGTGCGCTACGACACGCCCGGGGCGCGCCTCCGCTTCGTCATCACCCCGAAGTCGTCCTAGCGCGACCTTTCAAGGCCACCCTCACCCTAGCCCTCTCCCTCAGTGAGGGAGAGGGGACCGATCCCCCTCGCCCCCGGAGGGGGAGAGGGTAGGGTGAGGGGCGGTCGGGTCCGAAAATCCTCTCCATGCGAGATCCCGCTTTGAGCTAGGCTTCCGTCATTGGGAGGAGGACTCCATGGCCTACGACTACAAGCGCTACTTCGACGAGATCGCGGTCCTACGCGACCTCACCAACATGCCGGACGAGGCGAAGTGGCGCACCGCCGCCCCCGCGGAGGACGAGCGCCACCGGATCGTTCTCTACCTCGGCTGCAATGTCTTCCGCACGTCGCACATGATCCACACCATCACCGCCATCTTCGACCGCCTGGGGCTCGACTACGTGGCGGTGGGCGGCCCGACTTATTGCTGCGGCATCGTCCACCACCAGCAGGGCGACACGGCGGCGGCCGGCGGCATGGCCGACCACACCATCAAGCTCTTCGAGGGCTACGAGCCCGAAGAGGTCGTGATGTGGTGCCCCTCCTGCATCTACTTCTACGATGAAGTGCGACAGGCCACGCTTCCCTTCAAGGTGAGCCACGCCGCCGAGTTCCTCCTGTCGAAGCTCCCGGAGATCGAATTCAGCCGTACGGTCGCCGCGACGGTCGCGCTCCACTATCACAATGTGAGCCCCGCCCGGCAGAGCGAGGGACGGGCGGGCCAGCGGCTTCTCGAGGCGGTACCCGGCCTGCGCTTTGTGAGCGTGGAGCCAGATCCGCGCTTCGGCAGGAGCTGCACGCCGTCGGTGCAGCAGCAGGCCGGACCCGGGGTGTGGGACGAGATGGCGCGCGCCGAGATCGCGCGCGCCCGGGCGGCGGGCGCCGACATCCTCGCCACCATCTACCACGGCTGCCAGCGCTATCTCTGCGTCTTCGAGCCGGAGAGCCCCCTCGCCATCGAGCACTATCTCTCCGTCTTCGGGCGCGGGCTCGGCATCGAGTTCGAAGACAAGTTCAAGAAGTACCGCCTCTGGCAGGATCCGGAGCGCGTCCTCGCCGAGACCACGCCCTGCCAGCGCGCGAATCAGGTGGACGCGGTGCGTGCCCGGGCGGTGGTGCGGGAAGCCTTCGGGCCGCTCCCGGCCGCTCGCGGCGTCGTCGATTCCTCTCCGTCGTAGGGCCGCCGCCCGCTGATGCCCGCCGCTCTCCACATCGGCGTCATCGGCGAAGGGACCTGTTCCCGGCGCACGGCGGCGCTCGCGCGCCGAGTGGGCGCCGCGGTGGCCCGCGCGGGTGCCGTGCTCTTCTCGGGCGGACGCGGTGGTGTCATGGAAGCGGCGTCGCGCGGCGCCTCCGAAGCGGGCGGGCTCGTGGTGGGCATACTGCCGGGCTTCAGTGGCAAGGACGCCAACCGCTGGGTCGCGGTGCCCGTGGTCACGGGGATGGATCAGGCGCGCAACGTCATCCTCGTCCGCTCGTGCCACGCGGTGATCGCGGTGGGCGGCATGTACGGCACGCTCTCCGAGATCGCCATCGCTCTCAAGATCGGACGGCCCGTGGTGGGTCTCGCCACGTGGCGACTGGGCCGGCCCCAGGGTGGGCGCGTGCCCATCATCCGCGCCACCACGCCGGAAGCGGCAGTGACACGGGCCCTTCGTGCGGCCCGGAGCGCGCGCGGCTCCCGCCGCTGGCTCTCGTGATTCCCGTCCGCGTCGAAGGGGTGGCCAAGCGCTTCGGGGCGGTGGAGGCGCTGCGCGGGGTGACCCTCGAGTTCGGCGCGGGCAAGCTGACGGCTATCCTCGGCCCCTCCGGTTGCGGGAAGACTACTTTGCTGCGGGCCATCGCGGGATTCGCCGCCGTCGACTCGGGCCGGATCTTCTTCGCGAGCGACGACGTCACCGCGCGGCCGCCTCAGGCGCGGGAGACGGCCATGGTGTTCCAGAACTATGCGCTCTGGCCTCACATGAGCGTCTTCGACAATGTCGCCTACGGCCTGCGGCGCAAGCGCGTGCCTTCCGCGGACATCCGGCGGCGCGTGCTCGCCGCGTTGGACCTCGTGGAGATCGGCGATGCCGCGGGCATCGCGGCGCGCAAGCCGGGCGCGCTCTCCGGCGGCCAGCAGCAGCGGGTGGCCCTCGCCCGCGCGCTCGTGGTGGAGCCCCGCGTGCTCCTGCTCGACGAGCCGCTCTCCAACCTGGACGCCAAAGTCCGTCAGCGGCTGCGCGTCGAGGTGCGCCGGCTCCAGCGCCGCATCGCCACCACCATGATCTACGTGACGCACGATCAGGAGGAGGCCCTCGCCATTGCCGATCGTGTCGTTCTCATGCATGGGGGCCACGTGGTCCAGGAAGGATCGCCCGAGGAGATCTACCTCGAGCCGACCAGCGCCTTCGCCGCGGATTTTCTCGGGGTGTCGAACCGGCTCGATGGCACGGCCGAGGACGGCTGCCTGCGCGTGGGCGATCAGATCCTGGCCTACGACGGGCCTCTGCGCGGGCCGGTGCTCGCCATCGTGCGCTCGTCCGACCTGTCTCTCGATGCCACGGCTGAGCCCGGGGTGGGCACCTCGCTCGAGGGCGTGCTCGAGGAAAGCCTCTTCCTGGGCGCGCACTACCGTCACTACGTTCGGGTGGGCGACGCCGTGCTCCTCGCCGACGGCCCATCCGCGGTGGCGCCCGGGCGGGTGAGGCTCCGCGTGCCGGCCCGCCGGCTTCGGGTGTTCCGCCGGCCCTCCACCACATGACGACGCTCTCTCTGGAAAGGAGATTCACCATGCTGTTCCCATTGGTGGCCATGCTCGTTGCCGCGCTCGCCCTCGTCGCGCCGGCCACGGCCCAAACGCGGCTCAACGTCGCCATCGGGGCCGACGTCAACGTGGTCGAGGTCAACAAGAGCGTGCTCGGGCCCGGCTTCAAGGCCCTCGTGCCCGACGTCGACCTCAATGTCGTGGGCACGGGCACGGGCGAGCCCGCGAGCCGAGCCATCTACACCAAGATCAAGGCGCAGGCCGATGCCGGGCGGAAGCCGTGGGACATCGACGTGGCTCTCCTGAGCATGGCCGTGGCCTCCCAGATGGTGAAGGAAGGCCTCCTCGCCCGGTACGTGCCGCAGATGAAAAATGCCGCGCTCGTCAAGGGCGCCGAGGTGAAGGAGGCCTTCGGGGTCAACGTCGACGGCTACGTGGTGCCGATGTTCCACAACCAGATCGCCATCGCCTATCACCCGTCGAAGGTCGCCAACCCGCCCAAGACGTTCGACGAGCTGGCGGCGTGGGTGAAGGCCAATCCGAATCGCTTCGGCTACAACGGCATCAAGGGTGGCGTGTCGGGCGTCGGCTTCACCATGGGCTGGGTGTACTGGAAGACCGGTCTCTATCAGCAGCTGACCCAGGGCCCGGTGGACAAGGGCAGGGACGGGGCCATTCGCGAGGCGATCACCGCCCTCCGCGACTTCAACAAGGGCGCGGTCATCACCAACGGCAACGCCGGCACGCTCGACGCCCTCAACCGCGGCGAGATCTGGATGGGTGTGGTGTGGATCGATCAGCTCGTGGCGTGGAAGAACGAGGGGCGCATGGACCAGGCGGTGACGCCGTCGCTGCCCGCGCCCGGCCTGCCCATTTACCCGCTCTATCTCGTGGTGCCGCGCGAGGCGGCCAGCCGCGATATGGCCGCGCGCTACATCGACTACATCGCGACGCCGGAGGTCCAGGCGCGGGCCATCGTGGAGCGCTTCGGCTGGTACCCGGGCGTGGATCCCGACAAAGTGCTGCCCCTCATCAACGCCAAGAGCCGGGAGCTCCTCTTCAAGGGCGTGTCGGCGCAGGATCTCGCGCGCTACTCGCGCCAGATGCCGCTCAAGGAGTACCACGACATGATCACTCTCGCCTACGAGGAGATCGTCCGATAACCGGCCCCGAGCGCCTTCTCTGGGCCGCCGCGTGTAGTCCGCCCCTCGCCATACTCGGTGCCGTCTTCCTGTGGCCGGTGGGTACCTCGCTCGTGGCCAGTGTCTCGCGGGACGGGCAGTGGACGCTCGCGAACTATTGGACGGTCTGGCGGCTCTACGCGCGGGACGTCTTGTACACGGTGGGCGTGGCGGCGGCGGGATCGGTGCTGACCTTCGTGCTCGCCATCCCGCTCTGCGGATGGCTGCGCACGCGGGCCTTCGGCCCCGTGGAATTCTTGTTAAAGGTGCCCCTCTTCGTGCCGTTCGTGGTGGTGGGCCATGCCCTCCGCGTGTTCTGGAGCCCGTATCTCCCCGGCTTCGCCACCTCGTGGCTGGGGATTGCCGCGGCCCTGGCGTGGAAGCACTTCGGGCTCGCTGCCCTCCTGATGCTCGGCGCGTTCCGCGGCGTCGACGAGAGCTTCCTCGAGGCCGCCCGCCAGCTCGGGAGCGGCACCGCGCGCGTCACCCGCGACATCCTCGTGCCCATGGCCGTGCCCGCCCTCGCGGTGAGCGCGGTGCTGATCTTCTCCTCCATGCTCGCGTCGTTCTCCATCCCGCTCATGCTGGGGCGTGGCGGCGGGGCGCAGATGCTCATGATCGACGTCTACTACCGTTTCGGCCAGCACGGCGACTTCGAGACCGCCTCCGCCCTCGGCGTGGTCTCGTATCTCCTGGCCATGGGCGCGGCCCTCGTCTATGTCCGACGACTCACCCGTTAGGCGCACCCTCGGCGGGCTCACCGCGCGGCTGGTCGCGCTGGTCCTCGCGGCCTTTGTCATCGTGGGACCGCTCCTCGGCCTGCTCCTCTGGTCGCTGGCCGAGCGCTGGACCTATCCCGCGGTGTGGCCGCAGCGTCTGGGTTTCCGCTACTGGTCCCGCATGCTCACGGGCGATTTCCTCGACCCGCTCGAGATGAGCCTGCTCATCGCGGCGATGGTCACGGTGGCCGCCCTCGCCTGCGCGGTGCCGCTCGGCTATGCGCTGGCGCGGCTCAGCTTTCCCGGCCGCACGCTCGTCCTCCTCGCCTTCCTCCTGCCTCAAGCCTTCCCGCAGCTCCCCGTGTTCGCGGCGGCCACGCGCGAATTTTACCGCTGGGGCCTCGCCGGCACGGTTTCCGGCGTCGTGCTCGTGCATCTGGTGGGCGGACTCGTGTTCGCGGTGTGGACCATGACCGCGGTGTTCCGGTCCATCGATTCGTCGCTCGAAGAAGCGGCGTACGACCTGGGCGCCTCGACCACCCGGGCTTTCCTGACCGTCTCCCTCCCTCTGGCCGTGCCGGGCCTGGTGGCGAGCGCCCTCCTCGTCTTTCTCTACTCGCTGGACGAGTTCACGGGCACGCTCCTCGTGGGCGCACCGTTCGTCACCACCTTGCCCGTGTACATGTACACGGCGAGCCAGGGCTACGAGATGCAGATCGCTTCGGTGACCGCGCTCGTGCTCATGGTGCCGGGGGCGGTCCTCCTCCTCCTCCTCGAGCGCTTTCTCCGCGCGGAGTACCTGACCTTCTTCGGCCAGATCTAAGGTAGACTCCCGGTTCTGGGAGGACACCCATGTACGAGGTCTACGCGCTCAAGTACTCGGAACGGGACACCACCAAGTGCCAGTTCTTCTACCGCGAGGCGTCGCACGACAAGCTCACCCTCCACTATTTCGTCTGGCTCATTCTCGGCGGGCCCCAGCCCGTGCTCGTCGACACCGGGTTCCTCGACGACGAGGCGCAGAAGCGCGGGATGCGGAACTACGTCACCCCCTCCTCCATGGTGGAGCGCGCGGGTATCAAGGCGGCGGACGTGCCCCTGTGCCTGATCACGCATCTTCACTACGATCACTGGGCCGGGCACAGTCTCTTCCCGAGCGCGGAGTTCTGGATCCAGAAGGAAGAGGTGTCGTTCTGGACGGGGCCCTACGGCAGCACCCCAGCCTTCCGCGGCTCCGCCAACGTGAATGCTCTGGCGGGGCTGGTGACCCTCAACTACGACCAGCGCATCCGCATGGTCGAGGGTGATCGCGAGGTGTTCCCCGGGCTCCGCGTGCATCGGGTGGGCGGGCACACCGCCGGCCTTCAGATCGTCAGCGTGGAGACCAAGCGCGGCACGGTCGTGCTCACCTCCGACGCCTCGCACTTCTACCACAACGTGGAAACGCGCCAGCCCGTGCAGATCATCACCAGCCTCCCCGAGATGCTCGACGCCTTCGAGACCATCGACGCGCTGGCCGGCAAGGAGAAGCTGGTGGTGGCCGGCCACGATCCGCAGGTGGCCGACCGCTTCCAGCACATGGAGCCCGGCATCATCAAGATCGCCTGAACGGAGCCGCCACCCTCACCCTGCCCTCTCCCTCCCCGGAGGGAGAGGGATCGTTCGACAGGAGGAACAGCATGGCCACGCCCGCATCGGCAACCTCGGCGAGAGACGAAGTGCGCGGCACGGTGCCCAAGCTCATCGACCTGAGCGAGAAGGTGCTCTACGGCGACGTGTGGGAGCGCCCGGGACTGTCCAAGCGCGACCGGAGCCTCGTCACCGTGGCCGCCCTCGTGGCCATGTACCGGGGCGACCAGCTCAAGGGTCACCTCGAGCGCGCTCTCGCCAACGGGGTGACCAGGGACGAGATCGGCGAAGTCATCACCCACTTGGCCTTCTATTCCGGCTGGCCCACCGCCATGACGGCGGCCCGCATCGCCACCAAGGTCTTCGAAGCCAAGCCATAACTCCAGGAGGAGCGACCATGAAGGTCGGATTCATCGGGCTCGGAATCATGGGCGCCAGCATGGCGTCGAATCTCATCAAGGGTGGCTACGAGGCGGTGGTGCACGACATCCGGCGCGAGGCGGCGGCCCCTCATCTGGCCGCGGGCGCCACGTGGGCGGACACGCCGCGCAAGGTCGCGGAGGCGACGGAGGTGGTGCTCACGTCGTTGCCCGGCCCGCCCGAGATGGAAGCGGTCGCCCTCGGTCAGGACGGCCTCTTGAGTGGGTTGTCCAAAGGCAAGACGTACTTCGATCTCACCACCAACTCGCCGTCGGTGGTCAGACGCGTGCACGGCCTTTTCGCCGAGAAGGGCGTGCATCTCCTCGACGCGCCGGTGAGCGGGGGGCCGAGCGGAGCGCGCACGGGCAAGCTCGCGCTCTGGGTGGGCGGTGACAAGGAGGTGTTCCTCCGCCACAAGCCGGTGCTCGACTCCATCGGAGACCAGGCCATTCACGTCGGGCCCATCGGCGCGGGCTCCGTCACCAAGCTCGTGCACAACTGCGCCGGCTACGCGATTCAGACCGCGCTCGCGGAAGTCTTCACCATGGGGGTGAAGGCGGGGGTGGAGCCGCTCGCCCTGTGGGAGGCGGTGCGCCAAGGTGCGCTCGGACGCCAGCGCACCTTCGACCGGATGCCGCACCAGTTCTTCCGCGGCAAATACGATCCGCCGAACTTCGCCCTGCGCCTCGCCCACAAGGACGTGAGCCTCGCCACCCAGCTCGGCCGCGAGCAGGGTGTGCCCATGCGCATGGCCAATCTCGCGCTGGCCGAGCTGACGGAGGCGCTGAACCGCGGCTGGGGCGAGCGCGACTCGCGCATTCCCATGAGCCTCCAGGAGGAGCGCGCGGGCGTGCAGGTCCGCGTCGAGGAGAATCGGCTCCGCGAGGCGCTGGCTCGGGAGGGCCTGACAAACTAGCGCCGCTGTCGAGCGGTGGCCAGCTACAGCCCTACTGGTCGCTCAGCGGCCATCTCCTCAAGCGGGTCGGACGAGCGGCCGAAACGAGGCGAGCCTATGCCCGCGCGGTGGGCCTCAGCGAAGATCCGGCCGTGCGCGACTTCCTCAGGGATAGCTTTTGACACGGCCTTCGAGTCCGCCTAGACTCCTGCCTACCCACACCAAGGAGGGTGCCATGGCCGAGCGACTCATCTCCGGGGACAACCACATCGACTTGACCTACTGTCCCCCCGATCTCTGGTCGGCGCAGGCGCCGGCCAAGTGGAAGCTGCTCGTACCCCGGGTGGAGGAGTTAGAAGACGGGCTCCACTGGTTCGTGGACGCACAGGACAAGGGGATGTGGAACGGCGTGGGACCCGGCTTCCTCAAGTACCAGAAGGGAAGCTTCGGCCACATCGACGAGATGAAGGACTACGGCTTCGAATGGGACTACCGCCGGGGCGCCCTGCCGCGACCGACCACGCCCGAGCTGCGGCTGGCCGATCTCGACCGCGACGGGGTGGAGGCTGAGATCGTCTACGGCTGCCTCATGATCAACGATCTCATTTCCGCCGGCGACCAGCGGGCGTGGGCGAACCAGGTCTACAACGACTGGGCGTCGGATTTCGCCAAGCGCTCCGATCCCAATCGGGTCTTCCCCCTCGCCATCATCCCCAACAACGACCCGCTCGTGGCCGCCGCCGAAGTGCGCCGCTGCGCCAAGATGGGCCTCCGGGGCGGGGATCTCGCCTTCAAGCGCATGAGCCTGCCCATCTATCACCATGACTGGTATGCGCTGTGGGAAGCGGCGGCGGAGTGCCACTTCCCCATCTCCTTCCACTCCACGGGCTTCAAGGGGCTGCGCACGCCCGACACGCCGGAGATGGAGAAGGAGTACATGATCCAGTGGCGCCTCGTGCGCTCCGCCCTCTTCCAGCTCGACACCATGGAAGTGTTCGTGTCGCTCATCGCCTCCGGGGCCTGCGAGAAGTACCCGGACTTCAAGTTCGTCCTCGGCGAATCGGGGGTGACGTGGCTGCCCTACGTCTTCGACCGGCTCGACACCGAGTACGAGGATCGCGGACGGTCGCTCGGCTTCAAGCTCAAGCCCAGCGACTACTTCAAGCGCCAGGGCTATACGACCTACCAACAAGATATGTACATGGAGCCCATCATTCCCCTCATCGGCGAAGACAACATCATCTGGGGCGCGGACTATCCGCATCCCGACTGCCTCTGGCCCGACTCGCGGAAGTTCATCGAGAAGAACCTGGGCATGCTGTCGGAGAGCGTGCGGCGAAAGATCACGTCGGAGAACGTGATCAAGCTCTACAACCTGCGCTAGATCCGTCCGCATGAGCGACGTTCCTCGCGCGAGCGCGCTTGGCCTGCGCCAGGTTGGGTACTTCGACTGCCCGGGCGGCGGCCAAGTGGTCGTCGACGGGCGCGTGGCCTACATCGCGCACATGAAGGCGCCCCACGGGACGACCCTCGTCGATGTGAGCGATCCCGCCGTGCCGCGGCAGCTCGCCACCCTCGAGGTGCCCGCGGGCACGCACTCGCACAAGGTCCGCGCGGGCCACGGCCTCATGCTCGTGAATCGCGAGGCCCAGCCCGCCCATCAGCCGCCCGCGGGCGCGCTCACCGGGCTCGGCATCTTCGACGTATCCCAGCCGAGCCGGCCGCGTGAGATCGCCTTCTGGCCCTGCGGGGGGGCGGGCGTCCACCGCTTCACCTTCGACGGGCGCTTCGCCTACATCTCGCCGGAGATGGACGGCTATCTCGGCAACATCGTCATGATCCTCGACCTGATGGACCCGACCCGTCCGCGCGAGATCGGGCGATGGTGGATGCCGGGGCAGTGGACGGCGGGGGGCGAGACGCCCTCGTGGTCGGGGCGGCAGCACCGCTGCCACCATCCGATTCGTCTCGACAATCGCCTCTACGTCAGCTACTGGCACGGGGGATTCGTCATCCTCGACATCGAGGACATGGCGCGCCCGCGGCTGCTGTCCGGGCTCGACTGGAGCCCGCCCTTCATCACCCCGACGCACACCGCCCTGCCTCTGCCCTTTCCCCTTCACGGGCGGCGGCTCCTCATCGTGGCCGACGAGGACGTGGCCAAGCTCGAGCCCGGCCCGCCGTCTTTCCTGTGGCTCGTGGACATCACGGACGAGCGGCGGCCGGTTCCCTTCGCGAGCTTCCAGGTCGCGGGCGTCGACGGCCAGCCCCAGCCGGACTTCACCGGTTGCCACCAGCCGTGCGAGCGCGTGACGGGAACGGACATTCCGGTGGCGTGGTTCGCCCACGGCCTGCGCATCGTGGACATCGCCAAGCCGCATGCGCCGCGAGAGGTCGCGCACTTCCTCCCCGAGCCGCCTCAAGGACATTCCCGCGTCTCCAGCAATGACGTGGAAGTGGACGACCGCGGACTCCTCTACCTCATCGACCGGGGGCGCGGGCTCCACATCCTCGAACGTATCTGAGGTATCCTCACGCCCATGACCATCGCCAGGGAAGCCGTGTGGACGGCGGAAGACGTCAAGCTGTCCGGAGCGACGCTCCGACTACGGAAAGGGGGGACGGGCGATCCGCTCCTCCTCCTGCACCACGACGTGGGGAGCCTCGATCGCCTGCCGTTTTACGATGCCCTGGCCAAGCGGTTCACCGTCTACCTTCCCTCACATCCGGGCTACGACGGAACTGAGCGGCCGACGTGGCTGCGCTCCGTCCGCGACATCGCGGTGATGTACCACGCCCTCCTCGCTTCCCTCGAGCTCGGCCGCGTTTCCCTCGTCGGCCTGGGCTTCGGCGGCTGGATCGCGGCGGAGATGGCGACCATGGCTCCCCAGGCTTTTCGCCGGCTCGTTCTCGTGGGGGCCATGGGCGTGAAGCCCGCGCAGGGCGAGATCCTCGACCAGGCGCTCGTGAGCTATATCGGATATGTTCGCGCCGGCTTCGAGGACCAGAGCGCCTTCGATCGGCTGTACGGCGCCGACCCCTCGACGCCCCAACTGGAGCAATGGGATCTCAATCGCGAGATGACGTTCCGCATCGCGTGGAAGCCCTATATGTACAACCCCACCCTCCCCCATCTGCTCGGGGGTGTGCGCTCTCGCGCCCTCATCGTGTGGGGGCGCGGGGACAAGGTGGTGCCGCTCGAATGCGCCGAGGCGTACGCGCGGGCTCTCCCGGGGAGTCGCCTCTCCGTGGTCGAGAAGGCCGGTCATTTCGTGGACATGGAGCAGCCCGAAACGCTCGCAAAGCTCATCAGCGAATTCTGATCGGAGACCAGCATGCACCTCATGTACTTCACCGAGCAGCCGATGTCGGCGTATCCGGTGGAAGCGGGTCGGGAGTTCGGCGCCACCGCCCTCATGTTCTCGAACAAGCACTTCGATCCGGTGGCGGGCAGCCGGCTCTACAACGAATACCTCGAGCACTACAAGCTCGCGGAAGAGGTGGGCTTCGACGGCATCATGCTGAACGAGCATCACAATGCGCCGTTCTGCATGCAGGCCAAGTGCAATGTCTTCGCCTCGATCCTCGCCGCCCTGACCCGACGGGTGAAGCTGGTGCTCCTCGGCAATCCGCTGCCCCTCGCCGACAATCCGGTGCGTCTCGCCGAAGAGCTGGCCATGATCGACATGGTCTCCCGTGGCCGCCTCGTCTCGGGCTTCGTCCGAGGGGGCGGCCAGGAGCAGCTCGCCACCGGCGTCAACCCCGCCTTCAATCGCGAGCGCTTCGAGGAAGCCCACGAGTTGATCATCCGCGCGTGGACCCAGCCGGGACCGTTCCGCTGGGAAGGCACGCACTACCAGCACCGCGTGGTGAATCCGTGGGCCCTCCCGCTCCAGAAGCCTCACCCCCGCGTGTGGATTCCCGGCGTGCTGAGCAAGGAGACCATCATCTGGGCGGCCCGCCAGCGCTACCCGTACATCGCGCTCAGCACCGCCATCGACGCCACCAAGAAGATCTGGGAGCTCTACGATTCCGTGGCCGCCGAAGCGGGCTACACCTCGGGACCTGAGAATCGCGGCTACCTCCAGCGCTGCCACGTGGCGGAGACGGAGGAGAAGGCCCTCGCCAATGCGCGCCAGTTCATGTGGATGCAGGGCGAGTTCACCGGACTGGCCCACCCCGTGTGGTCCACGCCCTCCGGCTACTTCTCGCCGTCGTACCGCAAGGCCTTCGTCGAATACGCGGTGGGCCGGGGAGCGAATCCGCGGGCGGCGGCTTTCGAAGATCAGATCCGCGATCAGCAGATCATCGCGGGCACGCCGAGGACGGTCATCCCCAAGATTCGCCGCCTCCTCGAGGAGACACGTCCCTCCATCATGGGATTCTGGACGAGCGACGGCTTCGTGAGCAATGCCGACGCCACGAGCTGTATCCGTCTGCTCGGCCAGGAGGTGCTGCCCGCCGTCCGCGAGATGGGGAAGGAGCTCGGCCTCTGGAGCCCGTTCGAGGCCAATGCCCCCGTGAGCATCAAAGAGGCGAAGGGGCCGGCCCCCGCCGCCGCCTGAGGAGGAGAGGAGCATGCGCTTCGACGGTCGGGTGGCGCTCATCACGGCGGCGGCGAGCGGGATCGGTCGCGCCACCGCCGAGATCATCAGCGCCGAGGGGGGCACCGTGGTGGCCGTGGACACCGACGAGGGCCGTCTGAAGGACATGATCGGCGCCCTCCAGGCCGCGGGCGGTCGCGCGCACGCGCATCGTGCCGACGCGCTCGATGCCACGCAGGTGGACAACGTGGTGGAGCGCGCGGCGAGCGATCACGGCCACATCGATATCCTCGTCAACGCGGTGGGGGGGAGCACCATCATCCCCCGGCCCGCCGCCACCGTAGATGAGCTCACCCTACCGGAATGGCAGCAGCTCCTCGCCTTCAATCTCGACGGGACCTTTCTCTTCTGCCGTGCCCTGGTGCCGGTGATGAAGCGACAGCGCGGGGGCAAGATCGTGAACATCTCGTCGATCGCGGGGCGGGGGATCAGCGCGAGCAGCAGCAGCGCCTATGCGGCGGCCAAGGGCGGCATCATCGCCTTCACGAGGAAGCTCTCGCAGGAGCTGGGGCCGTTCGGCATCACGGTGAACGCCATCGCTCCCAGCATGACGCTCACCGAGCGCATTCGGCCGCGCTGGGAGCAGCGCTCGGCGGACGAGCAGGCGCAGGAGGTGTTGCGCACCCCGCTTCGTCGCATGGCTGAAGCTCGCGACCAGGCGCGGGTGATCTGCTTCCTCGCCTCGGCCGACGCGGATTTCGTGACCGGCGTCACCATCGACGTGACCGGGGGCATCTAGGCGTCGTACGCGTCCGTGAATTCCGTTGATCCCGCGCGATTTAGTCGATGCGCTCCGTGCGGGTGACGTCGAGCGGGTGATCGATCAGCGGCTGCACGCGTTCGACGAAGCGTACGGTATGCGGCAAGCCCGCGTGATCCTCGAAGGCCCCCTCGTCCCGCCAGCGGGAATGAACGTAGAAGAGCCGAGGGTCGCGAATCGACCGGAACGCGTGAATGTTCAGGCACCCCGGCTCCTCGCGCGACGGAGCGACGGTGTCGCGCAACGCTTCTGCCACCGCCCCCTCCTTACCGGGACGCGCGTGAAATCGCGCAAAGATGAACAACTCCATGTCCTCTCTCCTCTGGGATAGATCCCTCCGAAAGCTGGGCGGAGTCTAGCAGGGGCCGCACGGAAAGTGCGAGCCGGAGTCGCCTACCCGAGAGATTCTGCCCGTGATAAAGTACCGGCACTGCGCGAGGAGTGATGCTTCCATCCATCGAGAGGAGACCGCCGCCATGGCCGACACAGCTCTCCACATCCCGTCGTTGAAGGACAAGGTGTCGCCCGAGGAGTGGGCGGTGCGGGTGGATCTCGCCGCCTGCTACCGGCTGGTCGTCCGTTACGGCTGGGAGGACCTGGTCTTCACGCATATCACGGCCCGGGTGCCGGGGACGCAGGACCAGTTCCTCATCAATCCATACGGCGTGTTCTTCGACGAGATCACTGCCTCGAGCCTGGTCAAGATCGACCAGGACGGGCGAAAGCTCGACGACTCGCAGTTTTCCGTGAATCCCGCGGGGTTCATCATCCACAGCGCCATTCACGGAGCGCGCCACGACGCCAAGTGCGTCCTGCACACGCATACCGCGAGCGGAGTGGCCGTGTCGACGCAGCGGGCGGGCCTCCTGCCCATCTCGCAGCATTCGATCTCGGTGCTGGCCAGCCTGGGCTATCACGATTTCGAGGGCCCGGCCCTGCGTGACGACGAGAAGCCGCGCCTCGTGGCGGACCTCGGAGACAAGAACTCGCTGATTCTTCGCAACCACGGCCTCCTCACCGTGGGCGAGACGGTGGCGGAAGCGTTCGTGTCCATGTACTACCTCGAGACGTCGTGCGCCATCCAGGTGCGCGCGCAGTCGGGGGGTGGCGAGCTCATCCCCGTGCCCAAGGAAGTGATCGACGACTCGCATGCGCGCATGCAGAGTGCCGATCGGCCGGGGGGGACCCGGGGCGGTCTGGTGTGGCCGGGGCTGCTGCGCCGTCTCGATCGTATCGATCCCTCGTTCCGTAACTGATCGCCGGATCCGACGGGCATGGCTCCCGGAGACACCGCAGTCTCGATCGTCATCGACAAGCTGGCGGAGGGGCCCCATCCGCCCACGGCGGCGGGTAGCACGTGGCCCAACGTGCTTCACACGCGCGTCGCCGACCTCGTGGCCACCATGGGGCCCCCGCCGTGGTCCAGGCGGATCATTGCCGACGAGCGCCAGCTCGTCACCCTCATCGCGAGCCCGCCCGGAGGGGGCAATCGCCCGCACTGGCACCGGGAATTCGACGAGTGGTGGGTCGTCCTCGCGGGGCAGCTCGAGTGGGAGCTGACGGGCGGAACCGTCTTCAGGGCGACCAAGGACGAGATCGTCTGGGTGCCCCGTGGCACCGTGCACCATATCCGGAACGTGGGTGACGGGCTCTCGCTGCGCCTGGCCTGCGCCATGCCACCCGCCAACCATTACTACAGCCCGTGCGAGCAGTGCGGCTATGCCGACGACGGCCCGCGCGAGTGGTGCGCGTGAGCGGTAGCGCGATGGCCGACCGAAACGCGGCCTTTGTCGGTGACATTCCCAGGAACTATCACCAGTACCTGGGTCCGATCTTTTTCCACGAGTTTGCCGACGACCTCGCCCAGCGGGTCCACGTGACGTCGGGCATGCGAGCTCTCGAGATCGCGTGCGGCACGGGCATCGTGACCCGGCGGCTGGCCGATCGACTCCGCGGGCGCGGGACCATCGTGGCCACCGACCTCAACGAGGCGATGATCGCGCACGGGCGCGCCCAGATGCCGGCGGGGAACGAGCACATCGAATGGCAGCCGGCAGATGCCATGAAGCTTCCGTTCCCCGACACGTCCTTCGATGTCGTGGTCTGCCAGTTCGGGCTGATGTTCTTTCCCGACAAGGCGGCGAGCATCCGCGAGGTCTTTCGCGTGCTCAAGCCCGGCGGCCACTACCTCTTCAGCGTGTGGGATGCCATGGCCAGGAATCCCCTCGCGCGCATCGCCCACGAGACCGTCGGCCGATTCTTCCCGGCCGACCCACCGTCGTTCTACTCCGTGCCCTTCAGCCTCCACGACCCGGAGCCGATCCGGAAGATGTTGGCGGAGGCCGGTTTCGGGCAGATCGTGGTGACGTCGCTCGAGAAGTCGGGGGCGAGTCCGTCGGCGGCCGACGCGACCACCGGACTGATCGAGGGCAATCCGATCCTCGACGCCATCATGACGCGCCGCCCCGAGGCGCTGGGAGACATCAAGCGGGCGACCGCCGCCGCGGTGGCGGCCGAGCTCGGTGATCCTCCGGCACGCATTCCTTTGCACGCCATCGTGTGGTCGGCTCGCCGGCCATAGAACGAGGAGGCCTCCCATGAAGGGGCGGGTCGCAGTGCTGCGGGCATACGGCGGGGAGTTCGATTTGCGGGAGTATCCGGCGCCGAATGTCGAGCCGGGTGCCCTCCTCGTGCGGCTCACCCGGGCGGGAGTGTGCGGATCCGATCTGCACATCTGGCGCGGCGAGATGAAGGAGACCTACGGCGCGAGTCCCCAGGACCTCACCTTCGGCCACGAGATGTGCGGGCGGGTCGAGCGCCTGGGCGCGGGGGTCACCGTGGATTCCATGGGCCAGCCTCTGCGCGAAGGCGACCGCGTCACCTATCTCTACTTCTTCCCGTGCGGCCGCTGTCCCGTCTGTCTCCACGACGAGATGGGCAATTGCCCGCGCAAGGGCCGGGCCAATCGGGTGGCGGGGACGCCCCCCTATTTCAACAATGCCTACGGCGACTACTACTATCTTCGTCCCGGCCACTTCGTCTTCAAGATCCCCGACGAGATCTCGGACGACATCGCCACCCCGAGCAACTGCGCGCTCTCCCAGGTGCTCTACGGCCTGCGGCGGGCCGGGCTGCGTGCCGGGCATTCGGTGGTGATCCAGGGCGCGGGCGGCCTCGGCATCAATGCGGTGGCGGTGGCGCGCGACATGGGCGCCGACCGGATCATCGTGATCGACCGACTGGCCGAGCGCCTCGAGCTGGCCCGCGCATTCGGGGCCGACCACACCCTGAGCGCCGCGGAGCTGACCACGGCGGACCGGCGGGTGGAGGCGGTGAAGGAGCTGACGGATGGATTCGGCGCGGACGTGGTCGCCGACCTCGTGGGCTATCCCGAGGTGATTCCCGAGGGGCTGCGCATGCTGCGGGGCGGCGGCTGCTATCTCGAGGTGGGCAGCATCGCTCCTGGGAACGTCTTCTCCTATGACGCGACTGCTCTCGTGCGTGGCAATGCCCGCGTCGTGGCGACGTCCAACTACTCGCCGTGGGCGCTCGAGCAGTCGCTCGCGTTCCTGCGCCGCAATCTCCGTCGCTTCCCGTTCGAGCGCATCGTCTCGCACGTCTTTCCTCTCGAGCGCATCTCGGAAGGATTCCGGCAGGCGGACTGGCTCCAGCATCGGAGCGGCGCGAGCCACATCTCCCGCGCCGCCATCTCCATGTGATGACTCGCTCCCTCGCTCTCGCCCCCTCACCCTGTCCCTCTCTCCCTCCGGGGGCGAGGGGATCCGCCTCCATCGTCGTCGCGGTCCTCCTCGCGTGTCTTTGCTGTTCCGCCCGGCCGGCTCGCGCGGCCGATCCCGTGCCGGCCGGGCAGATGACCTTCGCCGTCCACTTTACCCTCGCCCCCCGGTGGCTGGATCCCGCGGAGAGCGAAGGGTCGATCACGCCGTTCCTCGTCCTGTACGCGGTGCACGACGCCATGCTCAAGCCGATGCCGTCGGGGCCGACCGCGCCGAGCCTGGCCGAGTCCTGGTCGGTATCGGCCGACGGGCTCGTCTACGACTTTCTCCTCCGGAGCGGCGTCAAGTTCCACAACGGAGAGATCCTCACCGCCGACGACGTGAAGTTCTCCTTCGAGCGCTATCGGGGCGCCAATGCCCAGCTCCTCAAGGAGAAGGTGAAAGAGGTACGGGTGGTCGATCCGCGACGGATACAGTTCCGCCTCAAGGAGCCGTGGCCGGACTTCATGACGTTCTACGGCACCACCGCCACGAGCGCAGGCTGGGTCGTCCCCCGCAAGTACGTGCAGAGCGTGGGCGAGGACGGGTTCAAGAAAGCTCCCATCGGTGCCGGCCCCTATCGGGTCGTCAACATCGTGCCGGGCGTCGAGATGACGCTGGAGGCCTTCGAGGGCTACTGGCGCAAGGTCCCGCGCGTGAAGCGGCTCGTTTTTCGGAGCCTGCCCGACGAGACCACGCGTGCCGCCGCCCTCAAGCGTGGCGACGTGGACATCGCCTACTTCCTGAACGGGCCGGTGGCCGAGGACGTCAGGAAGACGCCGGGGCGCAAGCTCCTCGCGGTGCGCAGCAACACCATCTTCTCCCTCGACTTCAGGGATCAATGGGAGGCCAATTCGCCATGGAAGGACGCGAAGGTCCGGCTCGCCGCCAGCCTTTCCATTGATCGCGCCGCGCTGAACCAGGCCGAGCAGCTCGGCTTCGCCGGACTCACGGGTAATGTCGTGCCCCGCGCCATGGAATTCGCCCTGACCATCGAGCCCGACCCGTACGATCCCGCGCGCGCCAAGAAGCTCCTCGCCGAAGCGGGCTTCTCGCGTGGCTTCGACGGGGGCGAGTTCACCATCGCCTCGCCCTACGCGGGCGCGGGCGAGGCCATCGCGAACTATCTGGCCGCGGTGGGCATCCGGATGAAGATCCGCACCATGGAGCGCGCCGCCTTTTTTTCGGGCTGGCGGGAGGGCAAGCTCAAGGGGGTCGTCTTCGGCGGCCTCGGGCCCGCGGGCAATGCCGCGACCCGGCTCCAGCTCCTCGCCGTCAAGGGCGGCCCGTACGCCGCGGGCGTCATGCCCGAGGTGCAAGACCTCTTCGATCGGCAGGCGCGCGAGCTGGACCGCCGGAAGCGCGAGGAGATGCTCCACCAGATCCAAAAGCTGTTGCACGATCGCACCGTCTTCGCCCCCATCTGGGAGAACGGGTTCATCCGCGGGGTGGGACCGCGGGTGGAAGAGCCGGCCCTCGCATTGATTCCCTTTTACCCGTACTCTGCCCCCTATGAAGATCTGCGCCTCAAGCCGTGAATCGCATCCAGGGAGGATGACCCCATGAACTACACGCGGATCTCCGCCGACTGCCACATCGATCTCCCCTGGGTACCGCCGGACCTGTTCCGCGGATGCCGTACGTCACCGATGGACCGGACGGTCCCTACTGGACCTGCAAGAACGGCACGTCTTTTGGTCTCATGAACGGGGTGGGGCCCGCCGGCCAAAAGTACGTCCCCGGCATGCATCACCGGGTGGACATCATGGCCAAGACGGGACTCTACGAGGACGGCAAGAAGGGCATTCGCCGCCCGTCGGATCCCGTCCTCCGCGCCAGGGACATGGATCGCGACGGCGTGCAGGCGGAGGTGCTCTACGGCATCCTCGGCGCGGCCACGCGGCTGGACGACCACGAGGCGGCCACGGAGATGTTCCGCATCTACAATGACTGGCTCGCCGACTTCATCCGGCACGATCCGGATCGCTACATCGGCCTCGCCTGCCTGCCCTACGGCGATATCGACGCGGCGGTGAAGGAGATCAAGCGCGTGGCCGGATCAGGGGTGCGCGGGGTGGAGCTGTCCTGCTCGTGGAACATGGAGCCCATGTGGCATCCCGTCTGGGAGCCGCTGTGGCAGACCGTGAACGAGGTGGGGCTGCCCCTGCACTTCCACACCTTCCCCGCCCTCTCCCCCGATGTGCTCGAAAAGCAGAAAGGGCTGACCCGCCGCGCCGCCTTCTTCACCGTGGTCTCCGCCTTCCAGATGAACCTCGTGAACATCCTCGCCGCCATCGTGGGCGCGGCCGTGCTCGAACGCTACCCGCGCGTGCGCATCGCCTTCGGGGAGAGCGGCATCGGCTGGATTCCCTATGCCCTCGACCGCATGGACTTCGAGTGGGAGGACCGCTTCCACGATTTGGGCCTCACCATGAAGCCGAGCGACTACTGGCGCCGGCAGTGCAAGGCGACCTTCCAGTTCGATCGCATCGGCACCAAGCTCATCGACGACATGGGGGTGGAGACCCTCATGTGGGGTTCCGACTATCCGCACGGGGACGGCGTGTGGCCCGAGTCCTCCAAGTACATCGCGGAGCAGTTCGGTCACCTGCCCGCGGAGGTGACGCACAAGATCACCTGCGAGAACGCGGGGAAGTTCTACGGCCTGATCAAGTGAGCCAGGGTCCCATGAAGATTCTCTTCGTCCCCAACCTGATCGTCTCCTCGCTGAGCGACAAGGACCGCGCCAATATCCTCGAGGCGGCGGGCCCCGGCTCCCGCATGGTCGAGGTCAAGGACAGCGCCGCGCAGCGCCGCGAGCTGCCGGACACCGACATCATCTTCGGGCGGGTGCACGCCGACAACTTCCACCTCGCCAAGCAGATCGTCTACTACCACTCGATCGGGGCGGGCGTCGACAATATCCTCACCACCGAGCTCGTGAACCATGCCGTCCCCCTCGCCAGCGAGAAGGGCGACGTGGGCATCCACCTCGCCGAGCACGCCTTCGCCCTCCTCCTCGCCCTCACCCGCGGCCTCCACACCGCGATCCGCACTCCCGACTACGAGCTGCGCGAGCCCATCCGTGTCTATCAGCGCGAGCTCTTCGAGCAGACCATGGGCATCGTCGGTTTCGGGGGCACGGGGCGCGCGGTGGCGAAGCGGGCGCTGGGCTTCGGCATGCGGGTGTTGGGAGTGGACATCGAAGACGTCGCGCCGGAGCCTGGGGTTGACGCCATCTGGCCCGCCGATCGTCTGCCGGATCTCCTGCGCGCCTCCGATGTGGTGGTGATCTGTCTCCCCCTCACCAAGGCCACCCACCATCTCTTCACGCGAGAGCGCTTCGCCCAGATGCAGCGGCACGCCATCATCATCAATGTCACCCGGGGCGAGATCATCCGCGGCGAGGACGTCCTCGCCGCCCTCGAAGAAGGGCTCATCTGGGGCGCCGGCCTCGACGTGACCGATCCCGAGCCGCTGCCCAAGGACCATCCGCTGTGGCGGCATCCGCGCGCGGTGGTGACGCCGCACACCGCGGGTGGCTCGCCGCGCCGCGCGGGCCGCGTGATCGCGACCTTCTGCGAGAATCTCCGCCGCCGCCGGGACGGCCGACCCCTCCTCGCCCTCATCGACAAGCAGAAGGGCTACTAACCCCGACCGTCACGAGCGAACGGGGCGGGTGGCATCGGGGCTGCCTGCGGCGCGGCCTGCGGAGTGGGCCCTTCCCGAGTGCGCGCAGCCCGCAGGGCTGCGATTCACGACGGGTAGGGTGGCGAAGCTGGCTGCGCCGCAGGCAGCCCCGATGACAGGACCCGCCCCGCCTCGCGCTCCGAATGGGTCCAGGCTACGAGGGGCGGACGAGGATCTTGGCGTGGCGCTCGGGCGAGGCGAGGTCGGCGAAGGCCTGGGCCACGCCGTCGAGTCCGACCTCTCCGGTGATGAGAGGTGCCGCGGAGATCTCGCCCTCCGCGAGGTGGCGCAAGGTGGCGGCGAATTCGTCCGGCGTATAGGCGAGGACGAATTGAAGATTCAGCTCCTTGCTGATCCCGAGCATCGGATGGATGGTGTCCGGCTCCATGCACACGCCCACCACGACGATCCGCGTGCCGCGCGGCGAGGCCGCCATGATCTCGTCGAGCACGCCGGGCACCCCGACGCACTCGAAGACGACGGCGGGACGCACCGCGGGGCCCGCGATCCAGGGCGGCAGCGCGGGGGCCCGGCTCGCGTCACGATAGACCGCCGCCTCACGCCAGCTCGTCCAGGGTCCACCCTGGGCGGGATCGATCACCACGTCGGCGCCGAGGGCCACCGCCAGCTCGCGCCGCCGCCGCGAGAAGTCGGCCGCGACGATGGGACGGACGCCACGCAGGCGTAGGGCGGCGATGACGGCCACACCCACCGGCCCGCAGCCGATGACGAGAGGAGCGTCGTCAGGCGAAAGACGCGCCTTGGCCACGGCGTGCACTCCCACGGCCATCGGCTCGGTGAGGGCCGCGTGCTCGGTGGAGAGCCCGTTCGGCACCTCGAGGAGAAAGGCTTCGCTGAGCCGCATGTACTGGCCATAGCCTCCGGGGTTGTCGTTCGAATAGCCGATGCTCTGCGGCCCCGTGGCGGGCATGAGTACGGGGCGCGAGCACACCCGCGTCCCGACCTTGAGCGCTCCTGTGGTCTCCGGGCCGTGCTCGACGATCTCGGCACAGAACTCGTGGCCCATGATCACGTCGCGATCGAGATCCATCACGCGCGGATTGCCGGCCCGCCGCGAGTTCTCGACGAACTTGTCGGCGTGCCTGAGAGCGTGGAGGTCCGAGCCGCAGATCCCGCAGGCCAGGGTGCGGACCAGCACCTCGCCGGGGCCCGGCTCGGGCGTGGGGACGTCCGCGACCACGAGGGCGCGGTTGCGCATCACGGCGGCACGCATGCGCGTCTCCTCAGGGATCCAACTGGAACGTCTTGACGTAGACGCCCGGCGAGCCCGGCGCATGTCGCATGTGCTCACGCATGCGGATGGAGGCGGGCACCGCGTCGCGCTGGGCATGCCAGGCGGGCGTCTCCGACACCTTGGGATGCTCGAACTCGTAGAAGGTGAGGTAGGTCGGCGAGCCGGCCGTCGCCCGGTATCGCCGCCCGCGAATCACCCCGGGGACCTTCTCGTAGTTCGGAACATAGATCGTGTTGTACCACTCGTTGAACTCCGCATCGACCTCCGGCGGCACGTCCATGCGTCCGAGCTGGAGGGCGGGGGCGAGGTCGCTGGCCGCCGCGGCCGCGTCGAGCGCCCGCGGATGGATCATGGTGTACACATTGCGGATGAAGGTGGTGCCGATGACCTCGGGTGAGCAGCGCTTGGTCCACGGGGTGGGATTGGCCTGGACCTTCTTGTAGGCGGCACTGTCCAGCACAGCCGGGCTCTCCAGCTCGTACACGGCGAGATGCTTGGGGCCGCCCTTCACCGCCTCGTAGCGGGCGGCGTTCAGGAAGCCGGGCACGGACATTCGCTCCGCCACGTGCTCTTCGTTGTACCAGCGATTGAACTCGGCCTCCGTGTCGGCCGGCACATCGGCCCACACCATGAGCAGCCCCGCGCCCTTCTTCCTGGTGGCCATGGTTACCGGATCTCCTTGTGCACGAACTCGATGATCCGCGCGAGCGCCTTCTGCGCGCCGGGCGAATTCGGATTCCGGTTGATGAAGCCCTCCGTCTCGCCCTCGTAGAGCTCGAGCTCTACCTGGCCGCCCGCCTTCCGATACGCGGTCACGAAGCGATCGAGATCAGGACGCGGATGCGCCACGTCCTTGGTCCCCTGGAGATAGAGGGCGGGCGGCATGAAGACCTTCTCTCCACGCTCGAGGGCCATCACCGGATTGCCCTCGGCCATGGCGTCCTCGGTGCCCCAGTACGAATAGTGATGGGGCAGGACTCGGTCGACGACGTCGGGATATGGGGGACCGGCGGCCTTGAGCTTCTTGGCGTAGTGGAAGCGTCCCAGGGGATCGATAACGGGCCAGCACAGGACGACGCAGCGGACGGTCGCGTCGACAATCGGAGAGCCCGCGGGCAGCGGGATGGCGGCGTAGCGGGCATCCGCGGGCCGCATGGCACCGAGCATGGCCTGATGCGCGCCGCTCGAGACGCCGAGAACGCCCACGAGGTCCGGACGACTGCCCAGAGACGTCGCGCGCGTCTTGAGCCAGCGGATCGCGTAGTTGATGTCGGCCATCGAGCCTGGGTAGCTCGCGTCGGGGGGCATGCGGAAGTCGAGAGCGGCCACCACCACCCCGCTCTTCGCCAGCGCCTCGTTGATGGCGGCATCGCTCTCGCGCGTGCTCACACACCAGGCGCCCCCGTGCAGATCGACGATCAGGGGGAAAGGGCCGTTGCCCCGCGGCCGGAAGATCCGGGCGAGGAGGGGCTTGTCGCCGTGGCGGAGATACTCGACATCTTCGACATCGATGGTGAACTGACCGTGGGTGGTCATGGCTGGCTCCTCACGCGCTCGCGAGCACGTCGGCCGCCTGCTTCTCGACCACCGTGCTCTTGAAGAAGGCGGGGTGGACCGTGCCCCGCAGCCGCACGGCATTGGCGAAGGTGAAGTCGCGGAAATCGTCGACGGTGATGAGCTCGTTCTCGACGAGCTCGTAGGCATAGGCACCTCCTGCGGCGTCGGCGCCGCGCTCCCGGGGCCTCACTTGCGTGACGTGAACGGTAGTGCGTGACCTCACTCGAGTCAAGCCTCGCCTCCTCACCCTACCCTCTCCCCCTCCGGGGGCGAGGGATCCAAGAATCCCTCTCCCTAGGTTAGGGAGAGGGTAGGGTGAGGGTGGTTCTGGGCGACCCGTCCTACCGTCCCTTGAACTGCGGGCGCCGCTTTTCTGCGAAAGCGCGCACGCCCTCCTGATAGTCCTCGCTGTTGAAGCAGTCGGCGATCAGTTTCTCGAGCTGGCCCAGATCGCGCTCGGCGGTGGGGCGCATCAGCTCCTTCACGCTGGCCTTGGCGGAGCGAAGGGTGAGGGGGGCGTTCTTGGCCATGGCGAGGGCGTAATCGCGTGTGAAGCTCTCGAGATCCGCCGTGGGTACGACCTGGTTCACCAGCCCCATGCGGAGCGCGTCCTGGGCGCTCCAGTCGGTGCGGGCGGTGAAGAAGATCTCTTTGGTCACCGACGGGCCGACCAGCGCCATGAGCTGCTCCATGCCGCTATAGTGATAGCCCAAGCCGAGACGCGCCGCGGGAATGCCGAAGCGCGCATCGTTGGCGGCGATGCGGATGTCGCAGGAGATGGCAATGGCCACCCCCCCGCCCACGCAGTAGCCGTGGATCATGGCGAGGAGCGGCTTGGTGAGCGTGGAGATGGCCTCGCGCCCGCGCGCGCCGATCTTCCGGTACTCCTCTTCGTCGGCCATGTTGCGCCGGCGGTCTTTGAACTGCGAGATGTCCGCCCCCGCCACGAAGGCCTTGTCTCCCGCGCCGCGCATGATGATCACGCGTATGGCATCGTCGGTGGCGAGGTCGTGGATGTACTTGGGCATGAGCTCCCACGTCTCGATGCCCACGGCATTGCGCTTCTCGGGCCGGTTGAAGATGATCCAGCCGATGGGTCCTTCCTTCTCCAGCAAGAGGGCCGGCGCTTCGCTCATGGGTGTTCTCCTGAGGTGCGAGATGGTATCCGGGCAACACTCTACGTCAGCGGACCGCCCTATGCTACCGTGGCCGGGCCATGAGCGACACCGGTCGGCCCGACTATGTCCAGAGGAACCGAGTGATCTGGGACAGGCTCAGCGTCGAGTACGCCGCGGGGGGCGCGCGAGGCTGGGCGCAGACGGAGGCGACCTGGGGCATCTGGGGGCTGCCCGAGCGCGAGCTCCGCGTCCTCCCGGATGTCGACGGCAAGGACGTCATCGAGCTGGGTTGCGGCACCGCTTACTGGTCGGCGTGGCTGGCCAGGCGTGGTGCTCGCGTGGTGGGCATCGACAACTCCGAGAAGCAGCTCGAGACGGCACGGGCCCTCCAGCGGGAGCACCAGCTCCACTTTCCGCTGATTCACGGAAGCGCGGAAAGCGTTCCGCTTCCCGACGCCAGCTTCGATGTCGCGTTTTCCGAGTACGGGGCGAGCCTGTGGTGCGATCCCTACCGCTGGGTCCCGGAAGCGGCCAGGCTCCTGCGGCCCGGGGGCGATCTCGTCTTTCTCAAGAACGGTACGCTCCTGACCCTGTGCGTTCGCGAGGACGATCATCCCGCCACCGATCATCTCCTTCGCGACTCCTTCGGACTGCACCGGCTGGAGTGGGCCGACACCGGCACGGTGGAGTTCGCGCTTCCCATCGGTGAGTGGATCCGGCTCTTCCGCGCCAACGGCTTCGAGCTGCTCGAACTCAGGGAGCTCCGCGCCCCCCGGGACGCCTCGACCAAGTACACGTTCGTGAACTCGGAGTGGGCGCATCGCTGGCCCTCCGAGGAGATCTGGCATCTGAAGAAGCGGACATCCTGAACACGCGGACCATCAGACAGGAGGAAGAGGCGCCATGGACAAGGTGACGATAGGGCTGCTGCATCCGGGCGAGATGGGGAGCATGGTGGGGGCGGCGGCTCGCGCCAACGGCCTGCGCGTGCTGTGGGCGTCCGACGGGCGCGGCGGACAGACGGTAGCGCGCGCGGCCGCGGCCGGCCTCGAAGACGTGAAGACCCTCGCGCCCCTCGTCGCGGCAAGCCAGGTCATTCTCTCCATCTGCCCGCCGCACGCCGCGGTGGATCTCGCGCGTCTTGTCATGGCGCGCTCCTTCTCGGGCATCTATGTCGACGCGAATGCGGTGGCCCCTGCCACGGCGCGTGAGATCGGGAAGATCGTGACCGAGGGCGGCGCCACCTTCGTGGATGGCGGCATCGTCGGTCCGCCGCCGCGGAATCGCGGCACCACGCGCTTGTATCTCTCGGGCGCGGAGGCGGCACGCATGGCCCGCCTCTTCGGGGAGGGAGCGCTGGAGGCGATCGCCATCGAGGGCGGTCCCGGCGCGGCGTCAGCCCTCAAGATGGCCTATGCGGCGTACACCAAGGGCACCTCCGCGCTCCTCATGGGCATTCGCGCACTGGCCGCCCAGGCCGGGGTGGACAAGGCGCTCCAGGAAGAATGGGCGCGCAGCCAGCCGGGACTCGGGAACAAGTCAGAAAGCGCGGCCCGCGACAATGCGCGCAAGGCATGGCGCTTCACCGGCGAGATGGCGGAGATCGCGGCCACGTTCGAGGACGCGGGGCTTCCCGGCGGCTTCTTCGTGGCGGCGGGAGAGATCTACGACCGCCTCGCCGCCTACAAGGACGCGGCGGAGCCGCCGTCGCTCGAGGAAGTCCTCAAGGCGCTCCGCGGCACGCCGCGCGCCTAGCCTCTCAGTCGCCGACGGGGAACAGGCCCGAGGGGTGAAGCGAGACACTCACTTGAAGGCGGGCATCACCTCATGCGACAGGATGCGCAGGGTCCGGTTCGCCAATTCTGGAGGAATGAGTCCGGCGGGGTTCGGCTCGATCACGATGCCGTCGAGGCCCAGCTGCTCGCGGAGCTCTGTGAGCCGGTCGACGAGCTGGGACGCCGTGCCGAAGGCTACCCGCGTGCGGAGGAGCTCATCGTATGAGAGCCGCTCGAGGGCATCGGCTTTGGCCGCCCGCCGGTCGGCCGGGCCGGCTCCCGCCCGCCCCACGGTGGACCGCATGAGCTCGACGTGGCGGCGGAAGAACTGCGTGATGCTCTCGCGCGGCTCCTCGAGGGCTCCCGCCTCGGTCAGGCCCGCGTAGACGGGAATGCGGAGGTACACGCTGGGCTTGGCGGTGTGGCCCGCCTCGGTCCAGGCCCGACGGTACGAGCGCAGCGACTGCTGCAGCTCGGGGATGTCCACGTCGCGAAGGCCCACGAAGATCGGCAGACCCAGCTGGGCAACGAGCGGAAAAGTGTCTGGCGTATTGGCGGCCATCCTGATCGGCGGATGGGGCTTCTGATACGGGCGCGGCACCACGGTGGCGTTCTGAAAGCGGTAGAACTTTCCCTCGTAGCTGAAGGGCTGCCCCTTCCACGCCTCTTTGATGATCTCGAGCGCCTCGCGGAAGCGCGCCTGACTCTCGCCATAGGGAATGCCGAGAACATCATAGGTGCGCGCGGCCCCACTGCGTCCGATGCCCAGCTCGAAGCGGCCCTCGCTCAGGTGATCGACGGTGGCGGACTCTTCGGCGATGCGGAGCGGGTGGTTGAGGGGGAGAACGTTCACGGCCGTCCCCACATGGATTCGCTTGGTCCGGGCGGCGATGGCGGTGGCCACCGCGATGGGCGCGGAAATGACGGAGCGGGCCGGGTTGAAATGAATCTCCCCGAGCCATATGCAGTCGAGCCCCAGCGCCTCCGCCGCGTCCACGGTCTCGAAGCTCTCGCGGAACGCGTCGGGCTGACTGAGCCCCGGTCTGGCCTCCTCGATGAAGACGCCGAAGTGCATGGCGGAGGGAAGAGTAGCGCGGAGGTGCGGACTCTTCAAGGCGCGTTTCCAGGCTCTCGCCGCGTGCTACTATCCCGACGTTTTCCACTCCGACCCGAGGAGGACGACCATCATGCCGCTGTTCCGGCTCTATACAGGCGCTGACGGGAAGTCGCATGTCGAGCCCATCCCCCTGGCCAAGACCCCTGACTGGAGCAAAGGGCTGGCCACCACCCAGATATCCTTCCGTGAAAGCCCAGCGGGAAACTTCCAGGACTGGCATCCGGCCCCGCGCCGTCAGTTCGTCATCATCCTCTCGGGCCAGCTCGAGATCGGGCTGGGCGACGGCTCCAAGCACATCTTCGGCCCCGGCGACGCCCGGCTGGTCGAAGACACGACGGGGCAGGGGCACACCACGAAAGTCCACGGGACCGTGCCGTGCATGACGGCGACCATTCCCCTTCAGCAACAGTGAGAGAGAGGAGACCTCCATGGCCACCAAGATCCTTTTCGCTCCCAAGCAGCCCGAAGCGGTCATGGAGATCGCCCGGAACCTGACTCCCCCGGGCTTCGAGCTCGTGGTGGCGGACATCGGCTCGCCGGAATTCTACGAGGCGGCGCCCCACGCCGAGTTCTATCTCGGCCTCGCCCGCCAGATGGGCGGCGAGTTCTTCCGCTCCGCATCGAAGCTCCGCCTCGTCCAGCTCCTGAGCGCCGGCTACGATCACGTCGACGTGGAGGCGGCCCGGAAGGCGGGGGTGCCCGTCTCCAACAACGGGGGGGCCAACGCCATCGCGGTCGCCGAGCACACCATCATGCTCATGCTCGCCGTGGAGAAGCGGCTCGTCCGCTTTCACAACGACGTGGCGGCGGGAAAATGGCGCGCGGGCAAGCCGGACGAGACGCGCGTGTACGAGCTCGCGGGGCGGACGCTGGGCATCGTGGGCCTCGGCAACATCGGCAAGAAGGTCGCGCGGCGGGCCGCCGCCTTCGACATGAAGATCCAGTACTACGACATCGTGCGCCTGAACGAGGACCAGGAGGACGCACTGGGCGCACGCTTCGTGCTTCTCGAGGAGCTCCTGCGCACCTCGGACGTGGTCAGCCTGCACGTACCCCTCACGGACGGCACGCGCAACATGATGGGCGCGCGCGAGTTCAGCCTGATGAAGCCGGGCGCCATTGTCGTCAATACGTGCCGCGGACCGGTAGTGGACGAGGACGCTCTCCATCGCGCGCTGACCCAGAAGCAGATCGCGGGCGCCGGCCTCGACGTCTTCGTCGAGGAGCCCCCAAAGCCGAACCATCCGCTCTTCTCCATGCCCAACGTGACCCTCTCGCCGCACTCCGCGGGGCCGACGTGGGAGAACTGGGCGGCACGCTTCCGCAACGGCTTCGACAATATCCAGCGCGTGGCCTCGGGCAAGCGGGCGAGCTGGATCATCCCGGAGTTGGCGTAGCTCGTTTCGATCGGGGAGCGTAGATAACACAAAGCCCGTTCTCCCTCATGAGCGGCCGAGGCTCAGGTTCTTGCCGTGGCACAGCCGAAGAGCGCACGGACTACGGTCAGGCCGCGACAAGGGGACGTCATGCATGTCGTCGGCTCGAAGATCCCGCCACGGGTGTGATTGCCGCCGGCGCGCGACGAGCGGCCGCAGACGACGATGTGGCCGGCACCCGTCGCTCGCGCCAGGTGCGCGTGCAGCCAGCCGAGGAAGCCGGTGGCGTCGTACGCCGGATCGAAGTGGAACGCGAAGATGCGGAACGCCATCGGTGGCGCCGGGTCGCCGGCCGGGACCAGCTCGCTCCCACGCGGGCCTAGGACCCGCGGATCAGACCGGCGTGGCCGACGAGCTGCAGCGCCGTCTGACCCGCTGATCCGCGACTCACAGCCCGGCGAGGCGCGCGACGACCGGCGCTTCCCTTCTTCGTCGCCGCCGAATAACCCCACCCGGAGCGCGCTTGACAGCCGCAGCCGGGCTCCGGACAATGGCGCGGATCGATTTCCTGCGAGCACGCGGCGGAGACTTCCATGCCCATCGACATCGAGCGGGCGCGCCGGGACACGCCGGCTGCGAACCAAGTCCTGCATTTCAACAATGCGGGCGCGGCGCTGATGCCGGCGCCGGTGCTGCAGGCGCAGCTGTGCGCTGCGGCATCGTCACCTTCACGGTCGAGGGGAAACCGCCGCGGGATATCGTCGCGGCGCTGCGTCAGCAACGCATCAATTGCCCTCCGTCAGTGAGTTCGACGCTGCTCGATGCCCGGGCGCGCCAGTTGCCCGATCTCGTGCGCGCGTCCGTGCACTACTACAACACCGAAGAAGAGGTGGCGCGCTTCGCGGCGGCGGCCGCCGCGCTGGCCTAGCGCCGGGCGCGCAAAACCACCAAGGAGCGGGGAGATTTCCTAGAGCGTAGATCACATAACAGCCATTCTCCGTCACGAGCGGCCGAGGTTCAGGTTCTTGCCGTGACACAGCCTCCGGCCCGCGGCGGCCGTCCGACGCCCCGTGGTGGTTCAGCCGAGTCCCGCCATCTGGCAGACGATCCGCCACTCGGCCTCCGTAACTGGCTGGACCGACAGGCGCGGCAACCTGACGAGCGCCATGCCGGCGAGGCGCTGGTTCGCCTTGATCCGGTCGAGGCCGACAGATGTCGGGAGCTGCCGCACCGCAGCGACGTCGACGGCGCGCCAGGCGGAGTCGGTCGAATCCGGGTGCGCCTCCACGATCACCCTGACGATGCCGACGATCGCGCGCTCCTTCCCGGTGTGGTAGAAGAACGCCTGCTCGCCCTTCTTCATCGCGCGCAGGTGGTTCTGGGCCGAGAAGTTGCGGATGCCTGTCCACTCCGCCCCGTCACGCCCTTTGGCGACCTGCTCGGTCCACGACCAATCGTCGGGCTCGGACTTCAGGAGCCAATATGCCATGGCAGTCCATCCTCTCCCCCTAGGGTGGGAGTCAGCGCCGCGGAGCCGCGACCACACAGTAGCCGATCTGGCGAGCTTCGTCCTGCGCCAAAGTTACTAACACGAGAAGCGCGAACGCCTGCCTCAGGAGCTCGTCGAGGGGTCTGAGGTTGGCTCGCATGCAGGGTGCAGCCCAGGTGGCGCCGACGGCATCGCCTCGCCCTCGCGCCGTCCTCGCGCAGGAGCGCTCCCGGGCACATACAAAGGGGAGACCGTTCTCAGTCATCCCATCGGCAACGCGCTCGACAGCAAGGGCAACGTGTGGGTCGCGAACTCCGATTGGCTCGATGCGCCTTGCCCCGCGAAGTCGGATCTCGGGACGGCCGCCAACCCATCGATCACCCTGTTTCAGGCCAAGGATCGAAAGCCCTATCCCGGTTCGCCCTTTACCGCCGGCGGCGTCAATCTTCCCTGGGGGATAACCGTTGATGGCGACGACACCGTATGGGTGTTCAACTTTGGCACCGTCCCGCCGGGCACGGGCATGTCCACCGAGCTCCCGACCGGGATCAGCCGATTCTGCGGTATCGATACCAAGAAATGTCCCCCCGGCATGAAAGTCGGAGATCCCATATCGCCGGATACGGGCTACAGGACCAACGCCCTGCAGCGGACGACGGCCGGCGCGGTCGACCCATCCGGAAATCTCTGGCTCACGAACAACTGGAAGATCGATGCCAATCCCGAGATGAATCCCGGCGCGAACGCCGTACGTCGCCTGGCGCAGGGCAACCGCCTCGGAGCGCAGATAACACAACACCCGTCCTCCGTTATGAGCGGCCCGAGGCTCAGGTTCTTACTGTGGCACAGTCGTCGGCGGCCTCTCGATCGAAGCTGAAGGCGACGGGGACGGCCCGTGAATGTACGCGAGTTGATACAGCGAAGTGGAAGCTCTCACGCTTTTTAGCTTGACAGCCTCGGCCTGGGGAGATGGCCATTCGCCGGCAGCCCGCGGGACGTGTGGCCCCTAGCAGCACGCACTGGCCCACAGGTACGCGGTCGGTCGAGCCCCGACAAAAATCATTTCACGCTTCGTGTTCGCTCTCCCCGGGCCCTTCCGGTCACTCGAAAATCAGGGTGTAGAGTCGCCTCAGCAGAAGGAGGGCTCGCTATGCAGGTTCATTCGCCATCTGTGTTTGCCACTCAGCATTTCCCCTCGGAGCTGGATCGGCTCGGCGACGAGATCGCTGAGCTCTCCGCCCACCTCGACGCCGCCACCGCGCGCCTCCTCGCCCTGATCCGGGAGTTCGACGCACGGGGGGGCTGGAACACGGGCTTCCGCTCCTGCGCCGCCTGGCTGAGCTGGCGAGTGGGGCTTGACCTGGGCGCCGCCCGCGAGCGCGTCCGGGTTGCGCGCGCCCTCGAGACGTTGCCCCTCCTCGCCGAAGCCCTTGCCCGCGGGCAGCTGTCGTACGCCAAGGTCCGCGCCCTCACCCGCGTGGCCACGCCGGAGACGGAAGCTCGCCTGCTCGCGGTGGGGCGCGCGGGCACGGCCGCCCACGTTGAGCGGATCGTGCGCGGCTGGCGGTTGGTTGACCGGCGGGCCGAGGCTCGGGAGACGGTGCGCCGGCACGCCAGCCGGGCCCTTCACCTCCGCCAGGACGAGGACGGCATGGTCATCGTCAGCGGGCGGCTCGAGCCGGAGGTCGGAGCGCTGCTGACCCAGGCGCTGGCCGCGGCCCGCGAGACCCTGTACCAGCGGGCCCGGGCGCGGGACGAGGCGGCCGCAAACCCTGAGGGCGTTTCCGCGGAAACGCCCACCCTGGCCCAGCAGCAGGCCGATGCCCTGGCCCTGCTCGCGGAGTCGGCCCTTCACCACCTCGATCCCGGCGCCCCGGGCGAGCGTTACCAGGTGGTGGTCCACGTCGATGCCCAGGT
>WNGE01008956.1_pt1 | contig 32832 bp, 35 predicted proteins | sample 5400651 | NCBI WGS metagenome assembly WNGE01 (sample SAMN13153370, study PRJNA577476) | soil metagenome | isolation source: 60 cm soil or saprolite under grassland replicate 2 | place: USA:California | collected 2016-06-15
AAACATCGATGACCGCCATTGCCCAAACGCATCGTGAAAATCGTCTGGCGCGGGAAAGCAGCCCATACCTTCTGCAGCACAAACACAATCCCGTCGACTGGTGGCCCTGGGGGCCGGAGGCGCTTGCCGCGGCGAAGCGCACCAACAAGCCGATCCTGCTCTCCGTTGGCTATGCGGCCTGCCACTGGTGTCACGTCATGGCGCATGAAAGTTTCGAGGACGAGACGGTCGCGAGCGTGATGAACGAGCTTTTCATCAACATCAAAGTCGATCGCGAGGAGCGCCCGGACATCGATCAGATCTACATGTCGGCGCTGCACATGCTGGGCGAGCAAGGCGGCTGGCCGCTGACCATGTTTCTCACGCCCGCCGGCGAGCCGTTCTGGGGCGGGACCTATTTTCCCAAAACCGCGCGTTACGGCCGCCCCGCGTTCGTCGACATGCTGCGCGAGGTCGCCCGGCTGTTTCGCGAAGAGCCCTCCCGGATCGAGCACAATCGCCAGGCGCTGATGGAGCGCTTGGCCGAGCGCGCGCGGCCGCAAGGCCAGGTCGTGATCGCCCGGTCGGACCTCGACACGCTGGCGCAACGGATCGCCACTGTGGTCGATCCGGTTCACGGCGGGCTCAAGGGCGCGCCCAAATTTCCGCAGACCGCCCTTTTCGAGCTCTTGTGGCGAGCGGGCCAGCGCACCGGTGAGACGCGCTACTTCGGCCTTGTCGAGCTCACGCTCGAGCGCATCTGCAACGGGGGAATCTACGATCATCTCGGCGGCGGCTTTTCCCGCTACTCGGTCGACGAGCGCTGGCTCGTGCCGCATTTCGAAAAGATGCTCTACGACAATGCTCAGCTGCTCGAGCTATTGGCGCTCGCATTCGCGCGCTCGCAGAAATCCTTGTTCCGAGACCGCGCACGGCAAACCGTCGAATGGCTTGCGCGCGAGATGACCACGACGGACGGCGCCTTCTGCGCATCGCTCGACGCCGATTCGGAAGGCGAGGAGGGGAAATTCTATGTCTGGTCGCTGCCCGAGATCGAGCAGGCGCTCGGTCCCGAGGATGCGGCATTCTTCGCCAAGCATTACGACGTGACGCCCGAGGGCAATTTCGAAGGCCACAATATTCTCAACCGGCTGCGGGACCTGCAGCCCCGAGAGCCCGGCGCCGAGGCTCGCCTGGCAAATCTTCACGCCAAGCTGCTTGCGATACGCGACCAGCGGGTGCGGCCGGGCCTCGACGACAAGATTCTTGCCGATTGGAACGGGCTGATGATCGCCGCCCTGGTGAACGCCGGCGTCTTGTTCGGCGAGCCATCGTGGATCGAGATCGCGGCACGGGCTTTCGCGTTCATCGCCGATGCGATGTCGCGTGGCGACCGGCTCGGCCATTCCTGGCGCGACGGCAAGCTGATTTTTCCGGGGCTCGCCTCGGATTTCGCCGCGATGATCCGCGCCGCATTGGCGCTCTACGAAGCCACGGCGGATCGCACCTATCTCGAGCGCGCGCTTGCGTGGCAGCGGGCATTCGACCGCCATTATTCCGATCCGGCCGGCTATTTCCTCACCGCCGACGATGCCGAAGGGCTGGTGGTGCGCCCCGCCCCTACCCACGATGAAGCCACGCCGAATCCCAATGCGCTCGCCGCCCAGAATCTCGTTCGGCTCGCAGTGCTCGCAGGCGACGATGCGTGGCGCGCCGCCGCCGACCGCCTGTTCGACGGCGTGCTGCCCAAAGCTTTCGCCAACCTGGTCGCGCACGCCGCCTTGCTCAACGCGCTCGATTTGCGACTGCGCGCGGCCGAGATCGTGGTCACCGGAGAAAATTCCGAACAACTGTTCGCGGCCGCGCTCGGGCTGCCGTTTCTCGACCGCATCGTGCTGCGCGCCTCGTCCGCGGGCGCGCTCACGCCTTCGCATCCGGCGCGCGCCAAGCTCGCGGCGCACGCGGGACCCGCGGCCTTCGTGTGCGTCGGAGAACGCTGCTCGCTGCCGGTCACCGCGCCCGAGAAGCTCGGCGAGGCGATCGCGGCGATGCCGGCATAGACGCGCGAGTGGATCGCGGCATGGAACGCAACATCGGCGAGTTGCTGCATGCGTGGCACGAGTTTTACCTGCTCATCGGCACCGCCGCCGCGACGTTGATGGGCCTGATGTTCATCGCCGCATCGATTGCGGCAAGCTATTTCACCAAGGAGCATCAAGCCGGCATTCAGTCGTTTTTCACGCCGACCGTCGTGCATTTCGCCAGCGTGCTCATCACCTGCGTCGTGCTCCTGGCCCCGCTCGCGGTAACGCCGCTCGGGGTCCTGCTGCTTGCAATCGGCGCCGTCGGTCTCGGCTATGCCTCGTTCGTGTGGGTGCGGATGGGCCGTCGGGGCTTTACTTCGACCATCGATCTCGCCGATCGATTCTGGTACGCGCTCTCGCCGGTGGCGGGTCACTTGTTGCTCATCGCGGCAGCGGTCATGCTGCTTACTTTGGGCGATGGACGTACCCTCGAGCTGCTGGCGATCGCGATGGTGTTCCTGCTGCTCGCGGCGATCCGCAACGCCTGGGACATCACGGCCTGGGTCGTGACGCGCTCCGGGCGAAGCTGATGGCGAACCCGGCGTGCGCCGGCGAGATCGCTCAGGTATTCATCGATTCGAAGAATTCGCCATTGTTCTTGGTGTTGCGCAACTTGTCGAGCAGGAAGTCGATGGCGTCCATGGTGCCCATCGGATTGAGGATTCTTCGCAGCACGTACATTTTCTTGAGCACGTCCGCCGGCACCAGCAATTCCTCCTTGCGGGTTCCCGAGCGGGTGATGTCCATGGCCGGGAAGGTGCGCTTGTCCGCCACCTTGCGGTCGAGGATGATTTCCGAATTGCCGGTGCCCTTGAACTCCTCGAAGATCACCTCGTCCATGCGGCTGCCGGTATCGATCAGCGCCGTGGCGATGATGGTCAGCGAGCCGCCTTCCTCGATGTTGCGCGCGGCGCCGAAGAAGCGCTTGGGCCGCTGCAGCGCGTTGGCGTCGACGCCGCCGGTGAGCACCTTGCCGGAGGACGGCACCACGGTGTTGTAGGCGCGCCCGAGCCGGGTGATCGAATCCAGCAGGATCACCACGTCGCGCCCGTGCTCGACCAGGCGCTTGGCTTTTTCGATCACCATTTCGGCGACTTGCACGTGCCGCACCGCGGGCTCGTCGAAGGTCGAGGAGATCACCTCGCCTTTCACCGAGCGCTGCATGTCGGTGACTTCCTCCGGCCGCTCGTCGATCAGGAGTACGATCAGATAGCACTCGGAGTGATTGGCCGTGATCGAATGCGCGATGTTCTGCAACAGGACGGTCTTGCCGGTGCGCGGCGGCGAGACGATCAGCGCTCGCTGGCCCTTGCCGATCGGCGCCACGATGTCGATCACCCGCGGCGAGAGATCCTTCTTGGTGGAATCCTCCATCTCCATGACCAGCCGCTCGTCCGGATAGAGCGGCGTCAAATTGTCGAAATTGATCTTGTGCCGGGCCTTCTCCGGGTCCTCGAAATTGATGGTGTTGACTTTGAGCAGGGCGAAATAGCGCTCGCCGTCCTTGGGACTGCGGATGTGCCCGTCGATGGTGTCGCCGGTCCGCAGCCCGAACCGGCGGATCTGCGAGGGCGACACGTAGATGTCGTCCGGCCCCGGCAGGTAATTGGCTTCCGGAGAGCGCAGAAAGCCGAAGCCGTCGGAGAGCACTTCGACGACGCCCTCGCCGATGATGTCGACTTCGCGGCTGGCCAGCTGCTTGAGGATGGCGAACATCAGCTCCTGCTTGCGCATGGTGCTGGCGTTCTCGACTTCGAGCTCCTCCGCGAAGGTGAGCAGCTCGGTCGGAGTCTTGGATTTGAGATCCTGCAGTTTCATTTCCCGCATGCGGGTATCCTGTGGGGGTGGACCGGTGACAACGAACGGACCGGTCAAGTTTGGTGGAAGGTGCGAATCGCAGATCTTGGGCGGGCAGGCGAACACGCCTCGGGCCCGATGCATCGGCCGGCCGCTTTTCGACCAGAACTCGGGATGCACCTGCCTGCGTTCAGGGGAGTGGCGCAAACAATAGGGAAAGAACGCGCGCCGCGCAAGGGGGCACGAACAAGAAAGACCGCTAGTGCTTCAGAATGGCTTAACGATCGCGAGAATCACGATCGCAATCATCAGCAGCGTCGGCACCTCGTTCACGATCCGGTAGAAGGTGGCCGAGCGGCGGTTGCGGTCTGCCGCGAAGTCCTTGACCCAGCGGGCGAAGAGTCCGTGCACGCCGGACAGAATCAGCACCAGGGCGAGCTTTGCATGGAACCACCCCGCCGCCAGCCAGCCGCCGCTCCAGGCCAGCCAGAGCCCGAGGACCCAGGTCGCGATCATGGCCGGGTTGATGATCGCCTTGAGCAGCCGCCGTTCCATTGTTTTGAAGCTTTCCGACTGACGCGATCCCGGCTCCGCCCCGCAATGGTAGACGAACAGCCGCGGCAGATAGAGCATGCCGGCCATCCAGGCGATCACCGCGATCAAGTGAAATGCCTTGAGCCAATCGTACACCGCGCCCCCGCTCATCCCCGGCCCGACCCTCGAACCCGCCGAAGCATCCGCTCCACATGCCCGACCGGCGTATCGGGCAGGATTCCGTGGCCCAAATTGAAGATGAAGGGCCGGTCGGCGAAACAGCGCAGGATATCGTCGACCTCGCGGTCGAGCGCCGATCCCCCGGCGAGCAGGACCACCGGATCGAGATTACCCTGAATGACGATGTCCTGCGGAATCTGACTAGAAGCAAAGGCTCGGTCGATCGTCCAATCGAGGCTCACGGCATGCACCGGCACTTGCTCGACGTAAGCTGCCAAAGCCGTGCCGATGCCGCGCGGAAAGCCGATGATCCTTGCGTTCGGACATTGCACGCGAACCTCGTGACAAATCCTCTGGACCGGAGCGATGCACCAGCGCTGAAACTCACGAGGTCCGAGAACTCCGGCCCAGGTATCGAAGATCTGCACCGCATCGACGCCCGCCCGGAACTGCCGCACCAGATACTCGATCGATCCGGCTATCAGCCGATCGATCAGCTTGTCGAAGGTCCCCGGATTACCGTCCAGGGTGCGCCGCAAAATCCGATCAGCGCCACGGTCGGGGGCAGCGCCGGTTTTACGAGCCGAATGGTCTCGTACACCGGCTCTAGCGCGTCTTGGTCGAGTTCCGCGCGCAATCGCTCGACCGATGCGGAATCGCCGAGAGGTTCAAGCCGCGGCCCCTCGCCGGTGTCGAACTCAACCCGCTGGCCGAGCGCATGCGGGATCACCAGAATGTCCGAGAAGACGATCGCCGCATCGAAGCCGAACCGACGCACCGGCTGCAAGGTCGCCTCGGCCGCAAGCTTGGGCCGGAAACAGAGTTCCAGAAATCCGCCCGCCTGTTTACGCAGCGCCTGATATTCCGGCAAATACCTTCCGGCCTGGCGCATCAGCCAGATCGGTGGGATGGGCTGTGCTCTGCCATCCAGCGCCTCGAGAAGGGGTTTTACCTGCCTGGTCTCGTTCACGCCGTCTTCCTGCAATAAATCTTTTAAGACTCTTGTTCTTTAGCTTTTAGGCGGTTGATTTGACTCACTTCTTTCTTTCAACACTGCATCCAAGCGTTCTGCACATCTTTCTTTCAACACTGCATCCAAGCGTTCTGCACATGATCCGACGATCTCCACAGATCGCCCATATTCACTAAGTTATTGCCCGATAACGAGAATAGAGCACCAGCGACGGACTTGAAAGGATTTCACCACCTGCCGGAGCTTTCCCGTTCTGCGTTCTCCCGCTCCCTTGCCCTGTGAAGAGCCGAGCCCATTTCTGGCACGTTGGCAGCCGCACCGCTTGCGCCGCCGCTTCAGGCGTGGCCTCCTCCCCGACTATCCACACGTTTTACCCGGCTTTGCATGTCGAACCGTCCCGGAAGCTATTTCCACCTCCATCTTGTCTCGGACGCTACCGGCGAGACGCTGATCACGGTCGCCCGTGCGGCGGCCGCCCAGTACGTCACCGTAACTCCGATCGAGCACATCTATCCGCTGGTCCGCAGCCAGCGGCAGCTCGACCGGGTCCTGAACGAAGTGGAGGCCGCGCCCGGGATCGTGCTCTACACGTTGCTCGACCGTGAGCTCTTGGAGCGGCTGGAGACGAAATGCCGGGAATTCGGCGTGCCGTATCTGAATATCCTCGGGCCGGTGCTGAGCCTGTTCCAATCCTACCTCGGCACCGAAACGACAGCCCGCATCGGCGCGCAGCACACACTCAATGCCGAATATTTCAAGCGCATCGACGCACTGAATTTTACCATGCTCCACGACGACGGCCAGCACACCGAAGACCTGGAACACGCCGAGGTGGTTCTGGTGGGAGTGTCCCGCACGTCCAAGACACCGACCTCGATCTATCTGGCCAATCGCGGCGTGAAGACTGCCAACGTGCCCCTCGTGCCCGGCGTGCCGGTGGCACTCTCGCTCGAGGCGTTGCAGAGCCCGTTGGTGGTCGGCCTGTTTGCCAGTCCCGAGCGCATCGTCCAGATCCGGCAGAATCGGCTGCTCGGCATAAAAGCTCATCGGGATGATCATCTCTATGTCGATCGGGAGGCCGTTGCCGAAGAAGTAGCGTTTTCGCGGAGACTTTGCGCCAAGCACAACTGGCCGCTGATCGACGTGACCCGGCGCTCGATCGAGGAAACTGCCGCGGCCGTGCTGGCACTCCTTGTCGAGCGCCGGCGCCAGCCCGTGTCCTAAAAACCATGGGATTGTGGCTTCATGGCTCTGCGCTCGTTCTTGCTTCGGGCAGCAGGATTCGGCGCACGATGCTGGAAGCCGCCGGCATACCGGTAGAGCCGATCCCGGCCGAACTCGATGAGCGCGCGCACGAAGCGCAGTCCGCCGATGCCGAGCCGAATGCGATTGCGGCTCTGCTCGCTCGCGAGAAGGCCCGCAAAGTGGCCGTCAAGCTCCCTGGGCGCGTGGTTCTGGGTGCCGATCAGATCCTCGCGCTTGACGGGCGACGGTTCTCCAAGCCGCGGGACCGCGCTGGCGCACGCGAGCAGCTGCTCGCGCTTTCCGGACGCACGCATGAGCTGAATTGCGCGGCAGCGCTGGTGCGCGACAACGCCGTCCTGTTCGAGGCGGTCGATCGCGCTCGTCTGACGATGCGCGCGTTCTCGGCGCCTTTCCTGGAATCCTATCTCGACCTCGCCGGCTCGGCGGTGACCAAGAGCGTCGGCGGGTATCAGGTGGAGGGAGCCGGGATTCAGCTGTTCGAACGGATCGAAGGCGATCATTTCGGCATTCTCGGCCTGCCGTTGCTTGCGCTCCTTGGGTTTTTCCGCCGCGAAGGCTGGCTCGCCGCATGACCGGATCGGCCGAGCTCCGCACGCGCAAGGCCTGCGTCATGGGGCATCGCGTGGCCTATTCCCGCTCTCCGATGATTCACAATTATTGGCTGCGAAGCTTGGGACTGAGCGGTGCTTACGAGCTCATGGACATTGCGCCCGAGGCGTTTCCCGACTTTTTCCGCAACCTTGCCGGCCATGGATACGTCGGGGGCAATGTCACCACGCCGCACAAGGACGCCGCATTTCGGCTGGTCGATCATCGCGAGGGGCCGGCCGAGGCGATCGGCGCGGTCAATACCGTGTGGTATGAAGGCGATCGGCTCGTCGGCGGCAATACCGATTTCCTCGGATTTTTGGCGCATCTCGACCAATCCGCGTCCGGCTGGGACGATCGGGGGCTGGCGCTGGTGATCGGGGCCGGCGGCGCGGCGCGCGCACTTGTCTATGGATTGCTCAACCGTGGCCTCGACGTCGCCGTGGTAAACCGCACGCCGGAAAAAGCGCGGGCGCTCGTCAGGCATTTCGGCGAGAAACCAACCGCCCACCCGCTGTCCGAGATCGAGCGGCTGTTGCCGCAAGCGCGGCTTCTCGCCAATGCCAGCTCGCTCGGAGCAACGGGACAGCCGACCCTGGATATCGATCTTAAAGCGCTCCATCCTGAGGCGGTCGTCTGCGATATCAATTACGTCCCGCTGAAAACCGCGCTGCTGCGCGCGGCCGAGCTGCGCGGCCATCGTGTCGCGGACGGGCTCGGCATGCTGATGCATCAGGCGGTCCCGGGTTTCGCCCGTTGGTTCGGCGCAACCCCGCAGATCACGCCGGAATTGCGTGCCCTGCTGGAGGCCGACATCGGCGCCCAAAAAGCTGCAAATACGGGTGCATGATGTTTGTGCTCGGTCTCACCGGCTCGATCGGGATGGGCAAATCGACGGCGGCGCGGTTCTTTGCCGAGGCCGGCATCCCGGTCCACGATGCGGATGGCGCGGTGCATCGCCTCTACGAGGGCGAGGCGGCCTCCGCGATCGAGGCGGCGTTCCCGGGGACCACGCGGTCCGGCAAGGTCGACCGGACGAAGCTCGCCGCGCGCGTGCTCGAGGATCCGGCGGCGATTCGCCGGCTCGAGGCGATCATTCATCCGCTGGTGCGCGAATCGGAGGTCAAGTTCCTGGCCGAAGCCGCCGGCCGCGGCGAGCCCGTGGTCGTGCTCGATATCCCGCTTTTGTTCGAGACCAGCGCGGAAAAACGCGTCGATGCCGTCGTGGTGGTCTCGGCCGGGCCACAGGCCCAGCGCGACCGTGTGCTTGGCCGCCCGGGCATGACCGAATCGAAGCTCGAGGCCATTCTTGCGAAGCAGCTGCCCGATGTGGAAAAACGCCGGCGCGCGCATTTCGTGGTGGATAGCTCCGGAGGGCTCGATTCCGCCCGGGCCCAGGTTCATGGCATCTTGCGCGCCATCGCGGGATTGCCCGGCCGGATCGCCTGATCGGGCGGCGTTGCCCGGGAGCAAGGCCGATGCGGGAAATCGTGCTGGACACCGAGACGACGGGACTCGATCCCTATCAGGGCGACCGGCTGGTCGAGATCGGCTGCGTCGAGCTCTACAACAAGATTCCCACCGGCCAGAGCTTCCATTGTTACGTCAATCCCCAGCGCGAGATGTCGACGTCGGCGTTCGAGGTTCACGGTCTCTCCGCCGACTTTCTGAAAGACAAGCCGCTGTTTGCCGAAGTTGCCGACGAGTTCCTCGCCTTTATCGGCGGAGCGCCGCTGGTGGCGCACAACGCCGCGTTCGATCTGGGCTTCCTCAACGCCGAGCTCGAGCGCGCCGCCAAGCCGATGATCGGCAGCGAACGGATGATCGACACCCTGCTGCTCGCGCGGCGCAAGCACCCGGCGGGGCCGAATCGGCTCGACGATCTTTGCGTGCGCTACGGCATCGACAACTCCCGACGCACCAAACACGGGGCGCTGCTCGACGCCGAGATCCTTGCCGAGGTCTATATCGAGCTGATCGGCGCGCGCCAGGCCGAGCTCGGGCTCGAGGAGGCGAGAGGTATCGGAACGGCGGACGTGCGGGTCGGCGCGATTCGCATCCGTCCCGTCGCGCTGCTGCCGCGCATCAGCGCCGAGGAGCGCGAAGCGCATGTTGCGTTCGTGGCCTCGCTCGGCGCCAACGCGATCTGGCGCGATTACACCGGCGCCGCAGAAGAACTCGCGGCCGCCGGCTGAACGCCGGGTACGAGACTTGATCTCAAGCCGTCGGTCGGTCCCGATTCGATGACGCGCCGGCCATCGTGCTGCGCTACGTCCGGAAGTTCGCGGGACTGATCAGGCGAAAGCTTGCGGCTGCTGCGGCTGAACTTCACCCATTTTTTGCCGGTAGAGCCCGACGAAATCTACCGGATCGATCATGAGCGGGGGATATCCGCCGTTGCGCACCGCCGCCGCAATGATCTCGCGCGCGAATGGGAACAGCAGTCGCGGGCATTCGATCATCACGATCGCATGCACGTTCTCCTGCGCAATGTTCTGGATCCGGAACACGCCCGCATAGACCAGCTCGAAGGCGAACAGCACCTGGCCCTCGGTCTCCGCTTTGCCATCGAGCTTGAGCTCGACCTCGACATCGCTCTCGGCCAGCGGCGTGGCGTTCACATTGATCTGGATATTGATCGAGGGCTGCTGCTGTCCCTGTCCCGGCGAAAGCGATCGCGGCGCATTGGGATTCTCGAAGGAGAAATCCTTGGTGTACTGCGCAAGAACATTGAGCTGCGGCTGCTCGCCTGGCCCGCCGTTGCCGATGATGGTCATTGTTCCTCCTTGCCGCGAGACGCCGAGCTCCCGCTCTCGGGCGGTGTGGCTAACACAGCCGGTGCGGGGCGACAAGAATGGGCGGCGGCCGCCCGCTTCGGGTCTTTACTGCCGTCCTCCTCGGCGACCCGCTGCCATTCGTCCGGATCGAGCTCGACGACCGGGGCCGCGTTCCTCCGCACGTCTCCGAAACTGCGCAACAGCTTCGCGAGAATGCGTCGCTGCAGGGCCGGGATGAGCAGCAGGATGCCGGCGATATCGGTCAAAAATCCCGGAACGAGCAGCAGGATGCCGGCGATCACCGTGAAAGCCCCCGGAATGCCGGCCTCGGGCGTGTCCGCGCCCGCGGCGGCGCGAAACCGGGCCCGCGCACCGCGCCCCGCCCCGCCGATCACGGCCGCTCCGGCGAGCGAAGTCGCCAGCATGAGGATCAAAGCTGCGAGCACCCCGATCTCGGACGCAATGGCGAAAAATACCGCCAATTCCGCAATCGGCAGGATGAGAAGGCCGGCCAGAACCCAATGGACGCGGAACATCATTCAATTCTCTTTGGTCAAGGTTGGCGCCGACCGCGGGATCGTCTAAGCTCGCTGATCCCGCAATGCCGCCGGCCGAAGATGTGCCGGTGCGGGCCCTGGCGCAACGCCGCCGTGCGCTTACATAATACCGACGGAATTCGCGTCCAAATCTGCGACCAAGCCGCAGGCGGCCCGTCGATCCGGGCACTGCCGCCGAGAGCAAAGCGAACGACGTGTTCGACATCTATACCATCATCTTCCTGGCGCTCGCCGTGTTCATTTTTCTGCGGCTGCGCAGCGTGCTCGGGCAACGCACCGGCCGCGAACGGCCTCCCTATGATCCCTATTCCGCCCGCGACGCGGTGCGGACCTCGCCGAGTGAAAAAGTCGTCACCCTGCCGGGCCGGGTGGCGCAGCCTGCGTCCGCCGCGGCGCCGGGAGGCGACGGCGCGGAGCGCTGGAAGGGCATCGCGGAGCCAGGCTCGCCGGCGGCGGCCGGTCTCGATGCGATCATCGCCGCGGATTCCAGCTTCGATGCTCAGCACTTCCTGGCCGGGGCGCGCGCCGCCTACGAAATGATCGTGTCGGCCTTTGCCCAGGGCGACCGCCGCGCGCTGAAGAGCTTGCTTTCGCGCGAGGTCTACGAGGGCTTCGAAGCCGCAATTCGCGAGCGCGAGTCGCGCGGGGAGACGATCGAGACCCGGTTCATCGCCATCGACAAGGCGGATATCGCCGCCGCGGAGCTGCGCAGCCGAGTCGCGCAAGTGACGGTACGTTTCGTGTCGCAGCTCGTCTCCGTGACCCGCGATCGCTCCGGCGCCGTGATCGAGGGCTCTCCCGACAAGGTGACGGACGTGACCGATGTGTGGACGTTCGCGCGGGATCTTTCCTCGCGCGATCCGAACTGGAAGCTGGTCGCTACCGAAGCCGGTCAATGATCGGAGCGTAGCGATGACGGCCCTCGGCCGCCTGCGCCTCCCGACCGTCGCGTTCGTGATTGTTGCTGCTGGCAGCGCCGCCGTGGCGGCGAGCAGCCCGGATCCGCTGAAGCTCCCGGATTCGGCTCTGCAGCCGCTCGGTTGGAGCGAGCTGGACGGCTGGGGTGCCGACGATCACGCCGCGGGGTTCTCCGTGTTCCTGGCGAGCTGCCGTCCTCTGCTCAAAGGCGCCAAGCCTCTTCCGGAGACCAAGCCGATGTCCGAAGCGCTCGCCGCGGTATGCCGGCGTGCGAGCGTCGCGGGGCGGCTGAATGCCGAGCAAGCGCGAAAATTCTTCGAGCGCAACTTCCGTCCGAACCATGTCGCGCGCTTGAGCGAGTCGCTCGGGCTTCTGACCGGCTATTACGAGCCGATCGTCGACGGATCGCGCTTCCCGACCCGCGAGTTCACCGTCCCGATCTACCGGCGCCCGGACGATCTCGTATTGTTGACCGCGCGCCGTGACGGCGAGGGGTTCCCCAACAAGGGCGAGGTCGGGCGCCGGGTCGGCGACCAGGTCGTCACGCCTTATTTCGATCGGGCGGAGATCGAGAACGGCGCGCTCGACGGCCGGCACCTCGAGATCTGCTGGATCAAGGACCCGATCGATTTGCTCTTCATTCAGATCCAGGGCTCGGCCCGGATCCGGCTCGAGGACGGGCTGCTGTTGCGCGTCAATTATGATTCCCACAATGGGTTGCCGTTCACGCCCGTCGGCCGCCCGCTGATCGAACGCAACATCATCCCTCGGGAAGAGATGTCGATGGCCAGGATCCGCAAATGGATGCTGGCGAACCCGGAAGAGGCGCGGGAGGTGAGACAGAGCAACCGGTCCTTCGTGTTTTTCCGCATCACGGGGCTGGGCGATGAGGGCGAGCCGGCCGGCGGCCAGGGCGTCCGGCTCACGCCGGGCCGCTCGATCGCAGTAGATAAATCGCTGCACGCCTATGGCACGCCGTTCTTCATTCAGGCCGATCTGCCGATCACGAGCGAACGGCCGAGCACCCGGTTCCGGCGCCTGATGATTGCCCAGGACACCGGGTCCGCAATCGTCGGGCCGGCGCGGGCCGATCTTTTTTTCGGGGCGGGCGATGATGCGGGGCGCGTCGCCGGCCGCATCAAGCAGATGGGCCGGTTCGCGATGCTCGTTCCCCGCGAGATCGATCCGGGCCTCGCGGCCGCGCGCCTGTCGTTGCCGCCCCCACGGCCGCATATCCTGGACCAGCCGGTGCCGCTGCCGCGGCCGAGACCCGCGCTCGAGAGCGCTCCAAGCGTAGCAGCCGGCGCGGTTCGGCATTCCGAGCCGGAGGCCGGAAAGCCGCGTGCCGCGCCCGATCCCGGTCTGCCCCGACCGCCCAGCGTGCGATGAACCGCGAGAAATCCCGCCGGTCCGGACGCAGACTCGATCGGAACGAGCGCGAGCTGTGGGCGAGCTTCACGCGCGCGATCGCCCCCTTGCGTCCAGCGCAGCCGGGGATGCCGGCGGAAGAGATTCCGGAACCCGCTCCCGCTGCTGCCAACGCCCTGCCTGCGACCGTGCAGTCAAAACCGCGCGAACAACCCGTTCCCCCGCTTACCGGTCTCGATCGCCGCCTGCGGCAGCGGCTCGCCCGCGGGCGTGCGGGAATCGATGCTCGCATCGATCTGCACGGCCTCACCCAGGCCGAGGCTCACGATGCGCTCGTACGGTTCCTGCGGATTTCTCGCGCCGAGGGCGCGCGCATCGTGCTGGTGATCACCGGGAAAGGGTTGCGCGGTCTTTCCGATGAAGAGCGCGGTGTGCTGCGCCGCCAGGTCCCGTTCTGGCTGCGATCGCCGAAGTTGCGCGAGACCGTGGTCGGGTTCGAGCCGGCGGGGCCGGCGCACGGCGGCGCGGGCGCGTTCTACGTGCGGCTGCGGCGCGCGCGGAATCCGTGAGGATAACGTGAGGATAATCAGAAGCCGCCGCCCATTGCGTGCAGGGGAGTTCGGTCGTCCTGATGGCGCGCCTAGGGGCTCGGCTGGCGGGATGGACTGAGGGCTTTGCGTACGGCCTCGGGATCGCGGGCGATCACGGTGAGGTAAGCGCGTGCAGCTTGATCGGGCGTAGCGCGACCCTGTTCCCAATCGCGCAACGTACCGATCGGAATTTGGTAGCGCGCCGCAAACTCATCCTGGCTGAGGCCCAGGGCACGCCGGATGATCTTTACTTGCGGCGTACGCTTCATGCGGCGGAGATCTTGGGTCGTTAGTGGCCGATTATCGGGATCCTTGTTGGCAGCAGCCTCGACCTTCCGCCGTTCCATGGCACGCAGGGGGCGTTTATACATTTTGGGCGAAGTAGTCATCTTGCTCATGCTTCGTGGCACGTCGTGCCGAGATGAGCCGGAAGCACCCGGCTCGCTGGGTGTGAACTATTGTCAGAACGGCGCCCTCAGCCATGCCAATGAGGATGAACCGTTCCTCGCCGTAGTTCCCGCGATCGTCGAGCCGCTCAATCGCAAAGGGGTCCTTGAAAACCTCGCGGGCCGTCTCGAAACTCACGCCGTGATGGGCGTAGTTCGCGACGGCTTTGGTCTCGTCCATTCGAATGCATCGTCGCTCATTACTACGGATTACCCGTAGTTTGTCAATAAGTTCAGAAGCTCGAAGCATCCGCAAAAGCGTCGGCCTTCATCCATGCAAGCTCACAAGATGAACCGGGAGAGATCGGCGTTCTTGGCGAGATCCCCGACGTGGTCGCGCACGTAATCGCCGTCGATCCTCACCGACTCGCCGGAGCGGTCGGGCGCCGTGAACCATCACGGTCTGCAGCCGGCGCGCGCCGATGTTCTCCACGTTCGAATTGACCTCGACCGCGATGTCGGCGATGGCGTCGACGGCATCCTCGGTGAACTGCAGAATGACGCCCTCGGTCGCCAAGAGCGCGACGGTCTGCTTGATCAGCGAGGCTTCGGGCTCGGTCAGAATTTTCCGGAAATCATCCCGGCTCAGCGGTTGGAGCTCGACCCGGATCGGCAGCCGGCCCTGCAGCTCGGGCAACAGATCCGAAGGCTTGGAGACGTGGAAGGCGCCCGAAGCGATGAACAGAATGTGGTCGGTCTTGACCGATCCGTGCTTGGTCGCGACCGTCGTGCCTTCGATCAACGGCAACAGATCGCGCTGCACGCCCTCGCGCGAGACATCGGCCCCGATCCGTCCCTCGCGCGCGCAGATCTTGTCGAGCTCATCGAGAAACACGATGCCGTTGTTCTCGACCGCCTTGATGGCTTCGCCGACCAGCTGCTCCTGATCGAGCAGCTTGTCGGATTCCTCGTTCACGAGGATCTCGTAGGAATCCTGCACGTTGACGCGGCGGCTCTTCGTGCGGCCGCCGAACGTCTTGCCGAACAGATCGCCGATGGAGATCGCGCCCATTTGCGCGCCCGGCATTCCCGGAATTTCGAACAGCGGCATGGCGCCGCTGGACGATTGGACTTCGATCTCGATCTCCTTGTCGTCGAGCTCGCCGGCGCGCAATTTCTTGCGGAACGCGTCCTTGGTGGCGGGGCTGGCGTTGGCACCCACGAGCGCGGCGAGCACCCGGTCCTCCGCGGCGAGCTGCGCCCGCGCCTGCACGTCCTTGCGCTTCCTCTCGCGCGTCTGCAGGATCGCGATCTCGACGAGATCGCGCACGATCTGCTCGACGTCGCGGCCGACGTAGCCGACTTCGGTGAATTTCGTCGCCTCGACCTTCAGGAAGGGCGCGCCGGCGAGCTTGGCGAGCCGCCGCGAGATCTCGGTCTTGCCCACTCCGGTCGGACCGATCATCAGGATGTTCTTCGGCAGCACCTCCTCGCGCAGCTTCTCGTCGAGGTGCAGCCGCCGCCAGCGATTGCGCAGCGCGATGGCGACCGCGCGTTTGGCGTCGTTCTGGCCGACGATGAAGCGGTCGAGCTCGGAAACGATCTCGCGCGGGGAAAAGGCGGTCAACAGCGAATCCGATTGATCCGCCGGCTTGGCCGCGCTGAAGGAAACACTCATGTGCTCAATGTCTCGATACTGACGTTGCGGTTGGTGTAGACGCAGATTTCCGCGGCGATCGCCAGCGCCTTCTTGACGATGGTCTCCGCGTCCTGCTCGGTCTCGATCAGCGCCCGCGCCGCCGCAAGCGCGAAATTGCCGCCGGACCCGATGCCCATGAGTCCGGCTTCCGGCTCGAGCACGTCGCCGGTGCCGGTGAGCACCAATGATACCTGCCGGTCGGCGACGATCATCATCGCTTCGAGCCGGCGCAAGTAGCGATCGGTCCGCCAGTCCTTGGCGAGCTCGACCGCCGCGCGGGTCAATTGCCCGGGATATTGCTCGAGCTTGGCCTCGAGCCGTTCGAACAAGGTGAAGGCGTCGGCGGTGGCCCCCGCAAACCCGCCGATGACGTCGCCTTTGCCGAGCCGGCGCACCTTCTTGGCATTGGATTTGACGATGGTCTGCCCGACGCTGACCTGGCCGTCGCCGCCGATGGCGACGACGCCGCCCTTGCGGACGGTCAGGATGGTGGTCGCATGCCAGGGATCGGGTTGGAGGTTCTGCATGGGATGGCGGCGGCCGGGCGAACGAGATGTATGCATGCCGCCCGGCGGATGCAAAGCCTTGGCACCCGCCGAGCGGGCACCGCTCGGCCCGAGCCCCATGCCGGCAATCCTCAACGATAGTGCCGTGCGGCGGTGGCGCGGCTCGGGCACGCCTGATAGAAGAGCGCCGCTCGGACGAAAGGGCGCTCCATGCGCAAGGCCTCGCTGCGTCGAACCACCAAGGAGACCGACGTCGAAGTTGCCGTCGACCTCGACGGCACCGGCAGTGCCGCGATCTCGACCGGCATCGGCTTTCTCGACCACATGCTGGATCTCTTGGCGCGGCATTCGCGCATCGACGTCAATGTCACGGCGCGAGGCGACCTCCACATCGATCACCATCACACCACCGAGGACGTCGGCATCGCGCTCGGACAGGCGCTCAAGCAGGCGCTCGGCGACATGCGGGGCATCGCCCGCTATGCCGATGTCCACGTACCGATGGACGAGGCCCTCACCCGAGTGGCGATCGACGTTTCCGGCCGGCCGTTCCTGGTGTTCAAGGCCGAGTTCGTCCGCGATAAGGTCGGCGCGTTCGACACCGAGCTCGTCGAGGAATGGTTCCGGGCGTTTGCGACCAATGCCGGGATTACGCTCCATGTGGAAACCCTGCACGGCAGCAACGACCATCACATCGCCGAATCCTGCTTCAAGGGTCTCGCCCGGGCGCTGCGCTCGGCCCTTGCGATCGACCCGCGGGCGGCCGGCGAGGTGCCCTCGACCAAAGGTCGCCTGGGCGGCTGAGCCGTTCACGGCGGCGCGACGGACGTGAGCTTTCGCTCGGGATCGCGATTTGCGCTTGCGGCCGTCTCGCCGCGGGTGCACGCAAGTGAAAATTTCGGAGAGAGCCGATGGCAATCTATACGGTCTATGAGCCGCCGCTGCGCGGTGCAGATGCGCCGCAAACCGATCGATTTGTTTTCGTTCGCGACGGATTTTTCTGGAGCGCGTTCCTGCTGGCGCCGCTGTGGATGCTGCGGCATCGGCTGTGGTTCGCGCTCCTGCTGTATGTGGCCGTCGTGGTCGCGATCGGGGCGGGCGCGCAGTACTTCCGACTGCCCGCCGGGATCTTCGCCGCGATCGCATTGCTGCTATCGCTGCTGATCGGGTTCGAGGCTTCGACTTTGCGACGCTGGGCGCTCGCCCGGCGCAGATGGACGAATGTCGGCGTCGTGGTCGGCGACGATCTCGAGCTCGCCGAACGCCGGTTCTTCGACGCCTGGATGCGCCACGAGCTGCCATCGCGCAGCGCGCAGCCGGGCGCAGCCCCGAGCATGCGCTCGCCGGCGCAGAACGACGTGATCGGCCTGTTTCCCCAGCCCGGAGGGCGGCCGTGACCGTGGCGATCGTCGATTATGGCTCGGGCAATCTGCATTCGGCCGCCAAGGCGTTCGAGCGTGCCGCGCGCGAATCCGGACGCGATCAGCCGATCGTGGTGACCAGCGATCCCGACGCGGTGCGGCGCGCCGATCGCATCGTGCTGCCGGGCGTCGGCGCGTTTGCCGATTGCCGCCGCGGTCTGGATGCGGTCGAGGGCATGATCGAGGCGCTCGAGGAAAGTGTGCGCCGCAAAGGCCGCCCGTTCCTGGGCATTTGCGTTGGCATGCAGCTCATGGCGGAGCGCGGGCGCGAATATCGGGTGACCGCGGGCCTGGGCTGGATCGCCGGCGAGGTCGACCGCATCGCCCCGAAGGATCCGGGCCTGAAGATTCCCCACATGGGCTGGAACACGCTCAGCCCGCTGCAGCCGCACCCGCTGCTCGCGGGCATCGCGGTCGGGCCGCAGGGCCTGCACGGCTATTTCGTGCACTCCTATCATCTCAATGTCGCGGACCGGTATGATCTCGTGGCCGAAGCCGACTACGGCGGACCCGTTACGGCGATCGTAGCGCGCGACACGTACGCGGGCACCCAGTTCCATCCGGAAAAGAGCCAGCGGCTCGGATTGGCGCTGATCGCCAATTTTCTGCAATGGGCGCCGTGACCGAGGAACACCACCGAGACCTGACGTGATCCTGTTTCCGGCGATCGATCTCAAGGACGGCCTGTGCGTGCGCCTGGAGCAGGGCGATCGCGCGCGCGCCACCATTTTCAATCGGGATCCGGCCGCCCAGGCCCATGCGTTCGAGGTTCAAGGCTTCGAATACCTGCACGTGGTCGATCTCGACGGCGCCTTTGCGGGCCGGCCGATGAATGCCGGCGCGGTCGACCGCATCCTCGACGCGGTGGGAATCCCGGTGCAGCTCGGCGGCGGCATCCGCGATCTCGTGACGGTCGAGGCCTGGCTCGGCAAGGGCGTGACGCGGGTGATCATCGGCACCGCGGCGGTGCGCGACCCGGGATTGGTGCGGGAGGCCGCGCGTCGCTTTCCCGGTCGGGTCGCGGTCGGGCTCGATGCCCGCGAAGGCAAGATCGCGGTCGAAGGCTGGGCCGAGACTTCGCAGCTCTGCGCGCTCGACATCGCGCGGCGTTTCGAGGACGCGGGCGTGGCCGCGATCATTTTCACCGATATCGCCCGCGACGGGCTGCTGCGGGGATTGAACCTGGAGGGCACGATTGCGCTTGCCGAGGCGGTGAAAATTCCGGTGATCGCCTCGGGCGGGCTCGCTTCCCTCGATGACGTTCGGGCGCTCACCGCGCCGCGCGCGAAGAGGCTCGCCGGCGCCATCGTCGGCCGCGCGCTCTATGACGGCCGTCTCGATCCGGCGGCGGCGCTCGCGCTCATCCGGGCGGCGCGGGCCGCGGCCTGACCATGTTCAAGGTTCGCGTCATTCCCTGCCTCGACGTGAAGGACGGCCGCGTCGTCAAGGGCGTCAAGTTCGTCGATCTGCGCGATGCCGGCGACCCCGTCGCGGCCGGGATGGCCTATGATGCCACTGGCGCCGACGAATTGTGCTTCCTCGACATCACCGCGAGCCACGAGAACCGCGGCATCATGCTCGAGGTGGTGCGGCGGACCGCGGAAGCCTGCTTCATGCCGCTCACGGTCGGCGGCGGCGTGCGGAGCATCGAGGACATCCGCAGCCTGCTGGCCTCCGGGGCCGACAAGGTTTCGATCAACACTGCCGCGGTCAAGGACCGCGAGTTCGTCAAGGAAGCCGCGGAAAAATTCGGCGATCAGTGCGTCGTGGTTGCCATCGATGCCAAGAAGGTATCGAAGCCCGGCGAGCCGCCAGAATGGCAGATTTTTACCCACGGCGGCCGCAACCCGACCGGGCTCGACGCGCTCGCCTATGCGGAGGAAGTGGTGGCGCTCGGCGCCGGCGAGATTCTCCTGACCTCGATGGATCGCGACGGCACGCGGCAGGGTTTCGACATCGCGCTGACCCGTGCGGTCGCCGACCGGGTTTCGGTGCCGGTCATCGCCTCCGGCGGCGTGGGCACGCTCGAGCATCTGGTCGAGGGCATCCGCGACGGGCACGCGACCGCGGTGCTCGCGGCTTCGATCTTCCATTTCGGCGAGCACACGATTCGCGAGGCCAAGGACTATATGGCGCGCGCCGGCCTGCCGATGCGGCGCGACCCGTGAGTCGGATTCCATTCCCCAGCGCGGCACAGAGATGCTATGGCGAGCCGGGAGCCGCGCGATGAAAGCCTTCACCCTGCAAGAGCTCGCTGAGCGCGTCAAAGAACGCGCCGCCGCCAGCGCGGACGTCTCTTACACGCGCAAGCTCCTCGACAAGGGCGTGGCGCATTGCGCCAAGAAACTCGGCGAGGAGGCAATCGAAACCGCGCTCGCCGCCGTCAATGAGGATCGCGAGGCCTTGATCGCGGAAGCTGCGGATCTGCTCTACCATCTCCTGGTCGTTCTCGAATCCCGCGGCGTCGCCCTGGCCGAAGTCGAGGCCGCGCTGGCGCGCCGGATGGCGAGATCGGGGCTCGAGGAGAAGGCATCGCGGCCGCGCGATTGAGCCGCCGGCTCCCGGAACGATCCCCATGGACGAACGCGCCGAGACCAAGCTTTCGCCGTACCGCAGCTTCTCGCGGGCCGAATGGGCGGCGTTGCGCGAAGACACGCCCATGACGCTGACGCCCGGCGAAGTGTCGGAGCTGCGTTCGCTCAACGATCGGCTCGACATGGAGGAGGTCGAAGCGATCTACCTGCCGATTTCCCGGCTGCTCTCGCTCTATGTCGCGGCGACGCAGCGGCTGTTCCGGGCCCAGCAGCGCTTCCTCGGCACCGAGGACGTCAAGATGCCGTATCTGATCGGCATCGCCGGCTCGGTTGCGGTCGGCAAATCGACCACCGCGCGCGTGCTGAAGGCACTGCTCGCGCGCTGGCCCAATACGCCGAAGGTCGAGCTCGTCACGACCGACGGCTTCCTCTATCCCAACGCGGTGCTCGAGCGCGAAAGCCTGATGGAGAAGAAGGGCTTTCCCGAGAGCTACGATTTGCCCGGCCTGCTTCGCTTCCTCAACGAGGTCAAGGCCGGCCAGCGTCCGGCCCGGGCGCCGGTCTACTCGCACCTCGTCTACGACGTGGTTCCCAACGAATCCATTGAGATCGATCATCCGGACATCCTCATCGTCGAAGGTCTCAACGTGTTCCAGGTCGGCCGCCCGCCCCGCGACGGCAAGGCGATCCCGTTCGTCTCGGATTTCTTCGATTTCTCGATCTATCTCGACGCCGACGAGGACGTGTTGCGGCACTGGTACGTCGACCGTTTCCTGATGCTCCGGGAGACTGCGTTCCGCGATCCGAAATCGTATTTCCACCGCTACTCCCGGCTCGCCGACGCGGAAGCGGTCGAGACCGCGACCTCGATCTGGACCCGGATCAATCTGCTCAATTTGCGGGAGAACATCCTGCCGACGCGCCGCCGCGCGCACCTCATCCTCACCAAGGATGCCAGCCACACGGTGACCGAAGTATCGCTGCGGCGCCTGTGAGGGGCCGTTGCCGCTCAATCGAGCAAACGTTGGTTTGCTGCGGCGATCGTCAGGCGGCCAAAGGATTGAGTGCGCGCGCAGCGGCGAGTGCCGCCGCTAGCCGCTCGCGGTCGAGCGGCTTGGCGAGGAAGCTGTCCATTCCGGCGGCAAGGCACGCCTCGCGGTCCTCGGCGAACGCGTTCGCGGTCAGGGCAATGATCGGCGTGCGTCTGCACTCGCGTTCGTGCTCGGCCGCCCGGATCCGCCGGGAAGCCTCGAGCCCGTCCAGTTCCGGCATGTTCACGTCCATCAGCACGACGTCATAGGGCGTGCCGGCGGCCCGCGCGGCGAGCCAGGACTCGACTGCGATCGCGCCATTGCCGGCAAGGGTCGGGCGATGGCCCAATCTGGCCAGCAGCGCGCGGGCGAGCAGCGCGTTGATGGGATTGTCCTCGGCGACCAGGATGGCAAGACCGTTCTTTGCGGGCGTTTCTCCGGCCTCGCCGGCCTTGGCGGCTCCCCCGTCGCCGGCGGCGTCGCGCTCGAACGGATCGATCTCGCCGCGGAATCGGGCGGCGAGCGAGTGCGCCCGCACCGGCTTCACCAGATAGCCGGTAAATCCCGCCGCCTTGAGGGCCGGAAGTTCCTGGCGCTCGCTCGGCGTGATCAGGATGAGCCGCTGCGCCACGGCGCCGATGTCGCTTGCGAACGCCTGCACGGCGGCCGCCCCCAGCGCCCGATCCACCAGCACGGCGTCCCAATGGCGTTCCGGCAGGAGCGCGGCTGCGATCTTCTCGTCCGGGACCATGCAGGTCCGAGCCCCCCAGCGCCCGAGCCGCCGCGTGATGAGCGGCGCCTCGATCGCGCTCGGCGCCACGATCAGGACCGCGGCGCCCTCGAGTCGCGGCGCCGGAAAGTCCTGCGCGCCGTCCGCCGCGGGCGGCAATGCCACGGTGAAATGAAACGAGGATCCGGCTCCCGGCGTGCTGTCCAGGTCGATGCGGCCGCCCATGCGCTCGATGATGCGCCGGGTGATGGCGAGCCCGAGGCCGGTGCCGCCGAACCTGCGGGTCGGGCCGTCGTCGGCCTGCTCGAATTCGAGAAAAATGCGGGCCTGCGCGTCCGGTGCGATGCCGATCCCGGTGTCGCGGACCGAGAACCGCACCTGCTGCGGTGAGCTGCCCGGCTCCACGAGGACGGCGATGCCGCCGGTCTCGGTGAATTTGACGGCGTTGCCGGCGAGATTGAGCAGCACCTGCCGCAGCCGTGCCGCATCTCCGATCACCCGCTCCGGCAATCGCTCGTCCAGATACGAGGCGATCTCCAGTCCTTTGGCCTGCACGCGCGGGGCGAGCAGCTCGACCACTTCCTCCACCAGGGTCGCGAGCGCGAACGGCCGGGCCGCGAGATCGAGCTTGCCGGCTTCGATTTTGGAAAAATCCAGGATCTCGTCGATCAGCGACAACAGCGTATCGGCGGAAGTCTTCACCGCCTGGACATAGGTCGTCTGCTCGGGCGCGAGCGGCGTGTCGAGCATCAGGTCGGCCATGCCGAGGATGCCGTTGAGCGGCGTGCGGATCTCGTGCGAGACCATGGCGAGGAACCGCGATTTCGCCCGGTTGGCCGCCTCCGCCTGGTCGCGGGCTTCGGCGAGAGCGCGCTCGGCGTGGGCGCGGTCGGTGACATCGCGGCCGACGCTCTGGATCTCTGGGCGCTCGCTGCCGCCGCGGACCGCAACCTCGCGCCAGGCGATCCAGCGCGGGCCCTGCGCGGTCTCGAGCCGCTGGTCGTGGATGCGGGTGCCGTCGGCAAGCACGGCGAGCTCGCCCTGTTCGGCAACCGCAAGCCGGAACGGGCTTCCGAGCAGCGTCTCGCGCGATTGGCCCGCGAGCGCGCAGAATGCGTCATTCGCGTAGGTGATCGCACCCTCGACGTCGCGGCGGATGATGACGTCGCCTTGGGCATCGACGAAACTCCTGGCGCGCTCCTCGGCGTCCCTGAGCTCCCAATTGCGGTCGGAAAGCTCTTCCGCGCGCGCTTCGAGCCGGCGATTGGCGGATTTGAGCGCATGGACGCGCCAGGCGAGCAGCACCAGCGCGCCGCAAACGGCGGAAAACGAAGCCAGAAGCGGGGTCGGCGCGGATCGCAAGCCGGCGCCGATTTCGAGGCCGAGGTCGCCTAGCCCCGCAAACAGGGTTGCCCCAACGAGCAGCGCCGCGACGCCGGCAGCCGCCCAAATGGAGAGCGCGCGCGCACGTCGGCCTCGGGGCCGCACGTTCACGCTGGCGTTTTCGTCCCCGTCGAATGGCCCCATGGGCATCCTCGCCGCAACGTTGCGCATTGGCGCGATCGAATCTGCGGGGCGAGGATTGCCAATCCCTTCATGGCTCGCGGCATGGCAGCGGCACGGCTCGACAAGGTTGACGGAGGATTAAGAGCGCCGCGCACGCGACGAGCAGCGCGGCTTGCGCAATCGATTCTGAAAAGATTGAAAAAGCTGCGAGTGGGTCAGCTGGGGTCGATGGGAGGATCCCGGCCAAAGCAACGAATCTCCGCGACATCACCAGGGCTGCCGTGGAGCGATGATCGCGGTCAAAGCCGAGCGGGACGCCATTCGATTTCTCTGCGCCGCGGTTTCTCGGTGGCTGACGCGCACGCCAAGAGCCGCCGCGCGAATCCAGCCTTGATCACATTCACTTGCATCGCTTGGGCGACCGCGACCCATCCAGCAGAATGCGATCCGAGACCGGCGAGGTCGGCAGAACCAGGCTGGCGTGGCTATGGCCCAAGCCGTTGCCGCCGCGGCGAGCCGCGGCGGGAGCCGGAGGCGCCTGGCCTTCTTCCAACGCCTCGCACAGCGCCTGGAGCTCCTCGTGGGAGATGTCGTGGATGTGCATCTGGAGGTCGAGCTTGACCATGCGCAGCAAGGCGGCCGTTTGCTCCAGATCGTAGGCGCGCACGACGTCGATGTAATCGTTCAGCGCGGCGACGATGCCGTTAAGCAGTTCGGTCCTGTCCATTGGCATCTGACTGTTCCCTCCAGGTCGGTTTGCGGGACGTGGCTGCGACCCAATTGCGGGTCAGGATCGTCTCTCCGTAAACGCCGATGACTTTCGAAATGATCCGGTGAACATCGCCCGCGGCGACTTCCTCGAGCGCGTGCGAGGCCGAGGCATCGGCCAGAAACGTGATCCGATGGCCGCGATTGAATGCATCGACCGCAGTGGCGAGACACGCCGCTTCCCCCGCAAACCCCGCCAGCACGAATCCGCCGCCGCCGCACTCGGTCATGACCTGGCCGAAGCTCGTGCTGGCGTAACACGACGGCTGGTCGCGCTCGAACACCATGTCGGAACCGAACGGCTCGAAGCCTTCGATCCAGCGCGAGAACCGCGTCGCCGGATTGAAGAACGCCGAGCGAGCCAGCCAGCGAACGAACGCAACCGGGAACCCCTTGGCGCGCGCATGCGCCAGCGCGGCGCGACAATTGGCGAGCGCCGCGGCGGCCCCGGGCACCGCGAGCGCCCGCGACGTCGCCACGTATTCCTGCTGCAGGTCGACCAGCACCAGCGTCGGCACCACGGATGGGTCGACGTAGGCGCGCAGGTCGATGATCGAAGCGCCGGCGGGAGCGAGGGTCACGCGATGTTCCTTGGACCGGGAAGATGAGAGTCCGTTTCGATTGTGAGCGACATGCGAACGCTTCCTCATGCCGCCTGCTTGTTGTGAACCGGCGACGTGACGGGCCGCTGGAGCTTCGGGATGCCGATCGGTGTCCAGCACCATTTCCGTATAGTCATAATCCGAGAACACGAGCGGACGGCGCGGCTCCAGTGGACGTCCCCCGAACCGCTTCCAGAATGGGATCAGCTTCTCTTGCACGTGACCGTAGAGACGCGTGTATCCTTTCAGCCGACATAGTTCTGTCGCGGCACGGCAAATTTCAAAGGCCAGAGGCGTGCGACGGAACTCATGCCGGACCGCTAAACGCTCGAGCTTTGCAAAATCGGCGAAGAAACGGATTCTCATGGCTGCGGCCGGTTCACCGCCGATCGCGCCGATGAGATGCATTGCGCAAAAGTCGTTGCTGTCGAACTCTTCGTCATAGGGGCAACACTGCTCGCTGAGATAAACGGCCGCTCGAATCGCGACGACCTGCATCAGATCCGACAACGAAGCGGCCACACGGATCGAGATCGTCTTTCCATGGGCACTGACACGCGGCGAACGCCGCCAGCTATCCAAGCCGTCGCCGGATCGTGGTGGCATGCCATGCAGTGTTGAATGCATTTTAGCCCCCAAGCTAATGTGGCCGATTCGTTAGCCGGACGTATTCGTGAAGGTCCCGAGGATGCCCGGCGATCGATCGGAACCCCCAGCTTTTTAGGAAGCGCAAGCCGGTAGCCGTAACCGGGACCGCATAGAGATTGGCCGACGCGTACGGGGCGGATTGAAGTCGCGCGAAGACGTTGAGGATACCCTCGGACCCAGAGGCCTGACCAAACCCCCAGAGATAGATCGCAGCAGGAGTTTCGGCCGGCGTTGCGAGGAAATCCTCTTCCGGATCATGGGCATCGATGGTCCCAGTAAGGAGCGCTCTTAGACCCCCCGCATTGAGAATCAGCATGGCAAGTCCGCCGACAACGCGGCTATCACGCACGAAGGTCCAGAGCGTATCGGGGTGCCGAGCCGCCATTGCCCTGACGACATCTTCCGCTGCCAGTTGACCCCCGATGAGAGTCTGGGCCCGCTCTAATAGCGGGCGGACGTCCTGCGGACTTGCCCTTCGTACTTTGGTGGCGGCGCAAGCAGGGACGGTGGCCAAGTCAAGTTCCCTCGACGGCCTTATTTGCTGCGGTGCACAATCCAGTGCGTTCGCGACGAAGGCCGCGACCGGTGCCATAGCCAGGCTCCGATTTTTCGTAGAGAATGCCTTAGGTGAGTAAACCCGAAACCGGGGTGGCTGAGATGGCCAAAATGTTGCAGCGGCCCGCTGCAAAAATGCCGCGCCCCATCGGCCCGTCTTTGCTGGACAGGGTGTCCTGGGACGATCTCAGGGTGTTCGCCATTGCCGGGCGAGAGCTGAGCCTGAGGAAAGCGGCAGCGGTGTTGCGAACGAGCTCCTCGACGGTGGTGCGGCGGATCGAGCGCCTGGAAAAAATTCTGGCCGTGCGACTATTGGATCGATTGCCGGACGGCGTCGCGCTCACCAACGAAGGGCGATCCGTCTTCGCGGCCGCCCAGGAAATGCAGCGCGCTAGCCTTTCCGTACGGGCTCAGCTGGACCATGAGCTGACAAGACGAGGGGTGGTCCGATGCGCCGTTACTGAGGGCCTCGGCACGTTTTGGATCGTGCCGCATCTTGCAGAGTTCGGCCGCGCCAACCCTGCCACGCTTGTAGATCTGCGCTGTTCGACCCAACCAGCCGACGTGCTTCGGATGGAAGCGGACGTTGCCATTCAACTGACTCGCCCAGATCGGCCGGACCAAGTGGTGACGCGATTGGGACGCCTGCACATTTACCCGTTTGCAAGTGCGCGGTATGCCGAGACGTATGGCCTGCCCAGAGATGCTCAGGAAATGATCCGTCATCGCATCGTTGATCAAACAGGCCCGCAAATCGATGAACACACCTGGCTACGGTTCCTTGGTCTGCCTGATGTGGAGGGAATGGTCATCGTACGAACCAACGCGAGCGCTGCGCATTTTTATGCAGTCGAGTTGGGTCTCGGCATTGGCGTACTAGCGACTTACGCTCTGCCGCTCGGCGCCGACCTCATACCTGTGGACGTTGGATACCGCCATCAGATCGATATCTGGATGACCTACCACCCTGATATCAGGAGCGTCAGGCGCGTGGCGGTATTCATCGATTGGCTGCGTTCACTCTTCGACGCGAAGCAATACCCCTGGTTCGGCGATGATTTCATTCATCCCAATGATCTCAAAAAGCCTTACAACAGCCCAGCTCGCGTGGACCTCAGAAGAGAGCGTCCATTCGTAACACGGCCTCCTGAGGACGACGTATCTCGCGACCAAGTGATGCTGAGGATCGGCCGAACGTAAATCGGTGGAGTGCGGCGTCTTCAAGTACTCGACACCATCGCTCTAAATTGGGGGCTCTGGTCAGGTATGCAAACGCGGCGGCATGGGGGTGATCCGCCCGGGGGACGGCGAGGTACCGGGCCGCGCCGCCGGCAGCCCAGCTGGGAAAACGTCCACGCCTTCCTGCAGGTGATCGAGCATGGGAGCTTCCGCTCGGCTGCCTTGCAGCTCGGGCTATCGATCAATCGGCTGCGCCAGCGCGTCGCCAAGCTCGAGCAGCAGCTGCGCGTCACGCTTTTGACTCGCCACGTCGACGGCGTACGCGCCACCGCCGAGGGCGAGCAGGTCCTGGCGGCCGCGCGCAGCATGGAGGCGGCGTATTTCGACCTGATGCGCGCCAAGGAGATCGCGCTGCCTTCGGGCGCCGAGGTGAAGCTCGCCGTCACCGAGGGCCTCGGAACGTTCTGGCTCGCGCCGCGGCTCAGCGAATTCCACCGGGCTCATCCGAATCTGCTGGTCGAGCTGCGCTGCGCCATGCGTCCGGCGGACATGCTGCGGCTCGAAGCGGATGCCGCCGTGCAGCTGATCAGGCCCGCCGAGCCGGACCTCAAAGCCGTCAAGCTCGGCCGCCTGCACCTGATTCCGTACGCGGCGTCTTCGTACGTGGAGGCGCACGGCGTGCCGAACAGCCTCGAGGCGCTTTCCAGGCACCGCCTCGTGGTCCAGATTACCGAGCAGACTGCCGCGCAGGAACTCTATGCTTCCGTCTTCGGCGACCGGCCGCAGGCAGGCCTGGTTTCCGTCCGCACCAACTCCAGCAGCGCGCATGCGCTCGCCGTCGGCAGCGGCGCCGGCATCGGCTGGCTCGCGACCTACGCGTCGGCGATTGCCGACGGGCTTGTTGCGATCGACCTCGATGCCCGCCGCATGTTCGACATTTGGCTGACCTACCATCCCGACGTGGCGCGCATCCCGCGCGTGCGGGCCGTGATCGATTGGGTCATCGATTGCTTCGAGCCGCGCAGATTCCCCTGGTTCCGCGATGAGTTCGTCCATCCTAGCGAATTTGCCGAAATCTATCGCGGCGAACCATTGTTCAACGTCTCCGGACGTTTCGCCGAAGACGAGATCCCGTTCATCGAATTCCCGGGCCTCGTGCTCATCCCGGGTGGACGCGAGCAGGCGGGCTGAGAACTCCGTCAAGCCCGGCCGGTCGGGCCGCCGTCCGACCTGTGCTCGACATATTTCTGCAGGCTGGAGACGGTTGCGTCCTGCAGGTCGAAGGCCTGCACGCCATCCGCGCGCTCGATTCCCAACAGACGATTGGTCGGGCCCATGTCGCGAAAGAAGAATCGGCCGGTGGCGCCGATCTTGAGAATGCTGGCGACTTCCGGCGCCGCGCAGACGTTGCTCAGGCGGGTGCTGCTGCCGCCGCGCTCTTGAATCTCGACATAATCGATGGCCAGGCAGTCGGCACCCGCCACGGCCGCGCTTTGTCCCGTGATCATCCCGTTCAGCATGAATATCGCCATGTCGTGCGCCTCGGGGCGAAGAACGGCAGGTTGCGCCTATACTATGGCAAAACCTTGAATTGTCTGTGACTTGATTTGGTTTCCGTGGTGGACAGGGGGTGCTCCGAATTCCGGATACCCCACCAAAGTACCGCCAGCCGGAAAATGCTTTGGAAAAAACGGCACTTGTGTGATTTGTCTCACCCGAACCGTTCCACCGGACCGCGAAAGTCGGGTTTAGTGAAAAATCGATGAAGAAATGCCCGCGCGCGGGGTTTGCTGCAGCGGACCCCGTCGTGACGACGGTTCGCCTGGAGGGGAGAAGATGGGGTGCGACCGCCGGGGACTGACGGCCGCAATTGCGCTCGGACTGGTATTGGCGGATCCCGCGCTCGCGCAGGAGCGCTACGACGCGGGTGCCAGCGATACCGAGATCCGCGTCGGCCACATCATTCCGTATAGCGGGCTGGCCTCGCCCTACAGCATCATCGGCAAGACCGAAGCCGCCTATTTCGACGAGGTCAATGCCGAGGGCGGCGTCAACGGCCGCAAGATCCGCTTCATTTCCTATGACGACGGCTACAACCCGGCCAAGACCATGGAGCAGGCCAGGAAACTCGTCGAGAGCGACGAGGTCCTGCTCATCTTCAACAGCCTGGGAACGCCGACCAACACCGCGATCCAGAAATACATGAACAGCAAAAAGGTGCCGCAGCTGTTCGTCGCCAGCGGCGCCAGCAAATGGAACGACCCGAATCGCTTCCCCTGGACGATGGGTTGGCAGCCGAGCTACCAGAGCGAGGCGCGCATTTACGCGCACTATCTGCTGGAGCATCACCCCGGCGGAAAGATCGGCGTCCTCTATCAGAACGACGACTACGGCAAGGATTATCTCAACGGACTGAAGGACGGCATCGCCGGCCGCATGCCGATCATCGAAGTGCCGTACGAGGCAACGGCGACGATGCTGGATTCCGAGCTGGTGAGCCTCAAGGCCGCGGGCGTGGACATCCTCTTCGACGTGTCCGGGCCGAAATTCGTCATTCAGATCATCCGCAAGCTCGCCGAGCTCGACTGGCGGCCCGTGCACGTGCTCAACAACGTCTCGACCGCGATCGGCTCGGTTCTCAGGCCTGCCGGCCCGGAGAACGCCAGAGGCATCCTGTCCACCAGCTTCCTGAAAGATCCGGCCGATCCGATCTGGGCGGCCGATCCCGGATTGCAGCAATGGCTCACCTTCATGGATCGCTATTATCCGGACGGCGACAGGACCAACTTTTTCACGGTGTATGGCTACAGCGTCGCGCAGACGTTGGTCGAGGTGCTGGAGCGCTGTGGGCATGATCTCACCCGCGCAAACGTCATGAAGCAGGCGGCGAGCCTGCGGGATCTGCGGCTGCCCATGCTGCTGCCGGGCATCACGATCAACACCCGCCCGGACCATTATGCTCCGCTCGAGCAGATGCAGATGATGCGATTCAGCGGCGAGAGCTGGGAGCTGTTCGGTCCGATCCTCCAAGGCGCGGTCGGCGGCCCGATCCGATGATCTAGGAGCCATTCCGTGCGGCCGTCCCACTCAGTCTCCCTCGATCAAATGCCGCAGGTCCTCGAGACTGATGTCGCGCGGATCGAACGCCTGCACCCCGTCGGCGCGCTCGATGCCGAGCAGATAATGGTGGGGGCCGTCGCCCAGAAAATAGAATTTCCCGATCGAATCCAGCTCGAATATTTTCGCCACCTGGGTCGAGACCGAGATGTTTTCCAGGCGAATGCGCATGCCGGCCGTTTTCGTGATCTCGACGAAATCGAAGGTTACGCGGTCCGCCTTGGGAATGCCCGGGCTCAATGCGGTGACGACTCCGGTCAGCAGAAAGATCCGCATATGGCAAAATACCCGGATGAAAGCTCGCGAGCGCCGTCAGTCCGGCAAAACCGTAGGTGAATGGGGAGATTCTGTATGTACCTTCGGCAGCACAGGGGTGTTCCGTTAAATGCACATCCCGCCTCCGCGGCCGGCCGGGATCTGCCGGACTGGGAAAACGTCCGGACCTTTCTCGAAGTCGCCCAGTGCGGCAGCTTCCGGTCTGCGGCGTGCAACCTCGGGCAATCGATGAATGCCCTGCGCCGCCGCATCAACGAGCTCGAGGCGCAGCTCGGGGTGACATTGTTTACGCGGCATGTCGACGGCCTCCGCGTCACCAGCGAGGGCGAGCAGATTTTCGCCGCGGCGCAACGCATGGAAGGCGCATATTTCGATCTGGTGCGGGCGCGGCAGCGCGCGGTCCCCTCCCTTGCCGGCGAGATCCGGCTGGCGGTGACCGAGGGTCTCGGCTCTTTCTGGCTGACGCCGCGGCTATCGGAATTCCAGCGGGCGTATCCGCTGCTGCTCGTCGATCTTCACTGCGGCATGCGCTCGGTCGATTTGTTGCGGCTCGAGGCCGAGGTGGCGGTGCAACTGACGAAACCGACGGCCGCGGACCTGAAGCTGATTCGGCTGGGCCGCCTGCATACGATGCCGTTTGCGGCAGCCTCCTATATCGAGACTTACGGCGTTCCCACGAGCGTGGCCGAGCTGAAGACCCGGCACCGCATCGTTTTCCAAAACTCCGAGCAAAGCGGCGGCAGCGAGGCCTACGAGCGCTGGTTCGCCGATGCGCCGCGTCTGGGCTTTCTGGCGATTCGCACCAATTCCAGCAGCGCCCATGCCGCTGCCATTGCCAACGGGGCCGGCATCGGCTGGCTCGTCACTTATGGAGCGGCACTCGGCACCAAGATGGTGCCGATCGATCTGGACCTGCGTTCCTCGCGCGACATCTGGCTGACCTATCACGCCGATGCCGGGCGCATTCCCCGGGTCCGCCACCTGATCGACTGGCTGGTCGAATGTTTCGACCCGAAGCAATTTCCCTGGTTCCGTGACGAGTTCATTCACCCCAGTGAATTTCCCAAGCTCTATCGCGGCGGCCCGCTGCCCAATCGTTTCGAAGGATTTGGCGTGGGGATGGCGACCGAGGTCGATCCGTTCGCGTGCTTGTCGGGAGCACTCGCGGGAGCGCCGGACGGCGGGTCGATTCCGGACCGGCGAATTTTGAAGCGGGATTGATCTTGCCGAAAGCGTCGAACGCAGCGGTCGTCTGCCCGCAGCGGACCCGCGTCGCTCATGCAGTCGCGGTCTCGGCGCGGGTATCCGTCGGAACTGCCAGCAGGATCAAGCAATTATCCGGACATGGCGCAGTCGTCCGGAAGTCTGCAGAAAAAGCTCAAGACCGCGCTCGACGAGACGCGCCTGCTCCTGCTCGGCGGCCAGATCCTGTTGGGTTTTCAGTTCCACGGCGTGTTTCAGGAATCCTTCGGCGAATTGAGCTCGCTCGCACGCGGGCTCGATGCGGTCGCGCTGCTGCTGATGGTCACCACGCTCGGTCTCTTGATCGCGCCGTCGATGCAGCATCGGATCGTGGAGGAAGGCCGCACCAGCCAGCGGATTTTTCGCGTCACCGGCTATATGGCGGGCGCTGCATTGCTGCCCTTCGCGATCAGCCTCGGCATCGATCATTACGCGGTCGTCGAGCGGCTGTTCGGGCCCGCCGCCGGCTATATCGCCGGCGCGGGGTTTTTCGTTCTCGCCCTCGTGTTCTGGTACGGCCTCGAATATCTCGTCAGGCGCGCCAAGGAGACCCCGATGCCCGAATCCGAAAAAGAGGAGCACACCTCGCTTTCCACCAAGATCGAGGAGATGCTGACGGAGGCGCGCGTGGTGCTCCCGGGCGCGCAGGCGCTGCTGGGATTTCAGCTCGCGGTGACGCTGACCCGCGCCTTCGAAGCGCTGCCGTATTCATCGAAGCTCGTGCACGCCGCGGCGCTGATGTTGGTGGCGCTCGCGGTCATTCTGTTGATCGCTCCGGCTGCCTTTCACCGCATCGCATTCAGCGGCGAGGATACCGAGGAGTTCCACCGCATCGGTTCCTGGTTCATCGTCGCCGCGACCGTCCCGCTCGCCGGCGGCATCGCCGGCGACGTCTACGTGGCGGTCGGCAAGATCACCGGAACGTCCATCCTGGGGCTTGCGGCCGCCCTCGCAGTCATGATCGTGCTGATCGGGCTGTGGTACGCCCAGCCATACTGGCTGCGCCGGAAAATGGCGGCGC
>WNGE01002064.1_pt1 | contig 32823 bp, 24 predicted proteins | sample 5400651 | NCBI WGS metagenome assembly WNGE01 (sample SAMN13153370, study PRJNA577476) | soil metagenome | isolation source: 60 cm soil or saprolite under grassland replicate 2 | place: USA:California | collected 2016-06-15
AAGGTTTCGAAGTGAACCCACATCGGGTGTGGCGGGTTGGTGAGGCGCGCATGAGCGTAGGTGTCGGCCGCCAGCAGGTAACCGAATTCATCGTGGACGACCGGTTCTGGAATCGGCAGGACCGGCAGCAAGGCGGCTCGCAATGCCAGAGCGAGCAATCCAACGGCGACTACCGACACCGTTCGCCGGCGTGCAAGGTGGCTGAATCGACGCTCGAGTTTCTCAAACCAGCGTGATCCAATCGAGGGAATGGTGAGCGCCGCGAACACGACAGCCAGCGCCGCGAACACGACAGCCAGCGCCAAGATGGATTCGATCGGCAGCATCCTCAAATTCTCTCCGTCGGAAAAACGCCCGCTGATGCGTCCTTAGGGAGCAAGGTGTCCTGAGCTGCCGGGCACATCCGACGCAGCCCGCGTAGGTTTGATACTGGCCTCGCCAGCATACGGCACAAGTCGCGGAGGAGAAGTATCCGCCTCCAGCAGCCAGACGCTGCGGTCGTTGTAGTAGCGGAGCAGTTCTTCGTTCTCATCGGGTCCCATGTCGCGGGCCCAAATAATCTTTGCGTGATCGATATCGGCCCCGTTGTAAACCCAGTCCCGCAGGGCATCGTGATTCGGCCAGTATCGCACGAGCACAAGCTGCGGTCTGGAAAGAGAGCTCAGTTGAGCTTCAATAGCGGCACGGCCCGGGCCGATCGCGGCGAAGGTCCCCGGTTGGGGAGCGGCTGCAAGAATTCGCACCTGTACGGGGATCAGTAGCACACACATCACGACCGTTGCCCGCACCAGAAACAGGCCGATAGGCCGGCCCTCCAAACTGTATAGTCGCAGATGCCGCAGGCATTGCACGACGAGTGCGACGATCATGGGAACGAGCGGCGCAACATAGTGCATGTTGAAAAAAATCACCAGGGCGGACCCGGCAAAGCCCGCTGCTAGAGCGACCAGTAGGAGCCGAATGCGTCGATCCCGGAGCACTCGGGACAACCAAAACAGTGGAAGCGTGAGCAGCGGTGAGATATAAAACACCCAAATCACGCCGACTTTCTTGGCTGTTTGTCGGAGGACGCCCGTCATCTTCTGTGACTGCTCGAATTCTTCGACTTCCAGTCTGTAAAAATCGCTGAACGTCTTGTGGTGATATTCATGCTCGGGATACGCAGCTTGCCCGTAGAAGTAGCGCGCCACCGCGTAGGTTTCACGGTTCACCTGCTGCGGCATGCGCAGGGGATTGCCGGTGACTTTGAAGAAATAATAGCTGGTTGCCCCGCCGGCCACTCCGAGCACCAGCAGCATCGGGAGCGCCACGCGACGCAGCAGTACGCTCGCGGCGGGCTTTTTTTTTGCGATCCAGAAAATCAGACCGCCGACGGCGGCTACGCTCAGTATCAGGCCTTCATAGGGCCGGGTGTTGGCCAGCATCGCCATTCCAAGCGCCATGACAATCGCATCGCGCACGCGCTGGCGGCGCATGATGCGCGGCATCGCGCCCATCACCAGGGCTCCGCCAGTCGCCGCCAGAGCGCCTCCCCAATAGCTGTTGTCCCAATAGCTGAACACGCCAAAGCGCAGCACCGGCAGCATGCCGCCGAGCAGGGCCCACGACGGCGGAAGCCAGCCTTGCAGCATCCAGCAGATGGCCGCGCACATCACGCCGACGCTGAGCCACACGCCCCAGAAGGGATGGCCAAAAACGACCTGGCCGAGGGCGAGGGCCAATCCTTGAAGCGGCGGATACATCGACGCATAAGTCGGATGAAAGATGACGTGGAAGGCCTCCAAATGCACCCACATGGGCGGGGTGGGATTGGCGAGGCGTCCGTGGGCAAAGGTATCGGCGGCCAGCAGGAAGCTGAACTCGTCGTGGACGAAGGGATGAGGAATTGGCAGCCAGGGCAACAACGCGAGCCGCGCGGCCAAGGCGGAGAAACCGCAAAGCAGGACGCTCAATGTGCGCCTGCGAGCCACAACGGCCAGGGCGCGCTCGGCTTTTGCGAACCAGGTCGCGCCCAACCGCGGATATACCAGCGAGAGCAGGAGCGCGATCGAAACCAGCAAAGTTTCAAGGCCGATGTTGTGCTCGAACACTCTTGCTCCAAGTCCCGAGAGTTCCGCGTTTGCACTCTCGCGGAACCACCGCCGTCCGCGGTTACGACTAGCCCGTGATTCTCCGCATCGTACTCTCCAGCCACTCCCCGGCGGACTGCAGCGATTGCCTCAGTACGACCCTGTTCCACTCGTATTGCCTGTGCCACACGCCCGAGATGACCCAGACGTCACGCACCTTTTGCCAATAGCGGGCACGCACGGCGGGATCATGGGCGGCGGCTCCGGCCTCCTCCGCCGTGACTTGAAATTCATCGGGCGGCTCGTCGGGAAGCCGATGCGCGTACCCGTACTTCCATTGGACTTCTTCTACCGCACACTTCCAATATGCTCGGGCGATCTTCTCTTCCGAAACCCGCTTGTTCGGGGGAAGGCGGGAGGCGTCGAAGAACTCGGCCGGCATCTGCGGGCGCAAGCGGAACTCAACCCGGAACGAAGCATACGCCAGGATGCACAAAACGACGGCAACGATGGCCATGATGTCGTGTTTGCGGTGAACCGGCATCTTGATTAGTTGCTACGCTTCCCGCCAATCTTGCGCGCCCGTCCGGCGGCCAGTGGCGCTGCGGGATTTGTCCTTTCCAACAGAACACTGATTTTGTCGCGATAGAGAACCTTCCATCTCGGATCGTGCTCGAGTCCATACGTGAGCGGCTCGCCCGGAGGGAACAGAACGTAACGAATGTTGTACTTATCCAGTATCGGTTCCGATTGGTTGAGACCCAGCAGGTCGAGATAGTCCTTAAGTACGCCGCTGTATTCGAAGATATCCACGCGGCTGTCCAAGAAGATCTTCAGGCTCGGGTCCCTCCAGTTCAGGTACCCGCCCCAGAGGTAAAAATTCAACATGTGCCCCTGGGGAGGATGCGCTTCGAGATACGCCGCGGCTTCAACCGGGTATTCCTTGCCCACCACAGCCTGCAGTTGAGCCTCCCGAGGCCAGAAATGCGCGACCCCGCCGATGATCAGTAGGATCACAAATGCATTCAACACGGGCGTGTCGGCCTCGCGGCGATAACGGGGCACGAAATCCAGAGTCTTGGCGAGTATGGGCGCCACCACGATGCCCAGCAAAAATAGAAAACGGATGTAGGTCAGTCCGCTGTAGAGAGCAAACGCCAGCAGCCCCAGTTCCGCTAGAGTCCAGCGGCAGGAGCGCAGCAGCGTGCTGATCAGTAGAGTGAGCAAAAGAACTAGGACAATCTTGCCCCGCGTGTCGTGAAAATTGACGGAGATCCATTCGGCAACGTGCTCAATATTGAGCTTCTGCCGGAAGGCGAGGTCGAACGGATAGAACACCAGGCGCCATCCAAACGGATTAACGAACAGCGCGCCCACACTCGCGCCCCAGGCCAGCAACAGCTTGTTCCGCTGCGAACGAGTCCATCTTTCCGCCGTAACCGCTCCCCATTGCCCCTCGAACAGTCCCGCGGCTATGACGATCGAAAAGACGATCAAACCGATGAGCCAGGATCCGTGGGTGTTCGCCCACAAACAGAAAAGAGGCGGAATCAGCCACACCAGGCCGCCACCCTTCTGGCGGAAACGCTGCAGAACAATCAGCAGCACGACCAGGCAGGCATAGCCAAACAGAACTGTCCGTGGACCGAACGAAATCGAAGCGAGGAAGACGGCGTAACAGGTAGCAACCACTGAGGCCTTGTAATGGGCGCTTTGCCGGTAACAGAGATACAGCAATCCCAGGAATATCGAACTCAGAACGGCAAACGTGACCGCATCGATTCCGCGCAAGCCCAGCGCACGCCATCCGAAATAGTAAGGGAGCTCCGCCAGCCATTCGTGATTGATCCAGGGATGCCCTGGAACGGTATAGGAATACATGTCGGAACGCGGCAGCGCGTGATGCTGAACCAGGTAGTCCGCGTTGTGCAAATGCCACCAGATGTCTGGATCGGCCACACTGCCGTGAGCCAAAGTGAAGACGACCGTAAGAACGATGAAGGTGAGCACGACCAGAAAGGAAACGGCAGGACGCAGCCGCTCGCGCCAATCAGGTTCGACCTGAGATGGACGTTGATTTTCCTCTTCTGTGGAGACTGATTGCTCTTCCCCCACGCTCACCTGCTGAGCGGAAGTTCCGTCAACCTCACGTCCTGGGTGCACAAACACACGCCTCCGAGTGTATAGGAGCAATTCCGGTACCAAGACCGGATTTTATGCGGATTATGCTCTACATGGCGTCTACCAACGCTATAGGGCTGGCCGTAAAGCCACCGTGAGCCGTCGGGTGGTGTATCCGTTTGTATACCCTTTGAAGGTCGCCTGTTAGCAAAGAGCTGCGGGGAAACTCGCAGGACCCAAGAATCAGTTACGCTTCGGGATGGTATTGTTTTCATACTATTCTCAGCTTTGCCGGTTAGGTCTCGTAGATTTCATCACAATGACCCGGAAGTGCCAGCACCAGTGGGCCATTTACAGGGTATAGCCGCTAAGGGACACTTGGAGTGTGATTTTTAACCTAACGCTGCATCGCGCAAGCTAAATGGCAGGTTCTTTTGGATCGGGGATGCGCCATCATACCGGGCTTTGTTCCGATCAAACCCTCCGGGAAGCTGCCAAATCGATGCAACGAGGTTGTCCTCCCCTTCGCCTGCGATTGTGATCGGCTGCTGCACGCAGGCCGAGCCGATGAACGCGCGATGTCCCTCGGCGCAAGCTAAAGATAAAAGAAAAGGCCACAACCTTGTCCAACACTGATTCGGAGCAAAGAAACATCCTTCTGGTTGACTCCGACGAAGCATTCGGCCAGGCACTGAAACAGGTGCTGGGGACTGAATACTCCCTGGAGCAGGAGCCTTCCGCGGCCGCGGCCCGCGCGAGGTTCGATGCAAACGACATCGATGCAGTCTTACTCAACCTGGACCTTCCCCGCGACCCTCACTCCACGCTGGGGCCTGGTGAGCTATTGCGCGCGGCTTCGGAGAGGACTCTGCCTCTTCCGGTCATTGCCTACAGTTGGGAGGCACATGGACGAAAGGGACTGGAAGCGTTCCGGGAAGGCGCATTCGACACGCTCGACCAACCGCTGGACGTACAGCAGCTGAAGTTTGCCCTGGAGCGAGCTTGCCGCCGGGCAGAGTTGGTGCGCGATCTCTCCGAGGCCCAGAGACGTCTTGGATCCAGCCGCATCGAAGGACTCCTGGGCAACAGCAAGTCCATGGACCAGGTCAATGAACTGATCCGAAAGGTTGCCGAGGTTCTTACCACCGTTCTGATTACGGGCGAGAGCGGCACCGGCAAGGGCGTCGTCGCCCAAGCCATCCATCGCCTGAGCGAGCGGAGCGCCAAGCCGTTTGTCGCCTTCTCGGTCTGCGCTTTTCCCGACTCGCTCATCGACGACGAACTTTTCGGCCATGAACGAGGCGCGTTCACCGGCGCCGGACAACCCCGCCGCGGGCGCTTCGAGGAGGCCAACGGCGGCACGATTTTCATCGACGAAATCGGCGATTTGGCGCTGCCCTTGCAATCCAAGCTGCTGCGCGTGTTGCAGGAACGCACCGTGGAACGCCTCGGGTCGAATGTTTCGCGCCCGGTGGATGTCCGCGTGATCTGCGCCACCAACCGCAATCTGGAAAAAATGGTGGAGGAGGGCACGTTCCGGGAGGATCTGTACTTCCGCATCTCGGTGGTGAAGATCCAAATGCCCACATTGCGGGAGAGGAAGGAAGACATCGCCGTGCTGGCGGAGCACTTCCTGCGCACGTTCGCGAAGGTGCACAACAAAAAGGCGCGCGCGTTTACTCCCGGGTTTGCCACCGCGCTCACGCGGCACATGTGGCCGGGAAACATTCGGGAATTGCAGAACGTCATCGAACGCAGCGTCGTGCTGGCGAATGGCAATGAACATTTAGGTGTCAGCGACCTGCCCGAGGAACTGAGAGAACTGACAATTCCCGATGACACTCCGGTCGGCTCGTTCCATGACGCGGTGCAGGACTTCAAGAAGGAACTGGTGCGGTCCGCATTGCGCACGAACGGCGGCAACAAACTGAAAGCAGCCAGCGAATTAGGCATCAGCCGCTGCTACCTGCATCGTCTGCTGCATCAGTTCGGGATGGTGGACAAGGATGCCGAACCGGAAAATGACGCGCCCTTGCCGTCCGAGGAAATAGAAGAAACGCAGCCGGGTTCCGGGCGCCCCGGCGGGATGGCCAAGACGGCTGAGGTGAGCAGATGAGAGTACGAAGGTCCATAAACCTGCGACGTACTTCGGGACAGGCTCTGGTGGAGACTATTCTCCTGATGCCTTTGATACTGCTGCTCGTACTGAATGTCGTGAACTTCGGATACTTCTTCGTCGTCGCGCTGAACCTGGCGGCGTCGCCCCGCAGCGGCGTGGAGTATTCCATCCTCGGCTTCGCCACCCCAACCGCGCTGACCTTGCCCGCCGCTGGCCCGCCCTCGACCGCAACCACCGTTAGCCATTTGAGCCAACAGGATCTCACTGGGGCGATCAGCAGTCCGACCGGTGCGACGATTCAGGTTTGTTCCTCTACGATCGGCATGAGCCTCTCAGGAACCACGCTGTGCGTAAGCTGTACTGGATCCACTTGTGGAGCTGCGGGTGCCGGCAGTCCAGCGCCCGCTCTCGATCCCGAAGCGCCCAACTTCATTCTGCATCGCGTGGATGTGAACTACACCTTTTCTCCTCCGATCCCGGGAACTCCCTTTGGTTTGGCGTTGCTGCCGATTCCGGTGTGCTCCTCCAGCGGCGGCACCGTGACTTGCACGTTCCACCGCCAGGTTTCAATGCGGGCGATGAACTGAGAGGCGCAGATGAAGTGGCCAATGAATAACCGCAAGCAAAATGGTCAAGCCGCCGTCGAATTCGCTCTGACCATCGTGTTTGTCATGCTGCTCATCTTGGCGGCTATCGAACTCACCGTGATGATTTACACCTATACCGTTCTCGCGGACGCGGCCAAGGAGGGTGTGCGGTACGCCATCGTGCATGGAACGGGAAACGGAACTTCGAAATGCAGCGGACCGGGAGGGGGCGGCGTAACTTGCACTGACTCAGCCGCCGCCAACGTAACCGCCGCTGTGAACAGATACACTTCCCTCTCGTTTCATGACAGCACGGCCATGATCGTCACTGCCACCTATCCCGATGCTTCCAGCGTGCCGCCGAATCGGGTGCGGGTGACGGTGTCGTACGACTATCAGCCCATTTTCGGTCTAGGCTGGCCCACGGTGACGGTGAACGCTGCCGCCGAAGGGCGCATTGCATTTTGATATCGAGCGGAGGTTTAAGGACGATATGAAACCCTCGAACCTGGGGACATCGCGACGTTGCGGCAACCGGCAAAGCGGGCAGACCACTACACTGGTCGCGCTCGCGTTGGGTCTATTTTTACTCGGAGCCATCGGCTTGGCAGTGGACGTTTCGAACTGGTGGTTCCACCGCCAAACGGCCCAAGGAGCAGCCGATGCCGCCTGCACCGCCGGCATTATGGACATGATGGTTAATGCGCAGGAGGGTACATCATATGGCGGATTCCCGTCTCCGCTCGCTGATTACGCTTGCTCGTCGCTCCCGGGTTCAGCCCCGTGCGCTTATGCCAGTCTGAATGGGTATAACGGTGCTGGCCGTGTCGCGGATCTAGCCTCGAATGACGTTTACGTCAACTTTCCGGCTTCAGTCGCCGGCTCGGGACTGCTGGTATGCAGCAGTACTGTTCCGCCCCCCTGCATTCCAGCCACTCTCGCCAATCCATATCTCGTGGTCAACGTAATTGACCGAGTTCGCACAAGCTTCACTGGTCTGCTCTCAGGATCGACCACGAAGGATATCGCGGGGAGCGCCGCTTGCGCTCTGACCTACGCTACTTCGCCGATTCCGATCTTGGTCCTCGACCCGCACAATCCAAACAAGACGACGAGCGCCCTAGACATACAGGGAAGTCCCACCATTTCCATCGTTGGTGGCCCGCAAAGAAGCATCCAGGTAAACTCGGACGACACAAGCGCGGCCGTTACCGTCGGGGGAGATGCTCTCATTGATCTAAGCCACGGAGGCCCCGGGGACCCTCCGACCGGGAGTGACTTCGGTTTGTTTGGCGCTCCAACCACTCCACCAACGATTCCGAAGAACTTTAACCCTGGCACGACGGGGCATTGGTCACCAACCTCGCCGATCTCCGACCCCTTTGCTCAAATTTGCGCACCCGGCCAGACCAGCGATTGCTTGGCGACCATTAATGGTTTCGCTGCCCCCGCAGCACCCACCGCTGGCCCCGCCGTTCCTACCGATCTGGCCACTACTTGCACAGCGATACCCTGCGCCTTGGCATACCACAACACGATTCACGGCTGCCCAGATCCCGCTGGGTGTTACTTGTACACACCCGGCAAATACACCAGTGAAATCTGTGTGGGGACAGGAAGTTGTGCAAACAAGACCTACACCACGGCTGTTTTCGACCCAGGTCTTTATTACCTTATGGCTGGGTTGACATTAAACCCGAACTCAAACGTGCGGCCGAGTACGGTCACTACAGGCATTGGTGGTACGATGTTCTACTTCGCGGGCAGCAGTACCGTAACAGTTGACTCGAACTCAGGAAAACCGCCGTACACCACGGACCCGTTCGATACAAGTGCTCTGCCTTGCACCGCAAGTTCGACGATACCAACAAACCTTCAAGGAATTACGTTGCAAGGTAACATTCTCCTTGGCGCTTGCACAGGCTATTATGGTGATCCGCTGGGTGCCGCAGAACCAGTGCCCCCGGGCGAGCAGCGGCAATTCCTCTTTTTTCAAGATCGCTCCGCCACGAACGTCAATCCTAACTGGGGCGGCGGCGGTCAATTCTTGTTAGCGGGAACGATGTACTTCCATTCCTGTAATGCATCAGGGACTGGTGTGAACTGTGGAGCAGCCGGGACGTATTGGCACGACATGTTCAAAATGACAGGTAACTCTGGATCGGGTACTTATGTATTGGGTGAGATTGTAACCGACAATTTGATCCTTGGCGGAACCTCCGGCATAACCATGGATCTTAATCCCAACTCGACTTACCCAATTCTGAAAGCGACACTTATCCAGTGATAATGGGCAGACAATATTCACCGCGTTGCGATGACGGGCAGCGGCACATCTTTTGAAAGGGGTGATGTACTGAACATGGACGCTCTGCTCGACGTCGAAGCCGCGATCGTGGAATTAAGAAAGCCCCCGCGCCCGCTACCTTCCTTGACCCTCCGCGAGGTGAGATGCGGTTATGTGGCCGGACGAAGCCTTGCGTTTTCCGTCATCTTGCACCAGCTTGCGTTGCTTGCGATCTTGCTTTGGGGCCGCTTCGTGTTTGTCCACACGCCCTCACTGATGATCAATCCCCCGCTTGAGATCACTCGTTCGGACTCGGTGCTCTATCTGCCGACGCTGGGTGGCGGAGGTGAAGGTGGCGGCCGGGCTGGCGGGGGATCGAGTGACGCCACCGAGGTCTCCTCCGGATTGCGCGCCCGCAGCCGCCGCGGTTTCGCGTATCCCGGACCGCAGCCGATGGTTTCCAGTCCTCCACGCGCCACGCTCGGCATCCAGACGATTCTTCAGCCTGCGCTGACGAACCCGCCCCTGCTAAAGCAATATCTGCCCTTGCCCAACATCGTCAGACCTGCGGCTGCGCCTAGCCCTGCGCCAGCGCAAGAGGCACTCGTGGTCAAGGCCGAAACGCTCGCGCTTCGCCCCACTCCTGACCAGCCCATTGCGGAGCCGAAGATAACTTTGCCCGTGGCGGCGGCCAGCGCCATTCAGAACTTGGCAACCTCTAAGCCCGCCATCCCCGAACGGCCAGCCGTGCCTCGTCCGCCCGAAGTTTCCGATGTGCCGGTTGGTCCTCGGGACCAGGAAGGTCTTTTGGTGCTGAATGCCATCCCCCCACCGCCCGAGATGAGTGTCAGAATCCCGCGCGCTGAAGCGCGCTCATTGTTCGCGGTCGCTCCCGCGGATGTGACGGTGATCGCCGATCCCGCATCCGGAGCCAAAGGCGGCGAAGCTTCTTCCTCGGCGTCTGGAAGTGGCACTCGCGCCGACATCGCCAAGGGCGACGCACTCGCCGAGATCGCTACCGGTGGCGATGGAACCAACCATGCTTCCGGGGGATCGGGCAGCGGCAGCGGCGGTCGGTACGGCAGTGGCCACGGCAGTGGTTTGAATCCATCGGGCAATAGCGGCGGTACCGGTCGCGGTACAGGATCGGAAGCAGGCGTTGGAATAGGATCCGGAACCAGCAGCGGCAGCGGCGCGGGTGCTGGCAGCGCGCCGGGCACCGGCGGCTTCCCCGGCATCACGATTCAGGGCGGACGATACGGCAATGGCGCCGCCGGAGGTCTGCATGCCAGCCTTGCGCCACGCCGGCAAACTTCCTACAACATGAACATTGTATCCACCGCGAGCAGCGGCGGCGGACTCCCAGATATCGGCGTCTTCCAGAACGAAAAGGTCTACACGGTTTATCTCGACATGAAGGCGAGCGACGAAGACCCCGCTCCTTCCTGGATTCTCCAGTACGCACTCCTGCAGCCCGGGTCGAACCCGGAAGGCGCCCCCAGTACTGCCAGGCTCCAGGGCACACCCACCCCGCCCTACGCCCTGCTGAAGGACATTCCCGAATTTGCTCCCGACCTTCTTCGGAAGTACGCGCACAAGTTAATCGTTGCCTTCGCCGTCATGAATGACGCTGGCCAGCTTGAGCAGATAACCCTGCGACAGAACCCCGACGAGCAGTTGGCCTCACCCCTGGTCGAAGCGCTCAGCCACTGGATGTTCCAGCCCGCGCAAATCGACGGCAAGCCCGTTTCCCTCAAAATCCTGCTTGGCATTCGTTTGGCTCCCGGTCGCTGATGGTACGCTGGAACCAGCCACTACCCCCGCTTGGGTATCGGCCACGCGCCGTCTCCTGTTCCCAGATTAACGTTCGCGCTTTACCAAAGCGTTTGTAAACTGAGGCTAATGCCAGCGACCTCGCCTGAATTTCCTAACAGCGAAGAACAACGTGAGTGGAGAGTCGTCTTCAGGAGAGTCCTGCGCTCCCGATGGACGTTCCTTGCGCTGCAGGTTCTCGATCTAGTGACGACGTTGGCGGCATTCCATGTTGGAGCGTTCGAGGCGAATCCCCTGGTCGCGCATTTGACCTTCCGGTTCGGACGGCTGCGAGGAGTGGTCATCAGCAAGGTGATCGCAGTCGCGATTGCCATGGGAGTAAGAAGACTCGTTTGGGTCGTGAACCTGTTTTACGTGCTGGTTGTGGGCTGGAACATCATCGTGATGGTGGTCCTATTCGCGAAACCGGGGTGGCCATAGAGTTGTTGGGTATGAGCTTTCTTGGATCAGGCTTTGGTGTTCCCGTGCCCGATGCGCGGCCCGTGTATTCACGACCTCGCGAAACGGGAACTCCGAACGGGACGGCAGGCTGGATGAAGCTGTCAGTACGCACACTTGCTACCGTGCCGATGTTGCTTGCTTCCGCCTGGGCCGCTCCGATGAAAACAAGCTTCCACCTAAGTACCGCAAGTGCATACTCGTGCTGTAACTTACAGGACTCGCCCTAAGGCGTACACCCTAGACCAGACGCTGCGTAGACCTTCGCCTACACGGAACTGAATCCGAGTTCTATTGGAAACCATATCGTTCGGCGCGCCTAGTCCAAATCCATTTAATACCCCCAGGATGAGCTCCCCTTGTTGTCAATCCGATACAGGACACGCCATCACATCACAAAAAAAACAATGGCTGTTGGGCCAAGAATTGCTGTAGTATGCGGCAATTCATACACCAGAAGTCTTGGTCTGGGGCTTGCTCACTAAGGCGGCATTGAAGGCCGCAGCTTGCGGGAATGGCCATCGGAGTCTGGCTCTCCCTTTACTTCCTGTACGCGGTAGCAGTCGGGCCCAAGTTCTCGCGACGAAAATTTCAGAGGCGGTGAAAACCATGCGCATCAACTTCTTTCCCCAGAGGTTTGGCAGATCAGGCTCCTGGCTTCTGCTGCTGTTGCTGCTCGGCGCGCTTGCGGTCTCGCTGTCGGCGCAGACGACAATTTCCACCGGCAGCATCCAGGGAGCCGTGACCGATCCGACCGGAGCGCTTGTCGGCGGAGCGAAAGTTACGATCACCAACAAGGCGACCGGACAGACCATTAATCTCACCACCAATTCCGCCGGAGAGTACAACTCAGGCTCGCTGACGCCCGGTGACTACAAAGTGCAAGTCGCGGCCAAGGGATTCAGCAGTGTGAGTCTCTCCGCGACGGTGCAAGTGGGAAACACTTCCAGCGGCAACGTGAAACTACAGGTGGGCCAGGAAAGCCAGGTGATCGAAGTACGAGCATCTGAAATGCAGGTCAACACCGAGCAGGCTACCGTGCAGGGCGTGCTGACGGCGACCCAAATCGAAAACCTGCCCGTGAACGGCCGCAACTTCCTGGATCTCGCGCAACTGGAACCAGGAGTCCAGATCCAGGACGGCACCAACTTCGATCCCACCAAGACGGGATACTCGTCCATCTCCTTCGGTGGCCGCTTCGGCCGCACTGCACGCATCGAAGTGGACGGCGTGGACGTGAGCGATGAGACTGTCGGCACGTCGACACAGGACATTCCCGCCAGCGCGATCGCGGAATTCCAGATCAGTCAATCAAGCATGGATCTCTCGACCGAGCTGTCTTCCTCGGGGGCGGTGAATGTGGTTACCCGCACGGGCACGAACACGTGGCACGGTGAGGGTTTCTATTTTTTCCGCGATAACCGCGCGGCTGCCAGCCTGCCGACTCCTGCGGGTCTGAAGGCTCCTTTTCAGCGCCACCAGTACGGGGGACGGGTTGGCGGACCGGTCATGAAAGACAAGCTGTTCTTCTTCCTTGACGGCGAAAAAACGCTGCAGCATCTGCAGGCGCCGGTTGCCGAGCCCGATCCTTTCAAGCTGTTTTCGGGAACATTTCCGGCTCCCTTCAAGGATGGCGAAACGCTCGCGCGCTTGGACTACCAACTGTCGAAAAACACCCGGCTTTTCTACCGGAACAGCTACTTCCAGAATTCCACGTTTGCGACGTTCTTCCCCTCCAGCTTTCAGGTGTTCAACAACAAGGATGTGAGCCGGCAGAATTTGGTGGGCGCCGAAATCACCTCGGGCTCGTTCACGCACAGTGTCCGCTTCTCGTATTTGAAGTTCCAGAACCAGATTGTGGATGCCACGCGGGGTGCCGGTCTGCCGCTCGCCGATTTCCCGGTCAGCATCAACATCGGACCGCTTTCGACCGGTCCCAACCTGCTAGCCCCGCAGAGCACGCCGCAAGCCAATACCCAGGTGAAGTACGACGGAAGCAAGGTTTGGGGCCGTCACATCTTGCGCTACGGTGTGAGCTTCAACCATATCCAGGGCGGCGGCTTTGCCAGCTTTTTCAAAATCACTCCCAACGATTTCGGCGACCCCTCCGCCCTGGGGTGCGAGGTTCTGGACCCAGATACTTGTCCGGCGGGGCCAGACGGGACGGTGGAGTCCAACCCGTTGAACTATGCCAACCTGGTAACGATCCTCGGGAACGGCCAGGGTTTTTCCACCGAACACCCCGCGATTGGTTTTCCGGCGGGCGGGTTGGGACCCGACAATCGGGTAGGGCTGTATTTTGGCGACTCCTGGAAGGTTCGTCCGAACTTTACGCTTACCGCCGGGTTACGTTGGGTGCGTGATACGGGGCGAACCGACAGCGATCTCGGGGCCATTCCGGAAATCAACGATGTCTTTCCCGGTTTCGGCAACCCGGTGCGGCAAGCGAACCGGAACTTTGCGCCGCAATTGGGCATTGCCTGGGACCCGAGGAGCAATGGGAAGACCGTGATCCGCGCCGGCATAGGATTGTTCTATGACAACGTGATCTTCAACAACGTTCTGTTCGACCGCCCACCACGCTTACGCAGCGGCGCGTTTTTGTCATTCCCCCAAGCCTGCTTGTTCGGATCCGAACGGCCGGTAGCCGTTCCAAAAACGCCGGCGAATCCAAATGGAACGATTCAGCTTGACCCGGGAACTTGCTCGGAGACCATCGGCCAGTCTGCGGCGGCGATAGCTGCGTTCCAGGCGGAGTATCAGGCGGACACTCCCTTTGACCTGAAGGCCGACAACCCGAACTTTGTGGGCACGTCGCTGTCACAGGGCTTAAACCTGCCGCTGGGGTTGTTTGCTCCCAACTATCGCACCCCACGCTCCTTGCAGATGAACATTGGGATCCAGCGCGAAATCCGCCCCGGAATGGTGTTAAGTGCGGACTATGTGCGCAACGTTACAACTCACACCTTGCTGGGGATCGACATCAACCATAGCGGGGACGCGAGCCATTTCCATCTCCCGGAGGCCCAGGCGGCGATCGCCACGACCCTTGCAAACTGCGGAGTGGCAACCATTGACGGCTCCATAAACGGCTTGTGTCCGAAGGACCCAGCAAACGGAACCACTGACGACGAAACTTGGGTGCGACGTGCTGCCACCATGGCAGATTATGCAGGCAACGGCCTCGGCTCACAAGCCGATTTCGGCGGGGCCTGCGCGTGTGCCTTCGGAGGAATCAATCCCAGTGTAGGATCAGCTCCGTTCCTTTTTCCAGTGGGCCGGTCGGTGTACAACGGACTGCAGATGAAGCTGGCGCAGAATGTGACCAATCCTCTGAAGGGAATTAAGGCAATAAACTTCCAGATCTCTTACGCCTTGTCCCGGTTCGTCAACCCCATGGCCTTTCAAGGCAACACTGCACCTTCCAACCCGGTAGGTGCCAGCGACCAGGACTTCGTACTCAGTGCCGGCGACAACAACAAACCGCTGCGCTTCATGGGACCGTCGCTGCTCGACCGTACCCACCAGATTTCCTTTGGTGGCACGATTGATGTGCCGTTTGGCTTCCGCTTCGGTGTCATCTCCCACTTCTACAGCCCGCTCTCCAGCCCGGCCGTTGTGGGCAATACGGGCGCGTCGGGTGACATCTTCAGAACTGACTTTACCGGCGACGGCAGCACAAGCGATCCCTTGCCGGGCACGACGAACGGTTCGTTCGGACGCGACTTCGGCGTTAGTGGCCTGAACTCGGCGATCAACAACTACAACAGCACGGTCGCGAACACGCCGACTCCGGCCGGGCAAGTTCTGGTAGCCAACAACCTCTTCACCACCGATCAACTGGTTGCGCTGGGCGGCGTGGCACCGACACTGACCGCTGCGGCCTCCGACCAGGTACCATTCAAGTGGCTCCGGGCGTTCGATTTCAAGTTAAGCTGGACGCACACGTTCCACGAGAAGCTGACGCTGGAACCGAGTGTGGGCTTCTTCAACCTGTTCAACTTCGCGAATTTCGACCTGCCACCGGGGGCGATGACTGGCTGGTTGAACTCGGGCGGCGGATCCATTAACAGCACCAATAAAGCGAACGATTTCCGCGTCGGACAGGGAACGGGTGTGTTCGGCCTGGGCGCTCCCCGCGTAGTGGAATTCGGGATGCGGTTTACCTTCTAACTTGCGGTTTTGTTCACAGCCGCCGAACCAAAATTCGGCGGCTCTTTTTGTCCTCCGGCGCAAGCGTCTTGGAGCTTAGTCGGGCCGCGATTGAAGGTCATTACGGCCTGGCCACGACTCACTGGGCGCTGGAAAATGGCAGAAGGCTGAGCCGCATGCGCAGAAGACGGTATCAATGAATCCAAACATGGCGCCTGCCCATAGGCTGCTGGGGAACATCGCTCTGCGCAAGAACGACGCGGATGCTACCCTGAAGGAGTTCAAAGAATATTTGCGGCTGGATCCCCAAGTCTAGCAGCCCGTGGTAAAAGTGAGAACGTGCTCTCCAACTCTCAATTCGCCGGATTTTGTCATCCCGAGCAGAGCGAGGGATCTGCAGTTCGCTGACAAACTGCAGATCCCTCGCTCCGCTCGGGATGACAATTCATGAAAAGGGTTACTCTTGCGTCGATCCACACCTTTCACCACGGACGGCTAGGCCCCATGGCAACGGGCGCGCAACAGATGGTAAGCCGGATTGAGCAGGCAACCAAACCGGCACATTAGAAGCACCTCTGGGTACTTCCAGCGGATCTGTCCGCCGCAGATTCTCAGGCGCGGCGGGATGGCTAGGCTGCAAGGTCTGCCGGCTCGGGGAAAACACCTTCCGTGTCCGCCTCTTTTTCCGAAACCGGCACTCGCACCCGAGCCACGAGCATATAGATCGATGGCACGACAAGAAGGGTGAAGGCGGTTCCAATAATCATGCCGGTGACCAGCATGATCCCAATGCTGTTGCGCGCGCCCGCTCCAGGTCCCGTCGCGAGAACCAGTGGGAAGTGACCCATTACGGTGGCGGCAGTCGTCATCAGGATCGGTCGAAGCCGTGTGCCAGCCGCCTCGATAATCGCGGCAAGTTTGTCCTTCCCCGTCTCCTGGAGGTGGTTTGCAAATTCCACGATAAGGATGCCGTTTTTCGAGATCAGGCCGACCAGTGTGATCAGCCCGACCTGGCTGTAAATGTTGAGCGTGGTCAGCCCCAGGAAGGAGAACAGCAGCGATCCGGAAATCGCCAGCGGCACCGAGCCCGCGAGAATAATGAAAGGATCGCGGAAGCTCTCGAACTGGGCCGCCAGCACCAGATAGATCAGGATCGCGGACAACAAGAAGGTGCCGAGAAATTTGCTCCCCTCAACCCGGAGCTGGCGCGATTCCCCGGCATAGTCGACGGTGAAGCCTTGCGGCAGGATCGTCTTGGCCTCGGCTTCAAGCATGCTAAGCGCCCTGTCTAACGGTACACCAGGCGGGATCACACCCTGAATGCGCACCGCGTTGAGCTGCTGAAATTTCTTCAGCTCCCGCGGTTCGGTCGTGGTGCGCAAGCTGGCGAAGGTTGACAGCGGCACGAGTTTGTTCTGCGATCCAGTGATGTAGATCTGAGAGAGTTGATCGGGCGTCAGCCGCTCCGCGCGCTTGACCTGTGGAATGACCTTGTAACTCCGGCCCTGAATGCTGAAGCGGTTGACGTAGTTCCCTCCGAGCAGGGTGGAAAGATCCTGGCCGGCCTGGCTCAGGTCAACCCCTTGGGAGCGGAGCTTGTCGCGATCGAATACGACTTCGGCTTGCGGCTGGTCGAACTTCAGGTCGGAATCGGCATAGATGAATAGGCCACTGGCAAAAGCTTTCCCCACAAGCTGCTTGGCGAATGCGACAAGTTGCTGCGGCTCGGCCGGCGAGGCGATCACGAAATCAACCGGAAAATTTCCGCCGCCCGGCAGCGCCGGCGGAGTCAGCGGGATCACGCGGATGCCCGCGATCTTCGAGAGCGGCCCGGTCGATTCGAGCAACAGTTGTTGCGCGGTCTTTTTGCGCTCGCTCCATGGCTTGGTCACCATGCCGCCGAAGCCGCCGGTCGGGGACGTGATCTGAAAGATGCTTTCGCTCTCCGGGAAGCCGCGATAGACGTCATACACCTGCTTCGTATACAGATTCGTCTGATCGATCGTCGAGTTGGGCGAAGCTTGGATCACTCCGAAAACCACGCCCTGATCCTCGGCCGGCGCCAGTTCCCGCTGCGAGAACATGTAGAACGGAATAATCAGCAAGACGACAATCGCCCATAGCGTGAGAACCACGGGCCGGTAGCGGAGCGTCCCGGCGAGGTTTCGCATGTAAAACTCGCGCACGCGCTCGAAGCGGCGATTGACGATGCCCGCAAAGCCGCGCTCGGTCGCTCCGGCGCGCAGCAAGTTCGATCCCATCATCGGGGAAAGCGTCAGCGCAACGATTCCGGACACAACCACGGCTCCTGCGAGAGTGAACGCGAACTCGCGGAACAACGCCCCGGTTAAGCCGCCCTGAATACCGATGGGCGCATACACCGCCGCTAGTGTGATGGTCATCGAGATGATCGGGCCCACCAACTCGCGGGCGGCATCGATGGCTGCACGTACGGGAGGGCTACCCAGTTGGATGTGCCGCTCGACGTTCTCCACCATGACGATGGCGTCATCCACGACCAGTCCGACGGAGAGCACGATGGCAAGCAGGGTCAATAGGTTGATGGTGAAGCCGAACGAAAGCATCAGGAAGACGGCGCCAATGAGGGAAATCGGAATGGCGACGACCGGGATGAGCACCGAGCGCATCGAGCCGAGAAAGAGGAAAATAACCACGATGACAATCAGCAGGGTCTCGCTGAGAGTCCTGAGCACCTCGTTGATCGCATCCTGGATGTATTTGGTCGAGTCATACGGAATGCCCGCCTTCATCCCTGTGGGCAACTGGGCCTGAATGCCTGGAATCGCCGCGCGTACGTTCTTGATCACCTCCAGTGAGTTGGCAGTTGGAAGCACCCACACTCCCATGAAGGTCGCGGTCTCACCATTGAAGCGGACTTCCGAGTCGTAATTCTGGGCTCCCAGTACGACGTCCGCAATTTCTCCCAAGCGGACGATGACCCCCTTGTCCTGCTTGACCACGAGCTGGCGGAATTCTTCCGCGGTGGTCAAGTTGGTGTTGGCCACCAGGTTCACCGAAACCATCGAGCCCTTGGTGCTTCCGAGCGCGGAGAGGTAATTGTTCCGCGCCAAGGCGTCGCGCACCGCGACGGGCGCAATGCCGAGCGCCGCCATCTTGTCGGGCTTCAGCCAGATTCGCATCGCGAACGTACGATCGCCCAGGATGTCCGCGCGCTGGACGCCGCTGATGGCGCTCAGCTTAGGTTGTACGACGCGCGTCAGGTAATCGGTAATCTGGTTCTGATCGAGGTCCTTCGAAGAAAAACCGAGATACAGCGCGGCAAACTGATTGTCCGCGGTTTGCAGATCGATCACCGGCGCCTCGGCCTCCGGGGGCAAATCGTTGCGGACCTGCGCCACCTTGGCCTGAATTTGCGTGAGCGCCGCGTTGGTATCGTAGTTGAGCTTCAGGTGCACGGTGATCGTGCTTAAGCCCTGGGCGCTCGACGACTCCATGTAGTCGATGCCGTCGGCGCTCGCAATGACGCGCTCCAGCGGGGTGGTGATAAATCCGCGAACCAGATCCGCGTTGGCGCCCACGTACGTCGTCGAGACCTGCACCACCGCGATATCGCTGCGCGGGTACTGACGCACGCTCAGCGAGCGGATGGCTTGCAGTCCGGCGATCAGGATAACCAGGTTGACGACAATCGCGAGGACCGGCCGCTTGATGAAGAGATCGGTAAACTTCATTAGCTGTCCTCGGGCTTAGGAGCGGGATTGTTTCCCGGCTGGACTTTGTTGTTGACTTGGACGGCGGCGCCGTTGCGCAGCTTGAACACGCCCGACGACACGACTTCATCGCCGGCGTTCACTCCCGAAACGACTGCCACTTGATCGCCACGCGTCCCTTGGACTTTGACGAACTGTTGACGCACACCGCGATAGGTCTGGCCTTTCGGGTCCTTCAGATCGGTGATGATGAACACCGAGTCGCCATACGGGGCATAACTGATGGCCGACGCCGGCAGCGTGATCACCGGACGGCTTGCGCCCAGGACCACTTCGACCTGAACGAACATGCCGGGCCGTAACTTACCCTCTGGATTGGAGAGGGTTGCCTGCACCTGAACAGTCCGGGTCGCTTCGTCCTCCACCGAGTCGATCGCGGTGACGCGGCCTGTGAATACCTTTCCCGCCAGATCCTCGGAAGTGACGCGCAGGTTGCGGCCGACGCGCACTTGTCCGGCAGTCTGCTGGGGCACGCCGAAGTTCACATAAATCGGATTGAGAGACTGGAGCGGAACCACCGCATTGCCAGCGGCAAGGTACTGCCCCAGGTTGACTTTGCGAATGCCGAGGATGCCCGAGAATGGCGCTCGAATTGTCTTGCGCTCAATCGTGGCGCGGATCTCCGCCACATTGGCTTCGGTCGCCTTTTGCTGTGAGCTGGCTTGGTCGTACTCCATCCGAGAGATAACACCTTCGTTGACCAACTGCTGCATGCGGCCAAAATTCACGTGTGCAAGGTCACGCTGCGCCTCAAGCGAAGCCAGTTGGGCCCGTTCCTGGCGCGTATCAAGTTCGACGAGCACGTTCCCTTCCCGTACTGACTGGCCGGAGTCGAACGCGATTCGCGCGACCGTACCTGGGAGGTCCGCACTCACCGTAACCCCATGGACCGCCTCAACCGTACCGATTATGCCCATCGTCGCGGGCCACTGCTCCCTTTGCGCCACAATGCTCGTGACGGATTCAGGAGGTGGCTGGAATGCAGAGGCATGCACAGCCGATTGAACTTGCTTGAACTTCACAAAACCCAAGGCCGTGAGCAGTACCACTGCCACACCCAGCATCAGGATCATTCTTTTCGCCATGACTTCCCCTTAGGCTAAAAGCAAAGTATTTGGAATCTACGGGATCGTGCCTGCCAACCAGCCTTATTCTTAAACCCCACAGAGCTACTGCTCCGCCGCACTCGTTAAAATTGAGCGACGGAGTGGCCTTTCTTGTCAGGCGACAATCGTGGTCGCCTGTCTCACGAGATGGGGATGTGTGCTCAATTCCCGTTCCTGCCTCGGAGTCCAATAATCAGATTCGATTCACCAGTTACGCGGAAGGATTCGGGCTAATTCGCTTGACGCCACCGTTCTTCACAAAACACTGACGATTTGTGACCGTATCTTTCGCCCTGGCTTGATGATCGGAACAAAATTGTCCATCTGGATTCGCTGACCATCGTCGCGAAGAACCTTTCTTGGATCGCGGGATCTCGCAGGATCTCGTGCGACGATTTGCAGCCCTTCGGGAGAGTACGTGAGAACTTGTCTTTCGCCCCGCTGGGGCTTGTCTGCTGCCCACTCTTCCCACGGCTTGCGCCGTGGGCTGCATTCTTACGCCGCTTCGCGGCTGAGAGTGTAGAACTTTGTTCGACCGTTTCGCCGAAATTCTAGTTCTCACGCATACACTTCAGGGGCTCCGGCTACTGGTTAGGAGGGCAACCGAACTCGGATCAAACTCACCGTCATCAGTGGCTGCTGTCCATCGCCATGAACAGGTTATTCAGCGATTCCGCAAGGGTGGGGTGGGCAAAGGTGCCGTCGCGCAATGCGGTATAGGGCAATTTGCCGATCATGGCAATCTCAAGCGCAGACATAATTTCGCCGCCCTCGATGCCGAGGATCGCAGCGCCCAGGATCTGTTTACTTTCGGCGTCCACGATGGCTTTCATGAAACCGCGCGTCTCGTCCACCTCGAGAGCGCGGGCCACGGAAGTCATCGGCAACTTTGCCACGCGAATAGTGCGGCCCTGCGCGCGGGCTTCCACTTCGGACAGGCCAACCCGACCGAGTTGCGGATCGATGAAGACCGCGTAGGGTACCTGCCGGTCTTTGGTCGACGCACTCCCTTTCTGGAGTAGATTGGCGCGAATGATCCGAAAGTCGTCATAGGAGATGTGGGTGAAGGCCGGGCCGCCCTTGATGTCGCCGAGGGCGTAGACGCCACTCGCGGTCGTCTCGAGCCGGTCGTTGACCTTAATGAAGCCGCGGGCGTCGGTTTGAACCCCGCCCGCCTCAACGTTCAGAGTGTCCGCGTTCGACACTCGCCCTGTGGCCACCAGCATATGTGAACCGGCAAGTGTGGTCGCGCTGCCTTGCTGCTGGACTTCAAGTCGAATTTCCCCATTCGCTTGGCTCACACGAGTGGCTTTCGCGTTCAATACGATCCCAACTCCGTCTTCCCGCAGGATCTTGGCAACTTCTTCTGCGATGTCGGGATCCTCGCGGGTCAGCAATTGGCCAGCCGACTGAATAATCGTTACGCGGCTGCCGAAGCGGCGGAACAGTTGTCCGAATTCGAGCCCGATGTAGCCGCCACCGAGGACCAGCAAGTGCCCTGGCACGGCGTCGAGTTCCATGATGGAGATATTGTCGAGAGCCGGAACGCTGTCCAAGCCGTCCAACTTGGGGCGGGAAGCACGGGTGCCGGCGTTAACGAAAATGTAGTTGGCAGAAAGAGCACGCTGGCTGCCATCGTTGGTGCGGACTGCAACCGTTTTTGAACCGCTAAAGCTGGCGTCGCCGAAGATCAGATCGAGGTTGGCGGTCTTCTCGATGCGCGACTGGCTTCCGTTGCGGAAGCTGTCCACGATGTCGCGCTTGCGTTGGCGCACCTTTTGCAGGTCGATGCCGATTGGGCCTGTATGCACGCCGTAATCGGCAGCGCGCCGCGCCAAATAGGCGACGCGTCCGCTGGCCACCATGGTTTTTGTGGGAGTGCAGCCCTCGTTAACGCAGGTGCCGCCAACGTGTTTTCGCTCGACCAAAGCGGTGCGCATTCCGGCCTGAGCGAGGGCCATGGAAAGCGGCGTGCCGGCCTGCCCTGAACCGATCACAATGGCATCGTATAGCTGCGGAGTAGTCATATGCATGCCCTTAAGAGACGCTGAACCGTACTAGGCCGGAGGTTCCGCCAACGGGAGCCATACTTGAAAGCGTGTGTCCCCAGGTTTTGAGCTGACCTGAATATTGCCACGGTGCTTCTTCACAATGCGCTGGACCGTGTCGAGGCCGAGCCCGGTTCCTTCGCCGACTCCTTTGGTCGTGAAAAAAGGTTCAAAGATATGGGACTTGATCTCGGGCGAAATCCCTGGACCGGTATCGCCGATCTCCACTACCACGCAACCGTCGTCGCGATAAGTCCGCACTCGCAGCTCGCCTTTACCGCCCATCGCATCGATCGCATTGTCGATAATGTTGGTCCAAACCTGGTTGAGCTCGCTGCCGAACGAATTCACCAGCAGAGGGACTCGATGATAATCGCGCTGCACGGTCACGCCACGTTTCAGCTTGTGGTTCAGGATGGTCAGCGTGGTTTCCAGGCTCTTTGCGATATCGACGTTCTGGACCGGCCCCTGGTCCATGTAGGTGTATTCCTTGATGGCGCCGACCAGGTCTGAGATCCGCGACGTACTGCTTTCGATTTCGTTCAGCAAGTCTGCGACCTCAACCGAAGCCGCGATCCTCACCAGCGCCGCCCGGGCTGTGCTGGCATCGAGACTGCCGAACAATTGTTCCAGTACTTCGGGCTTGACGTTCCTTCGCGCGAGGCCGGCCGACAACTGCCACAAGTCGTTCTGCCCGTGACTGCGCAGCAGGGAATCAATTCGATCTTCCAGGTCGCTGACGGTCAACGCGTCGGGCGGCGGACCATCCAACTTCGTCAGTGATGCCTCCATTTTCTCGATTTCCGATTTCTGTGTGGGGGTGAGCTCGCGCCGGCCTAACTCGTGGCTCGCATCCTTGATTCGCTTCAGAATGTCACGCAGCTGGCTGGTGGCGCGCTTTGCGGCAGAAGCGGGGTTGTTGAGTTCATGAGCCAGACCCGCCGAAAGCTTCCCCAAAGAAGCCAGCCGGTCGCGCTGCTGCTCGATGCGTGTGGTTTCGCGAACCCTGTCGGACAGCAAGCCCACCAGACGTTTGGCCAACTCCGGCATTCTCTGCACGAGATCGGGAAACAGCGATGCCGGGAAGCGCAGGACGCGGCCATCGGTCACAGCACTGCCGTTCACAGTGAATTGTTTCATTCTGGAAAAGGGCAGCACTCCGGTGATGTCCCCCGGCTTCGAGGAAAACACGATGGGTTGTCCGCCCAGTTCGCCGCGCCATTGAAATTGACCCTCGAGGATGACAAACATCGCGTCCGCGGGATCGCCCTGGCGCGCGTAGGTATCGCCTGCCTTGAGGTGCACCTCTTGCGCTGCGCCGATAAACCAGGCGATCTGATCGTCCGGCAAGTCCGCGAATGCCGGGACGCGGAGTAATTCCGATTTCTCGACCATCTAGACCTTGCTCAAGTACTGATGGATGAACTGCACCGCCACGGATCCTTCGCCGACGCCCGAAGCGACCCGCTTCACCGAGCCGTGCCGCACATCGCCCACCGCAAAGAGGCCCGGAACATTTGTTTCGAGCAGAAATGGGTCTCGGTCGAGCCCCCAGCCCTTGGGGCGTTGTCCGTCACGAATAAGGTCGGGGCCCGTTAGGATGAATCCCCGTTCATCCCGCTCGACTACGCTCGCCAGCCAGTCGGTCCGCGGCAGGGCTCCGATGAAAATGAACATGGCCGCAGCCGGCACGCGTTCGACTTTGCCGGTGTCCGAACAAAGCACCGAAATTTCTTCCAAATGCGTTTCGCCATGCACCTCGGCCACACTGGCGTGGGTCCACAGTTGAATGTTGGCGGTTGCTTTGATTTGGTCAATCAGATACTGGGACATGGTGCTCGCCAGCGAACTGCCGCGCACTAGAATAACGACGCGGTCTGCATACTTGGAGAAGTTCATCGCAGCTTGACCGGCGGAGTTCGCACCACCCACCACGTAGACGATTTCGCCCTTGCAAGACAACGCTTCCGTCGCACCACCGCCGTAGTAAACGCCCGCCCCCTGCAAGCGATCAATCCCGGGGGCTTCCAATCGCCGCCACTGCACTCCGGTCGCGATCATCAAGGCGTGGCAGGAAATCTCGTTGTTGTCCACGAACTTGATGATCCGGTAAGGTCCCTCGGTGCGGACGCCGACCGCTTCCTGCGAGAGGATTTCCACCCCGAAACGCTGCGCCTGCACCATCGCGCGGCGCGCCAGATCGCCGCCGCTGAGCCCGGCGGGAAATCCAAGATAATTTTCGATCCGCGAGCTCATTCCGGCTTGGCCGCCCGGCGCCTCCCGCTCAATCATCACCGTGTGCAAACCTTCGGATGCGCCATAAACCGCCGCCGCCAGACCGGCTGGCCCCCCACCGATGATGGCCAAATCATAAAAGTCGGTCTGCGCGCGCGTCCGCATGCCGACTTTTTGTGCGACGTCGGCCGGCACGCTCTCCAGAAGCTTCGTTCCGTCCGGGAAGAGTACAACTGGTTTCCGGGTCGTTGGCGGAAAGTTCCACGTCGATCCACTGATAGGGCACGTGATTCCGCGCCAGGAAGTCTCGCAGTTCATAGGACCGCGGCGACCACCGCGTGCCCAGGACTCGGATTCCCTCGAATGCCGGACGATACGAAGCTTGCCAATCATCGAGCAGATCATTCAGTTGGGGATACAGATGCTCGGCAGGAGGGTCCCACGGCTTCATGAAGAAGTAATCGATGTTGGCTTGATTGATGGCGCTGATGGCAGCGTTCGTGTCGGCATAAGCGGTGAGCAGCGCCCGTTTCGCATCGGGAAAAATCTGCCTCGCCACCTCCAAAAACCCGACCCCATCCATGTTTGGCATCCGCTGGTCCACCAGGAGGAGGGCCACCCCGTCGTTGCGCACCTTCAACTGTTTCAAAAGTTCCAGTGCCGCAGTCGGGGAATCGCTTCCGATTACGCGGTACTCGGCGCCGTACTGCGCGCGCAAATCGCGTTCGATCGCACGCAAAACATCGGAGTCGTCATCCACACTCAACAGAATCGGTTTCGCCATGATCGCTCTCAGCTTTGATGATGATGGAGTGGGTCAGACACCCGATCGAGTCTGAATATCCCCATTAGATACCGAGCGGTGCGTTCGGGTCGCGCAATTATCGGTCACGGGGAGACGAACGCACACACTGCGGCAGGGCTTGCTAATTGCTTACAGTCTGGCAGCCTCTCGTCCGTCGAACATCTCCGCGAAAATCGCTCACGCCACAAGTTCGCCGGGCTCGATCTCGTCCACGTAACACCAGATCCAGCTTTCTCCCGGCTCGATGGAGCGAATCAAAGGGTGCTGCGTTTTGTGGAAATGCTTGGTCGCATGCTTGTTCTTGGACGAGTCGCAACAGCCAACGTGTCCGCAACTGAGGCAAAGACGAAGGTGAACCCACGTGTCGCCTGTCTTGGCACAGTCTTCACACAGGTGCTTGTTGGTTTCTCTTATTTTGATCTGATCGAGATGGGTGCAATCTTCTGGCATCGGTTCCTCCTGGGCTTACTGATGAACGTGTCGCAGGTGCTCGTTTCCAGTCTCTCCCGACATCCGACATCAAGAAAGACGGCCTTCAGTCACGCGACCTTGGTTATATGACCAAGGAGCCAAGATCGCAGCCAGATCACAGAATGAACGCACGCAACTCACTCACAATGATAATTCGGAGGTTTTTCATTCGTGTTCCGGCTCGATTATCTGTCTTGCATGCTGACCATCACCTCTACAATTCTGGTGGGACGCCGGTGCTGGGAAGGCTGGCTGCTGGCAACCGCGAATAGCGTCCTCATGTGCATCATTGGCATCAAAACCGCCCAATTGGGTTTTATTCCAGCTAACGTATTCTGCATCGCGATGAGCGTGATCAACCTGCGCACCTGGCGCAGTGCAGCGGCACCTTCCTAAAACCCAGTCCCCGGCACGCGCGGCCCGTCGCATGCTTCACTCCGCGGTGAGCAGGTTCTCCGCAAACGGCCACTGTTCATCGACCCACTGCGCCTCGCAGCGGAAGCCGGCATCGCGTGCCATCGGGAAGATCTCCTCCGTCGAATACTTGTGGCTGCTTTCCGTCCAGATGGTTTCGCCTTCCAGGAACTTGACCTCGAGCTCGGCCGCGGGGATGTTCACCGTCTGCCGCCGCTTGGACCGCAGGTGCATCTCGACGCTGCGGGCCTCGGGATTGATCTTTGCCATGTGGGAGAATTGCCTTAACTCAAAGTCGGCATCGAGTTCGCGATTGATGCGGGCCAGCAGGTTGAGATTAAAAGCAGCCGTCACGCCGAGTTCATCGTCGTAGGCCGCGAGCACCTGCGAGCTGGCCTTTTCCAGGTCCGTTCCCAACAGCAGTGAGTCGCCGGGCTCCAGAATCCGCCGGACCTCGGCCAGGAACTTCACCCCCGCGGGACGATCGAAGTTTCCGACGGTGCTCCCCAGAAACAGCACAAAGAGGTGTTGGCCGTCCCTCCGCTGCGCCGCGACCTCCAGCAGTCCGTCGAGATATTCACGCTCAAAGCCGAGAATGCTGATCGAATCAATATCACTGAGTTCCCGCTCACACATCGCCAAGGCTGAGCGGGATATTTCGACGGGATAGTAGAACGTACGTTGTCTCCGGCAGAGCGCTTCGAGCACCCAGCGAGCCTTCTTGCCACTGCCGCTACCCAGCTCGGCGACGGCGACTGGCGTGGCTAGGCGATCGACAATCTCGCTCGCATGCCGCCGCAGCAAACGCTCATCCGCCCGGGTGAGGCCGTACTCAGGCAGACGGCTGATCACTTCAAACAGGGCCGAGCCCACGTCGTCGTAAAGGTACTTGGAGAGAAGTTCCTTCTGTCCCGCCCGCGTGAGGCCGGCACGCACGTCGGAGGCAAATTCGTAAGCGGCATTGGTGGTAATCGCGTGAACAAGCATTCCAAATCCCTCCGATCATTGGCTTACACATCAGTGGCTCACGCAGCGGAAGCCGGCGTAAACATATTGGTAGTGGGCATGGAACCAGTTGCGAAACGAGGGCCGGAGCATGCATGCGGCGGTGCGCGGCGAGCCCCCCTTCATCACGAAATGCCTGCCGTCGAAGAAATCAGCCGAGTACCCTCGGTAAAAAGGGAATGGCTCAAAACCAGGAAACGGCGCAAACGCGCTGGACGTCCATTCCCAACCGTTACCCAACATGTCGTCGATGCCGAAAGCGCTCTGGCCCTCAGGAAACGCGTTTACGGGCGTGGGGTCCCAGCGGCGGAAATCAAAATTACCGAACCTGGCACTGGGCGCTTCCGTTCCCCACGGGTAAATTCTTTCGCTTTTGTCTGGTGCGCCGTACGCGGCGCGATGCCACTCGGCTTCCGCGGGGAGCGACTTCCCCGCCCATCGCGCGTACGCGCTTGCTTCCGCATAACTCACATAGACAGGCCAGTCGAGCGGGAGCGGCACTTCGTCGAACATCGTCCGGCAAAGCCAGTGATCGCCTGTTTTCTTCCAGATTACTGGATGAGAGATTCCGCAGGTGGTTCTCCAGGTCCAGTCGTCGTCGTTCCAAAAACTGCGCGTCTCATAGCCGCCGGCGGCCGTGAACTCGAGATACTGCCGGTTGGTCACTTTGTACCGATCGATGGCAAATGCGGGGACGTCCACCGTGTGGGCTTCATATTCATTGTCCCAACCAAAGGTTTCGGGGCCGCGACGAATGCCAAGTGTTACTTCACCCGCAGGAACCTCAACTATCTGGTGGACGACCAGAGCACTGTCGAGATTCTGTGGGGCTCGTTGCCGCACCTTCTTGTCGAGCGACAACTGATGCAGCATGTAGGCCAGGGTCTCGACATGCATCAGTCGATGCTCAACCGCTACGTTAAGTAAAGTGTCCACCGGAAAACCATCGCGCGTCCGAAGGTGCGCTTCGAGCGCTCCGTCGGCCAACTTCTCGTCCAACGCGGCGCGAACTCTGTTTACGTAATCGTGCACCGCATCCAAGGAAGGCCAGTCGGACGGCTGATCGCTGGGCAGTCCGCCGCTGACCGGGTCGATGCCAAAGGCAAACAAGCGGTCAAATTCAGGATGAAAACTCTTCAGGCCGAAGATGTTTTCGTGGAGCAAATTCCAATCGAACGCTTCCAGGTGCCCCACATAGAAGACGATGCGATGACGCTCCGGAATCGGCCGCTCATAGAGGGAATCCGCGCGCACCACACCGAACAGTGCATCGCTTCGCCGGCGCGCGTCGTAGACCCGTTCGATGAACCCATGACGGACTGCGACGCCATTTTGCGCAATACTCATTCGGGCCTCCTACCCTGATCACGACGACCGCACGAAGCGTTGGCGCCACAACGCTCATGCTGATCGAGATTGCATGGCTCTGCTGCACGGCCGAAGCATCGCAAGACCCGCAGTTGCCTGCGCGCTTTGGCCTGGCCCGGGTCACCCCAATGCCCCGGATGGAAGTTCGCCTAGGTGCCTTAGAAGTGGAAGCTTTCGTGGCCAATACTATCCAAGACGACTCCTGAGCGCTTTCCCTGCTCGCCGCTGTTAGATGACAAATTGCTGAGCGTGGTCGCAGCGAAACACAGTTTTCTAAGCTCGTTGCAAGAGTGGATTGTTTGCAGTCTTCTCAACCGCTGTGTGTCGACACCGCCAGCGCTAAGCCGTTGAAATGCAATGCTGTCGAGTTACTGGTGGTATTGTCATACGGGTTTGAGAGGTGGAATGTCGGCCACGACCGTTTCGGGATGGTACACGATTGGCGACGGCTAGGCTAGTGCATCATTGCCGGCGGCAAGCCAGGTAGCGGCTGGGATAGCGGCGTGGCGACGGTCGCCTAAATTTGGCAGCGGGCGATTCCTGCCGCGCTCCACCGACAGGGCTACCTTAGGCTTCGTCATGGACCGAGGCTCGCCCGCTGCTTTACGGAAGGGGTCCACAGCATCTTTTCCGCTAGGGCTCCCTTCGAAGGGAGCCTCTAGCGTCTTGCTCATGGCCAAGGTTCCACTACGCCACTATTCGTGCTTTTATCGGCACCGTCAGGTTGACAGGCTGCAGCCCATTGTTCGATTCCGCGATCGTGCGTGCCGCCACCGGTTTCAGCCAGAACAACGCCAAAAAAGCGGCGATCAGGTCGCAGGCAATCATCGCCCAGAAGACCTTGGTCCAGGAACCGGTCTTTTCAAACAACCAAGCGGCACCGAAACCGGCAAAGAGCGCTCCCGTCCCCTTGGCAGTGTAGACAATGCCGTAGTTGGTGGTCGCCCAGGTCTTCCCAAACAAGTCTCCCGTGATGGAGGGGAACAGCGAGAAGATCTCACCCCAGGCGAAGAAGCACAAGCCCGAGAGCGCGATGAACCAGACTGGACGGTGGATTAATTGGAGCAGCGCAAATACCGCGACCGCCTCCATCGTGAAAGCGATAAACATGGTGTTTTCCCGGCCGATATGGTCCGACACCCATCCCCAGAACGGCCGCGTCAGCCCGTTCAAGTAGCGGTCCACCGAGATCGCCAGCACCAGAGCGGTCATGCCAAAAGCGACGACGACTTTATCGACATGGTAGGAGACGGCCATAGGGTTGAGTTGCGCCGTAACCACCAAGCCGCCGAAAGCCACCATGGTCATCATCAGGTAGATGACGTAGAAGGAGGGTTGGCGCAGCATCTGCCAGGGGGTCATGTCCACAACCGTACTGCGCACCTTCTGCTTGATCTTGGCTTCCTTTTCCGCCCAGCCGGGAGGAGTCCAGCCCGCAGGTGGCTTCGCCAGGAACAGGGCCGCAGTGAGCACGACAAATCCCTGAACAATCCCCCAAAAGACCAGAGTGTGCTGATAACCAGAAGCTTTGATCATCTTGTCAATGGGAGACACTGTCAGTGCGGTTCCGATGCCGTATGCGCCGGCGGTGAGGCCAACACAAAGACCCCGGTGGTCAGGAAACCATTTGAGCGCGTTTCCGATCGTTCCCCCGTAAACGATGCCGGCGCCAACGCCGCCCACGCAGTACCAAAAGTACAACCCGCGCAGAGTTTCGGCTTGACCTGAGAGTATCCAACCAAGGCCAACCAGGATGCCACCAACCCCCAACATTAAGCTGCAGGTGGGACTGCATTGGTTTGGTGAAGAGGGTCCAGGCATACTGCAGGTTCGCAATCGCCATCATAGCGATAATGCCGGCGATCAACTGGGCCCAACGGTTGACGATGCGCGAGGGGTGAATCAGGGGGGCTGTAGATGTAGCCATTGGGATTACCTCCGTGACGGCGCGTTAGACGTTAACACAGCGCACTGCCGGAATTACCGTTTTCCGCAGACTTGTGTCAGCTCACCACATGGTGGCCGGGACCTCGAGAATCTCTTGGCTTATCGGGACTCTGATATACTGGCCCACTTATCGAACCACTTGCGGCAGGGAATTTACCATGCTCGCCGCGGGCTGTCAAGGGGATCTCGAGGCAGGGGATCTCGAGGCAGTTTCACGATAAAACAGTAAAGAGCAATGAACCACCAAGAACATGAAGTCTCACGAAGGTGGGGTCAGTGGTTTCCTTCGTGTGACTTCGTGTCCTTGGTGGTTAAGCTCGGGAAATTGCCCACTACCCGAATCCTCACAGGGGCAAGGTTTGTTATGCCCGCGACTTTCCCCGTGATTCCGCAAGCCGTGCAAGACGCGACCGATGGATGAGAGCCTGCGAGCGCAGATCGAGACTTACCTGTCCCACCTCGATGGCCTGATCCGCCGTGGGTGCCAGGTTCACGACACCTTGGCGGCGGATCCCTCGAACCCATCGGCGATTGCGGCCATTCGCGCGTGGCAGGAAGACTGTGGGGTAACGGTCAATCAATTGTCTGGAGGCAGCAAGGCCCATTGGCTTGCGCGGTCGTTTAGCGAAGCCTTCCTGATGCGCTCAGCCACCAACCGTGCCGTCGAAGGGGCGGCGCCGGTTGAGATCGTCAAGCGACTGCTCGACGTCCTCGAGCAAGCCGTTGCGGCGCTTTCTGGAATGGACGATGGCCCTGGCATTTCTGCATCTTCGTCCGCATCATCGGAGGCTCCGGCGCCCCGACGGTTCGACTTCGTTCACAACCCCGACCTCCGGCCCGTAGTCGAGCGGGCCTACACCGATAGTCGGCGCACCCTCGAGCAAGGGGACTATAACCTGGCTCTGCTCACTGCTTGCGGAATCCTGGAGGCCATCGTGACCGACGCGCTGGAACATAAGGGGCTGAGTGCGCTGGCTGCCTCGGGCGCGCCCGCAGGAACGATTGCCGACTGGTCGTTCGAGACACGGCTGGCCGTCGCAGAGAGGGCGGGCCTGATTCGCGGTGGGTACGTCCGGCTGCCAGCAGTCGCGCGGACGTATCGAGATCGCACCGATGCCGACGGCGAGAGCGGTCCGGAGGCGACGGTTTCCGAGCGCGATGCGCGACGGGCCGGACAGGTGCTTCATATCGTGATGAGAGATCTGGATCCCGGCAGGTAGAGCAAACATTAAATACGATGGAGCGACGGGCGCCTCGCCCGTCCGGCCGGGCGGGGACGCCCGGCTCTCCACCGGCATGGTTGTCACTCTTCCAGATCCTGGCGGAATACCGGTTGCGATGGATCGAGGCTGCCGCCGATCACAGCCACGAGCAGGTCTCGGTATGCGTTCTCCGCGTCTGACAGTGAGGCGTAGCCGCGTTCCCGCTGGAGCGCTCCACTGGCCGAGTAGATGAGGGTGAAATACCGTCCCGAGGAATACTGAAGTTCGAGCAACTTGTTCGGCATGTCAGGATCCCCTTCCTGACCCAGCACGTCCATGAGCGCCACAGTCCACTGCCTACCCTTCGGGTCGGTGACGACCTCGCGCTCGACGTATTGCCACTCGTCCATGCTCCACAACGGCATATCTATTCAAGCAACTCATCGAGCGCTCTTGCGACTTGCGCCCCGGTGAACGGTTTCGGGACGAGCAAGACCCTTCGGGCGTTCCGGGAACGGAGGCTCGCGTCCGCCTGCTCCGGTGTGTCACTGATGATGACGACGGGAAGCTCAGCGTGATTTTGGTGGTGACGCACGGCATCGAAGAGCGACTCGCTCATCTCGAAGGCGGAACAGTCGAGCACGAGCGCGTCGGCGCGTTGCTCCAGAATCAGCTCGTTGACGGTAGCGGTATATCCTTCTGCGAAGGCGTCGTAGCCGCGGTCACGCAGCGCAAACGTCAGAAGCTCGGCAATCTCCGGCGTATCGTCGATGAGCAAGACGCGGCGCAAGCGTTCACTGCTTCTTGCCGGCGCCGGGCAGTCGCTTCTTCTTGCCTGCGGAGGGCTCCAGATCCATGACCCAC
>WNGE01002330.1_pt1 | contig 32818 bp, 31 predicted proteins | sample 5400651 | NCBI WGS metagenome assembly WNGE01 (sample SAMN13153370, study PRJNA577476) | soil metagenome | isolation source: 60 cm soil or saprolite under grassland replicate 2 | place: USA:California | collected 2016-06-15
TCGGTCGGGGCGACGGTCGCGCTGTCTTCGGTCGTCGGCGCGATCGTCTTCATGCACGTCCACTCGACCGTGCTCGTGATCCTCGCCGTTCTCGGTGTCGGCCTCGCGGTCGGGGCGGCCAACGGGATCATCTTCGTCTGGGGGCGCATCCCCCATCCATTCATCGTCACGCTGGCGACGCTCAGCATCGTGCGCGGCATCGCGCTCTGGGCCGCGGACGGCACCCTCATCCCCGGCATGCCGCATGCCGTGCAGGTGCTCGGCGGCGGCTCGGTCAGCTGGCTGCCGTACTCCTTCTTCATCGTGGCCGGCTTCGCGCTGCTCGCCGTCCTGGCCACGACCTACCTCGTCTGGGGACGGTGGCTCTATGCGGTCGGCGGCAACCCCGACGCCGCCCGCCGGACGGGCATTCCCGTGAAGCGCGTGCTCCTCGCCGTATACATTCTGAGCGGACTCATGGCCGCGGTCGGCGGGCTCGTGACCGCCGGTCTGACGAACGCCGGCTCTCCCACGTTCGGAGATCTCGCCGAGCTCGACTCGATCGCCGCCGTGATCATCGGCGGCGCGGCCTTCGCGGGCGGACGCGGCCACGTCGGCAATGCGCTCGTGGGCGCCTTCACGATCGGCGTGATTCGGAACGCGCTCAACCTGCACGCCGTCAACGCCTTCTACCAGCTGATGGTGATCGGAGTCGTCATCCTGATCGCGGTCGAGGCCGACGTCCTTCGCGGTCACGTCGAAGAGCGCTTCCGCGTTGCCCGTGCACCGAGGTCCGCATGAGCGTCGCTCGCCTTCGGCTCGCTCCCGTGGGGGAAACCATGTTTCCCCCACGTCAAACCCCCTTCTTCCTGTCTTGCGTGGGGGAACCTCCCGGTTCCCCCACACCCCCTCCACACGCTCATAGGCCGAAGGTCGGCCTATGAGCACGGCGGTACCGGCACTTGCGGTTCGGGGCGCGACGAAACGCTTCGGGGCGATCACAGCGCTCGACGACGTCGACCTCGACGTGGAGCGTGGCGAGGTGCTCGCGCTGCTCGGGGACAACGGAGCCGGCAAGTCGACGCTGATCAAGTGCATCAGCGGCGCGCATCGGCTCGACAGCGGCTCGATCGAGATGGACGGCGGGCCGGTGACGATTCACTCCCCGGCAGACGCGCGAGAGCTCGGGATCGAGACCGTCTACCAGGATCTCGCGCTCTTCGACAATCTGAAGCCGAGCGACAACTTCTACGCCGGACGGGAGCTCGCCGGCCCCACGTGGCTGCCGCGGTCGCTGCGCATTCTCCGGCGGCGCACGATGGCCGACGCGACACGTGAGGTGCTCGATCGTCTACAGGTGTCGCTGCCGCGACTCGACGATCCGATCGGACTGATGTCAGGCGGGCAGCGACAGGCCGTCGCCGTGAGCCGCGCCGCGGCCTTCGCATCGAACGTCGTCATCCTCGACGAGCCGACGGCGGCGCTGGGCGTCCGCGAGTCCCTGAGCGTCCTCGACCTGATCCGCCGCCTGCGCGACGACGGCAAGGCGGTGATCGTGATCTCCCACGCGCTCGACCATGTGATGGAGGTCGCGAACCGGGTCGTCGTACTGCGCCGCGGGCGCAAGGTCGGCGAGCTGCCGGCCGCACGCGAAGCTCATACCCAGATCGTCTCGCTGATCGTGGGAGGTGCGGACTGAGAGGAGCGTAGTGCTTGTCGATCGTCTCGAGCCTGGGACGCGCTCGCGTTGGGCGCCCAGAGCGGTTCCAGGCTCGCGTCACCGTTCAACACGATGAGAGGAGTTACCGTGTCGAGAAGGCGTTTCTCGATTACCGCCTGCGTGGGCGCAGCGATCCTGCTCACCGCCGTCATGAGCGGCGGCGCAGCGGCTCGAACGCACAAGGCGCACTCCGTGATCACGATCGGAATGATCACGAAGTTCCCCGTGGGCTTTTACTTCACGCTGCAGGACGGCGCGAAGAAGTTCGACAAGGCAACGCCCGGCGCGAAGGTCATCTTCGCCCAGGGGAAGAGCGCAACAGACGACGCAGGCGAGATCGCTGCGATACAGGACATGGTCGCCAAGGGCGTGAAGGGGATCGCGATCGCCCCGACGAGCCCGGCTGTCGTCCCGGCCCTAAACAAGGCGATCAAGTCCGGGGTGAAGATCGTCCTGATCGACAACGACATCCCGACGTGGAAGGGCAAGTCGTCGGTCGTCGCGACGAACAACTTCAACGGCGGTGTCCTCGCCGGGAAGTTCTTCGCCGCGCATCTCAAGGCGGGCGACAAGCTCGGTGTCCTCGCGGGCGTGCCGGGCGTCCCCTCGCTCGACGACCGGGTCAACGGAATGCTCAAGGGCCTCGGCGCTCTCAAAAGCCAGCTGAAGATCGTCGGCAAGCTCCGGACGGACTGCGACCAGACGAAGGGCTTCACCGCTGCGCAGACGATCCTGACGGCGAACCCCGACCTGAAGGCGATGTATGCCGCGTGCGGTCCGCCGGCGCTCGGGGCGGACCAGGCTCTGACGAACGCGCACGTCGATCCGGCGTCGTTCTTCATGATCGGCTACGACGCACAGCCCGAGGAGGTCGCGCAGATCAAGGCAGGTCGTGAGAACGGAAGTGTCGCGCAGTTCCCGTTCCGCATCGGCCTGCTCGGCGTGCAGACGCTCTGGAGGGTCGTGAACGGGCAGAAGGTCGCAAAGAACGTCGACACCGGTACGGCGCTCGTCACCAAGGCGAACGCCACGAAGTTCGGCGGGTAGCTGTTGTTGGGCGCAAGCACCGGAATCCGCTAGCGCGGATTCCGGTGCATCAACCGTCGCCGGCCGGGTCGATCACGGTGTGCAGCCAGCTCTCGCCCTCGGCGAGGTGCACGAGGTCGGCGGCTGCCGCGAGCTCGGGATCACGCTGCTGCAACGCGCGGTAGATGTCGCGGTGCAGGCGCCGGGTGCTCTCGACCGCGCCGCGCTCGTGGATGGCGCGCCAGACGCGCGCACGCATCGTGCCGCCGGCCAGATTCTGAATCAGCGATGCCAGCGTCGCGTTGCCGCACGCGTTGACGATGATCTTGTGGAAGTCGACGTCAGCATCGATGAACGCCTGCGTCGTCTCCGCGGTGTCCATGCGATCGAGTGACTCCTCGAGTGCGGCGAGCTCGGCGCTCGTGAGCCGCAACGCTGCCATCGCAGTCGCCGCCGGCTCGAGGATGCGGCGCACCTGGTACAGCTCGCCCAACGTGGGGCCGCTGAGCAGATCGCTGACGAACGACGTTCCCGCGAGCAGGAGGTCAGGCTCCAGGCTCGTGACATAGGTCCCGTCTCCCTGCCGCGGCTCGAGCACCCCGATCAGCGTGAGCGCCCGCACGGCCTCGCGCAGCGAGTTGCGCGAGAGACCGAGCCGTTCTGCGAGCTCCTTCTCGCGCGGCAGCCGCGCGCCCGGAACGAACTCGCCGGCGACGATCAGATCCTTGATCTTCGTGATCGCTTGATCAGTGAGCGCCAACGGGAACCTCCGCGAGGCGGTAGAGCCGGCAGGCCGTGCCGTGGAGCATCTGATCCTGATCCTGCCGGGCGACGGCGTCCAGCGTGCGTCGTGTCTCCGCCCACACGCGCCCGTAGTCCCCGTTCAGGAGCGCGACGGGCCAATCGCTCCCGCAAAGCAGCCGCTCCGGGCCGAAGGCGTCGATCGCGACGCCCACGGCCGGCTCGAAGTCGGCTGCGCTCCAGTCGGGGCGCGAGAGCGCGGTGTTGAGGCCGGAGATCTTGGCGGCGACGTTCTCGTGGGCGGCCGCGTTCTCGATCTGACGCGCCCAGTCCCTGAATCCTTCGCCGTCGAACGGCGGCTTGCCGAGGTGGTCGATCACGATCGTCAGCGTCGGGAAGGTCTGGGCGAGCGCGGGAACGTCGCCGAGATGCCGCGGGTAGACGGCGGGGACCTCCAGCACGAGATCGTTCGCCGCTACGAGCTCGAGGCTTTCGAGCACGGCGGCTTGCATGATCCAGTGCGGGTCGGGCTCCTCATGGATGAGGTGCCTGATCCCGCGCAGCTTCGGGCGCGTTGCGAGCGTGTCGAGCCGCGCCGCGGTGTCGGCGGGGGACTCGAGTGGGAGCCACGCGACGACGCCGGCGATCCACGCGTGCCGGTCGGCATGCTCGAACATCAACTCGGTGTCCGCGTCGGAGCACGCGCTCTGGACGAGAATCGTCCGGTCGACGCCCGCGGGCCGGAGCAGCGGCTCGAGGTCCGCCGGTTCGTACGGCCCCGCGATCGGGGCGTGCTCCGACCGCAGCCACGGCAGCGGGACGCGGGCGGTGTCCCAGAAATGCTGATGCGCGTCGATTGCGAAAATCATCGGATGTCTGGGCGGCTCAACACACGTTGCGCCGGCGTCCTTCGGCCTGAACCTAGCAAAAAGACCCGATCTTTACAGGTCGGCGAGGATGCGCTCGACGATCGCCGGGCCGGCAGTGAGGCTCGCGGTGCGCACGAGCGGGAGTTCCCCGAGCGAAGGCGACCGTGGTTCCACCGTAAGCATCACGACGATCGCGTAGGCGTCGTACGCCGCTTCCGGGGCTCCCTGCATCATGCGTTGCAGCACCTGAGCGACGAGACCCGCCGTCGCCGGCAGCTCTGCTCGGTCGAGCAGCCGACGGGCGCGGTCGATGAAGTCCCGCAGGAGCGTGATGTGCGCATCGGGGAATCCGAGCTCCGCGGCGAGTGCAGGCGCAAAGCTCCGGAGGAGCGCTCCGAGACGCAGCCAGTCGTCGAACGCGTTGAGCTCGCTCGGAGTGTCCATGTCGGGTGTCACGGCAGGAAGAAGCTCCGACCAGGTCGGCGCGACGTGGGGGAGCATGGGCGGCTCCGGCAGCTTCACCGCGACGTCGACCCATGCCTCGAGCAATCTCGGTTCGATGTGCTCCTTGCGGTCGTCCCAGCGGCGGCGCAGGAGCTCGAGCGTCTCTGCAGCAAGCGCGAGAAGCTCGCGCAGCGTGTGGTCGTCGGGATCGGCGTCCAACGCGGCTTCGAGTGAGGACAGAAAGCGCGCGCCGTCCTCGTCGGAGAGCGTCGCCGAAAGTCGAGAGAGCCGGTCGGCAAGCGTGTCCCAGTCCGCATCGTTGATCAGAAGCGGGAAGGCGCGTTCTCCGAAGACGCCGCCTCCGGTCGAGAGCGCGAGCAACAGGCCGTTGATCGACGAGTTCGCGAGGAACTGTCGCCGTGCCGTCGCATCCGAGGCCAGGTCCTCGATGACGAGGTCGCGCCAGCTTGGATGAACCCACGTGACGCTGGCCGGCGGCACGACGCGCAGGAAGTGGTCGCTCAGGCGATCGACGAGCTCACCCGGAGGCCTCGGCATTCCGCCGCCGGCGTGTCGCCGGGCAGCCGCCGCCAGCTCGCGTTCCGGAACCGCGCCGGGCGGGACGTCGACGAGCGCAAGCAGCAGTGCGCGGTGCTCTCGCCCCAGTGCGTGCAGCGATGCCGCCATCGCAGTGGTCGGCTCACGGATCTCCTCCTCGATCGCAGCTGCCAACGCGTTGTCGTCCAGCACAGGGATGTCGCGAAGCCGGCGGCCCACAAACCGGCGGATACGTTCCGGCGTGAAGTGCGGGTGCGAGACGATCCGCAGCCCGTGCCGACGGACGATCTCGCTCGCTCTGTCCGACAGATCCGCCGCCTTCGCGTGGCGGAAGAGGATCAGAGCCTTCTCTTCGATGTCGAGATCGTCGGCGGCGATGTGCACCTCGGCCGGCTGCGGCCATCGTTCCACGCCGTGCTCGCGATGCACCCGGCGGAGGGCGGCTTTCAGCGGAGCCGGGCGCGACGTCCAGATCAGCCAGTGCCGCTCGTCCATCGCCCGCAAGACGCGGTCGAGCTCGAGCGCCCAGCGTTCGGCTGCCTCCGGATGGTATTCCGTCGATCCGAACGCGTCGTCGGCGATGAAGACCTGCGCACGATCGCGGGCGAAGCGCTCCCAGAGATCCTCCGGCCGAAGGCACTCGTGAAGCTCCCAGCCTTCGGTCATGAGCGCGAGCCCGATCATCCGCGCGCTCGCCGTCTTCCCCATCTCAGGGGGCCCGGACAGGACGGCAAAGCGATGGCGCTCGAGCGTCGCAAGCGCGAGTGCGTGCGCGCGGGTCGGGACGAAGACGGGAGCCAGGCTCCGGGCAGCCGCGACATCCGCCGTCGAGCGGCTCACGAGCTCAGCCGCGATCAGCTCGTCGAGGTTCCGGACCCCGAGCACCGAGGGAACGCGCCGGCGCACGAGAGACTCCTTGTCGATCAGGGCGCTCAGCTCGTGCGGCCCATGGTAACCGGCCGCGGCGCCGATAAGCCGAACCTCGTCCTCCGCCAGCTGCACGTTCGTGAAAAGACGGAGCGTGGTTCCAGGGGATGCCTTCGCAAGCGTTTCCGAGAGTTGCGCGACGAGCTTGGAATGAGGGATCTGTTCGCGCATCGCGGGCCGAACCCAGACCTGCGCGAGCACGGCGTCATCCGTTCGTCCGATTCGGGCCACGTCTGCACGCCCTTCCCACTCGGGCGCTGCGCCCTCGATCTGGAGCAGCTCGTCGCAGAGGCGCTCGAATTGCACCCAGCCGAGGGCATCGATCGAGTACGCGGGTAGCGACATGCGGCCCGCTACTGCGACGAGCGAATCGTCTGCACGCTGGTCTGCGCCCCGCGCTCCATCCAGGCATGCGGGGACGGGGCAGCTGGATCGCCGGTTGGCCCGCTGCCGAGCAGCACGCGCGTGAGCGCGGCAGTGTTGTCGAGAAGCTCGCCGAGCGCGGCATCGACGTCGGCTGCCGTGACTGCGCGACGGCCCGAGACGACGGCCGTCAGTGCAGCCTTGCGCAGCAGCTCCTTGAAGAACGAGGCCGTCATACCTTCGGTGCGGCCGACGACGCTGTCGTAGTCGACCTGCTCGACTTCGAGACCGCGCGCATACAGCTCGATGAGTTGCTGCCGCGCCGCCGCGTCCGGAAGCGGGATCTGAACGGCCAGGTCGACGCGCCCGGGCCTGGCCGCGAGCGCGGGCTCGAGCGCGTCTGGCCGATTGGTGGTCAGGACGAACGCCACGTCGGCGTCGGCGCCGAGCCCGCTCATCTCGTTCATCAGCTCGAAGAGCGCCGGACTCGAGCCAAACGGCCCGAACGTTCGCTCCTGCGCGATCAGGTCGACGTCTTCGAGCACGACCACCGCGGGCGCGAGCCGTCGTGCAAGGTTGCCGAACGCGCCGACGAGACCGAGGCTTGCCCCGGAGAGGATGATCACCGTCGCCTCGTCGAGTTGGCTCGTCAGGTAGCGGACCGTGTGTGTCTTTCCCGTGCCCGGCGGTCCCCAGAGCAGCAGCCCGCGGCTGAGATGACGCGCGTGCGCCAGCAGCTCGTCTCGATGTCGAGTCGGCCCGACCACATGCCGCTCGACGCGCTCAAGCAGTCCCTCCGGCAGGACGAGCTCGTCGCGGCTCATGTTCGGGCGTTCGAGGAAGACGACACGGCGCCCGCCGCGCCGGTCTGCCTCGATCGTGATCACCTGACCGCGGAAGACGTCGTGCTCGTCCATCAGCAGCCGCAGGTCGGAGATGAACTGTGCTGCGGCTTCGGGATCGCGCGCAACGGCCTGCACCATCAGGCCGGGAACAGGCCCGTTCTCCTCGCCGCGGCGGACGAACACGACCATCGGCCCGGCCGCTGTCGTGATCAGCACGACCGCCCACGCAAGACAGGCGAGCGTCTCGTTCGGCCCGACCGGCGCGTGGACATACTCCGGCCGTCCGAGCTCGAAGTGGGATCCGGTCAGGAGATCGCTGAGGTTGACGTCGGAGAAGCGCCGTCCCTGGCCCGCGAGACCCACGACGCGCGACTCGAAACCGGGCCGCGAAAGCGCCGCGTCCAGGCCGAGCTGCAGGTTGGCGAGCTCGAAGCTCGGCAGCTCCTCCCCGTGGACCGCCAGCTCCGCGACCTCCCCCCCGAGGTGCTCCTGGACTACCCGCGAGACCGGCTCGCCCTCGACGTAGGACTCCTTGAGCAGCTGGCGCATCAGCTGTCCGAGCTCGGCGCGGAGCTGATCGCCTTCGCTGGCCACGGGGCAACCCTAACTGCGCTTTTCAGCCCGCAACCGGGTTTCAACCCAAAGTCAGGTTGCGCGAAGAGCAGCGTCCCCATCGACGGCGCGACCAGCAGAAGACTCGCGGACGCGCGGCAGCAGGAGCGCCGGGACGAGTGCGGCTGCGACCAGGACGAGTGCCACCCAGAAGCTCTGCGCGAACGCCTCCGCCAATGCGGCGGTCGCATGGGCGCGCCGGTCGCCCGGCAGTGCTCCGATTGCGCCGATCCCGCCGTGGACGCCCGGTAGGCGCGACTCGATTGCGCGCTGCAAGACGACGGCGAGCAACGCCGTGCCGATCGAGCCGGCCAGGCGCTGGATGACGTTGATTGCGCTCGTCGCCTGGGCGACCGCCTCACGGGAGACGGTCTGGAAGGCGACCGCCATCGACGGCATGATCGTGCTGCCGAGCCCGAGTCCGACGACGAAGAGCGCGCCGGCCAGCAGCAAATAGGACGTCGAGGCGCCGACTTGCGTGAGGCCGAGAGTGCCGGCCAGGGCGAGCGCGATTCCGGTCGGCACGACGACGCGGGCGCCGTTGCGGTCGGTCAGCCAACCGGCCAGCGGCATGGCCACCGCTGCGCCGAGACCTTGCGGCATCAGCAAGAGGCCGGTCGCGAGCGCGCTCTCGCCGCGGACGAGCTGGAGGTAGAGCGGCAGCAGGATCAGCGAGCCGAAGAGTGCGATTCCGAGCAGCAGCGTCGTCGCCGACGCCGTCGCGAAGCCGCGACTCCGGAAGAGCCCGACATCGAGGAGCGCCGAGCTCCCGCGCCTCGAGGCGTGTGGGACGAAGAGCGCGAGCAGCACGAGGCCGAGCGCAAGCGTGACGACCGTCGTCGTGTCGCCGAAGCCGCCCCGGCGGCCGACCTCGGCCAGTCCGTAGACGAAGAGCGCAATGCCCGGCGGCAGGAGCACGAGTCCGCGCAGATCGAGCCGCTCGGTCGGCTGAGGCGGCGCGGCCGGCAGCAGCCGCGCGGCAAGCAGCAGGGCGAGTGCGCCGACGGGGAGGTTGATGAAGAAGATCCAGCGCCAGCTCGCCTGGTCGACGAGCACGCCGCCGATGACGGGCCCGAACACCGGCGCCAGGAGCATCGGAATCCCGACGATGCTCATGACGCGGCCCATCCGCTTCGGCCCCGCCGCCTGGGCGAGGATCGTCTGCCCGACCGGCATGATCAGGCTGGACCACGCGGAAGAAGATGAGCGCCCCGAGCGACCAGGAAACGCCGGCGAGGATCGAGCCGGCCATGAAGACGAGCAGCGCGCCCATCCAGACGCGTGTCGCGCCGAAGCGGCGGCTCAACCAGCCGCTCAGGGGAATGACCGTGGCGAACGCCAGCAGATACACGGTCATCACCCACTGAATCGAGCTGATCGACGCGTGGAAGCGCCGTCCGAGCGTGGGGATGGCGACGTTGATGATCGTCGCGTCGAGGATCGACATGATTGCGCCGAGCACGATGACGCCGCCGACGACGAGGATCTCCCGGCTCAGGCCGGTTTCGCTCAGCGGGGACGTCCGGGTCGGTTCCTGTGCCATTGCAGCGCTCCTCCCGAGTTGTTATAGTGACTAGAAGTTTATATCACATCTAATCTTCGTTCAAACATAAGCAGCGGGTTACGATGTCCCACATGGCCGGTTCAGGGCTCCGGGAGCGAAAGAAGCAGCAGACCCGCGAGGCGATCGCCGCCGCGGCGATGGCGTTGTTTGCCGAGCGCGGATTCGACGCCGTGACGGTGGCGGAGGTCGCGCAGGCGGCGGACGTCTCGACGGCGACCGTCTTCAACTACTTCCCGACCAAGGAGGATCTGGTCTACAGCCGCTTCGAGGCCTTCGAGGAAGCCTTGCTCGCGGCGATCCGGGAGCGCCCGCCGGAAGAGTCGGTGCTCGACGCGTTCGGCCGCTTCATCCTCGAGCGCTCGCGGGAGGGCGCGAGCCGTGACCTCGGGGAGCGGGTCGCGACGACGGCCCGGATCATTACCGGGAGCCCCGCCCTGCTCGCCCGAGAGCGGCGCATCGTCGCCGCGTATGCCGAGGCGCTCGCCGGCCTGATCGCCCAGGAGACGGGAGCGGCTCCAGACGACATCCGCCCACGCGTCGCTGCGGGCGCACTGATGGCCGTCCATCGCTCGCTGATCGATTACGCACGGCGGCGCGCGCTGTCGGGTCGCGCCAGTCGCAAGCTCGCCTCGGATCTCGAGGCCGAGGGCGCTCGCGCGCTCGCGTTGCTGGCCGAAGGGCTCCGAGACTACGCGGTCAAATCCAGCTGAGGGCGTTTCCCAAACGCGATCCTCGGAACAACCGGAGACGATGGCTCCGCGTGCTCTCTGGAAAGGCTCGGTCACCTTCGGGCTCGTGAACGTCCCGGTGCAGATGTTCAGCGCCGTGCACGAGCACAAGCTGCAGTTCCATCTGGTACACGAGAAGGACGACGGGCCGATCGGCTACGAGAAGGTCTGCAAGCTCGAGGACAAACCGGTCGGCAACGACGAGATCGTGAAGGCGTTCGAGTACAAGAAGGGCCAGCTCGTCCACCTCACCGATGAGGACTTCGAGGCGGTGCAAGTCGAGGGCCGGCACTCGATCGATCTCGAGGACTTCGTCGCGTACGAGGAGATCGACCCGGTCTTCTTCGCGCACAGCTATCTCGTCGGTCCGCAGGACGGCGCCGAGAAGACGTACGCACTGCTCGTCCGGGCGATGGAGAAGTCAGGGCTCGTCGGGATCGGAAAGTTCGTGATGCGCAACCGCCAGTACCTCGGCTGCCTCCGTGTGCGCGACCGGACGCTCACGCTGGAGCAGATGCATTTCGCCGACGAGATCGATGCGCCGTCCGGAGTTGTCCCGTCGAAGCTGCCGAGCGTCGGCAAGAGCGAGATCGACATGGCACTGAATCTGATCGAGGGCTTCTCCGGGACGTGGCAGCCCGAGAAGTACGAGGACACCTACACCGACGCGCTGCGCGAGGTGATCAAGGCGAAGCTCAAAGGTCACGAGATCCATCGGGCTCCTGAGCTGGAACAGGAAGAGACGCCGGACCTGATGGAGGCGCTGCGACTGAGCGTGGAGCAGGCGAAGCGCGGGAAGCGCGCGTGGCGCTCGCGTAATGGGCAGCGCAGCTCGAACGGGTCACGTTCCAGCGTCGACGGCATGTCGAAGAAACAACTCGACGAGCTTGCGCGCGAGCTCGAGATTCCCGGCCGGTCGAAGATGTCGCGGGACGAGCTTGCGGAGGCGGTGCAGGCCGCGCGATAGTCGTTCCACGGCGCGCGCGATGGATCTCGAACAGGCGACAGACGAGCTCTACGCGGCGGACCTGGACGCGTTCGTCGGCGAGCGCGCCAGGCTCGCCAAAGCTTTCCGCGAAGCGGGACAGACCGAGGAAGCTCAGGCATTCGCGAAGCTGCGGAAGCCGACCGTCGCGGCGTGGGTGCTCAACCAGCTTGCGCGCCGCAACCGCCGCGAGGTCGACCTGCTCCTCGACGCCGGCCACCGGCTGCGCGAAGCCCAAGCCGGAGCGCTCACGGGCAAGGAGAAGGGCGAGTTCGAGCGCGCACGCAAGACAGAGCGAGACGCACTGCGCAGCCTGAACCGGGAAGCAGAACAGCTTCTCACTGCAGAACGCGGAGGAGCCTCCGCCTCGGTTCTCAACCAGGTCGGGGAAGCATTGCGCGCTGCCGCGATCTCGGAGGCCGGCAGGGAGACGCTCGCGCGCGGACTGTTCACCGAGCCGATGCGAGCCGAGGGGTTCGACGTCGTCAGCCAACTCGCCGGCGCAGCGGGCGCCTTGCCGCGGCGCAAAGAGGCGGCTCGGCAGGACGAGCTGCGGGAGGCGAACGAGACGCTCAAAGATGCGCGAGCGGGCCTCCGAAAGGTGGAGCAGGCGTTACGCGACGCCGAGCGCGTCGCCGAACGGCTCCGAACCGAGGCGGAGAAGGCGGGCGCAGCCGCCCAGAGAGCGCAGGCAGAGGTCGATCTTGCGACGCGGGAGGTCGAGGACGCCGAGGCGCGCGTCAAGCGTCTACGTGGCCGTTAGACCGGGCTAGCTTTCGGCCGTGTCAGCTCCAGGAGATGCTCTCCCCGCCGCCAAGATGCATGTCGACGAAGTCGACACGGATGCGGCTCTCGTGCACCGGTTGCTCGCGGCGCAGTTCCCGCACTGGGCAGATTTTCCGATTGAGCCTGTCGCGTCCAGTGGCACGGACAACGCGATCTATCGGCTCGGTCACGACATGTCCGTACGGCTGCCCCGCATCGGCTGGGCCACCGGGCAGGTGGAGAAGGAGGAGCGGTGGCTGCCGAAGCTCGCACCGCTCCTGCCGGTTGCCATTCCCGTCGTGCTCGCGCGGGGGGAACCCGCTGAGCGGTATCCCTGGTACTGGTCCGTCTACGGGTGGCCGGACGGCGAGAACCCGAACGTCGACCGCCTCGCCGACCCCGGCTCTCTGGCGACGGAGCTGGCGCGGTTCGTCGCCGCCTTGCATCAGATAGATCCGAAGGGCGGCCCGCCCGCCCGCCGCGGCGTACCGCTCGAAGAGCGAGACGCTCCGACGCGCACTGCGATTGACGCTCTCGAGGGAATGATCGACACCGCGGCGGCGACCGCGGCGTGGGAGCGAGCGCTGCAGGCTCCCGCATGGCCCGGCCCGCCGGTCTGGATTCACGGAGACTTGTCGCCGGGTAACCTATTGAGCGTCGACGGCCGGCTCACCGCCGTCATCGACTTCGGGTGTCTGGGCGTGGGCGATCCTGCCTGCGACCTGATCGTCGCGTGGAACCTGCTTCCCGCGGAGACGGGGAATGTCTTCCGCGCCGCACTGCGCGTCGATGAGGCCACCTGGGACCGAGCTCGCGGCTGGGCGCTCTCCATTGCGCTCATCCAACTCCCGTACTACCGCAGCACGAACCCTGCGCTCGCAGCCGGCGCCAGGTACACGATTGGTCAGGTCCTCGCCGATCACGAGCGCCCACAGCGCCTCCACAGCTGACCTGGGCGGTTTCTCAGACGATTCACAGCTGGCGATGGCACCGTTCGGGGGTGAACAGAATCGAGCAGGGGCGGAACGGAGCCGGCGGGAGTCGGATCCTCGTCGTCGACGACGAAGGCTCGATCGTCGACGCGGTGGCGACTGCCCTTCGCTACGAGGGCTTCGACGTGCGCGAGGCGAGCAACGGACGGGACGCGCTCGGCCTGGTCGGCGAGTTCGAGCCCGACCTGATCGTCCTCGACTGGATGCTGCCCGACATCGAAGGCATCGAGGTCGGCCGGCGTCTACGCGAGCAAGGCTTCAAGACGGCGATCCTCTTTCTCACAGCCAAGGACGCCGTCGAGCACAAGGTGGACGCGCTGCGCGCGGGCGGCGACGATTATGTCACGAAACCGTTCAGCCTGGCCGAGGTCGTCGCGCGGGTGCAGGCCATCCTCAGGCGCACCGGCGGCGAGCTGCCCGGCGACGTCCTTCGCTTTGCGGATCTCAGGCTGGACGAGGGGCGCCACGAGGTGTTCCGGGGCGAGACGCCGATCGAGCTGACGGCCACCGAGTTCTCGCTTCTGCGGTTCTTCCTCTTGAATCCCCGCCGCGTGTTGTCGAAGGGACAGATCCTTCAAAACGTGTGGCGGTATGACTTCGGCGGCAACTCGAACGTCGTGGAGACGTATGTCAGCTACCTACGGCGAAAGCTCGACGCGTTCGGCCCGCCGTTGATCAGGACGGTGCGCCAGGCCGGCTACATGCTCGACGCGGAGCGGGAGTAGGTTGCTTGGGCGCCTGTCTTTGCGCGGCCGGCTGCTTTTGGGCGTCATTGCGCTCGCTGCCTTCGGACTGATCGCCGCCGACGTGGTCACCTACTCGAAGCTGCAGTCGTTTCTGATCAGGCGGACCGACACGTCGCTGAACGCCGCACACCAGGCGCTCGGGGCCGTGCTCTTGCACCCGACGGACGACCATGGCCCCGCATCTGGGCCGAGTCACGATCAACGTGACGCGCCGGGAATCGATGCGCTGACGGCTGCCGCGCCCGGGGACTACATCCAGCTTCGACGTCTGGACGGGACGATCGTCTCCTCCGGTGTCGTCCCTCAATTCTCGAACGCTCCGCGGCCACCGCCACCGCGTCTGCCCACGACCATCTCGCTGCCCGCGTCCTCGCCTGCCGGCGGCGATCGGGTCAGCTATCTCACCGTCTCGGCAACGACAGGGGGAAGCCGCTATCGCGTGCGTGCCTCGATCGAGCCGGAAGCGCCCAGCTACATCCTGGTCATCGCCGCTTCGCTCAGTGACGTCGACAGCACCCTCAATCAGCTGCTGTGGATCGAGGCCCTGGTAACGGCACTCGTCCTCGCAGCGATCGCGGCTCTCGGGCTTTGGGTGATCCGGCTCAGTCTGCGCCCGCTCGGAGCGATCGGAGCGACGGCGGCGGCGATCGCAGGCGGCGATCTGACGCGCCGCATCGAGCGAGCCGAACAGAAGACGGAAGTCGGCCGGCTCGGGCTCGCCCTGAACGCGATGCTCGCCCAGATCGAAGCCGCGTTCATTGCCCGCGAAGCGTCGGAGCGCAAGCTGCGGCGCTTTGTCGCGGACGCCTCACACGAGCTGCGGACGCCGCTCACGGCGGTACGCGCGTACGCCGAGCTCTTCACCCGCGGCGCGGCGAGCCGCCCTGACGACCTCGCCCGCTCGATGTCCGGGATCAGCCGAGAGGCCGAACGGATGAGCCTCCTCGTCGACGACCTCCTCCTTCTGGCGCGACTCGACGAGGGACGACCGCTCGAGCAGGAGACGGTCGACCTGGCGGACGTCGTCAGCGAGGCGGTTGACGCGGCTCAGGTGGTCGAGCCGAACCGGCCGATCACCGTGGAGCTCGAGCCGGCAACCGTGATCGGCGATCGTGAGCGCTTGCGTCAGATCCTCGACAATCTCCTTGCGAACGTTCGCGCACACGCGGGGTCGGAGACACCGGTGCGGATCAGTCTGAGCCGTGTCGACGGCAAGGCGGAGATCTCCGTCGCCGACACCGGCCCCGGACTCACCGAGGAGCAGGCGAGTCACGTCTTCGAGCGCTTCTACCGCGCCGACTCGTCGCGCGCCCGTGCCAGCGGCGGTGTCGGGCTCGGGCTCTCGATCGTCGCTGCCGTCGCCCACGCGCACGGCGGGTCGGTCTCGGCACAGTCGATGCCCGGCGAGGGGGCGACCTTCTCGATCGAACTCCCGCTCGCGGGGAACGGCGCCACCGGACACTAGCGGGGTCTACGAAGACCCACAGGCCGCTCGCAGCGGACTCCAAGCTGACGGCCGCAGGCTGGGACCAGTCATGTCGATGCGCTACACCGCTGCATTCGAGGCGATCGGCGTGACGTGCCAGGTCACCGTCACCGACGTCGAGGCGCTTTCGGACGCGCTTCGCATTGCGCGGCGCGAGGTGGACGCCCTCGACGAGGCGTGCAGCCGCTTCCGCGACGACTCGGAGCTGAGCCGCTTGAACGATCGCGGGTCGAGCATGGTCTCGCCACTGCTCTTCGCGGCGATAGAGACGGCGCTCACGGCCGCCGCGAAGAGCGACGGTCTCGTCGATCCGACGGTCGGCAACGCAATGCGCGCGATCGGGTACGACCGCGACTTCGACGTGCTCGTCCGCACTGGCGTTGTTGCGAACGTTCGGCTCGTGCCCGCGAGCGGATGGCGATCGGTCGCCGTCGACCCCGAGCACTCGATCGTCAGGCTGCGACGGGGCACGGAGCTCGACCTCGGCGCGACCGCGAAAGCGTTCGCCGCCGACCGCATCGCGCGTGCCGCGCACGAGACGACCGGCGTGGGCGTCCTCGTGTCGCTCGGGGGCGACATCGCGGTCGCGGGAGCTCCGCCGCCCGACGGGTGGCCCGTCAGGGTGACCGACGACCACCGCGGGAGCGACGGTGAAGGACAGACGGTCGCCATCCGCGAAGGCGGCCTCGCGACCTCGAGCACGACCGTGCGCCGTTGGCGGGCAGGCAACGTCGAGATGCACCACATCGTCGATCCGGCGACCGGGGCGCCGGCGGACGACACATGGCGGACGGTCACCGTCGCTGCAGCGTCGTGCGTCGACGCAAATACCGCTGCCACAGCGGCGATCTTGCGCGGAACCACTGCGCCCGTGTGGCTCGATGCGCTCGGGCTGTCCGCGCGGCTCGTGCAGCCGGACGGCACCGTCGTGCGGACGTCCGGTTGGCCTGAAACGGGATAGCTCACAGCCCATTCACAGGCGATGCCAAGGGCTCTGGCAGGAGCCCGAGGTGTCATGTGCGCATGGACATCGACAGAGTGGACACGAACATCCGCACCGCCGGAAAGCGGCGCGTCAACCGGGTGACCGGCGTGGTCGCCGCGGCCTCGACCGCTGCTGCCGCGGTCATAGCCGCCCTGATCGGCTTGCAAGGGAAGGCCACCGCCTCGACTGCGACGCCGACGCATACAACCACCGCGGCCAAGCAGGCAGCGACCACCACGACGCCGTCGACCACCACGAGCTCGACGTTCGGGTCGTCGTCGGCTCCGGCCGCGAGCAGCAGCCCGCCGGTCGCGCAGTCGGGAGGCTCCTGATGCTCGCGGGCTCGACCGCGGTCTGGTACCTGATGCGCTCGACCGGTCTCGTGTCTCTGCTGCTCCTCACCGCCGTCATGGCGCTCGGCATCGCGACGGCGGGTCGGTGGAGCCCGCGGGGGACGCCGCGCTTCGTCACCGCCGCGCTCCACCGGAGCATCTCCCTGCTCGCCGTCGTCTTCGTGGGCGTGCACGTCGTCACCGCCGTCGTCGATCCGTACGCCTCGGTCGGCGTCGTTGCGGTCATCGTCCCGTTCGCCGGCGCCGGCAATCCCGTCTGGGTCGGTCTCGGCGCCGTCTCGCTGGACCTGATTGCGGCGCTCATCGTGTCGAGCCTGCTGCGCCGGCATCTCGGATATCACGCCTGGCGCGCGATCCATTGGGTCGCGTACATGTCGTGGCCCCTCGCGCTTGTCCACGGACTCGGAATGGGAACCGACGCGGCGTCTCTCTGGTTCGTCGCACTCGCATGCATCGCGAGCGTGTCGTCCGTGCTCGCCTGGCGGCTGTCAAGACGGCACCACGGCAAGCGATTCGAGCCGCAGGTTCTGGGGACGGGATGAGCGCACTCCTCCAGCGGTACGAGACGCCGACTGCGGTCCGCCCTCGTCTGCTACACGCTGAGGGCGGGACGACAATCGACGAGCACGTCGCGCGTTACGGCCCGCTTCCATCCGTCGCGAGGCGCGCCAACGAAGCGCTTCGCGTGATCGAAGCGAGCGGCCTCACCGGTCGGGGCGGCGCTGCCTTCCCGAGTGCGACGAAGCTCCGCAGCGTCGCCCGCGGCAAGCGCACCATCGTCGTCGGCAACGGAACCGAAGGCGAGCCGGCGAGCGCGAAGGACGAGATCCTGATGATCCGCAACCCACATCTCGTGCTGGATGGGCTCGAGGCGGCTGCCGAGCTCGTCGAGGCCGACGAGCGCTACATCGCCCTTGCGAGCGAATCGCACGCCGCGATCGCCGCGCTCGAAGCCGCCGTGGAAGAGCGGGCAGATCAGAATCCGGCGGACATCGTCCGCGTGCCCGATCGTTTCGTCGCGGGTGAGGAGTCGGCAGTCGTGCACTGGCTGAACGACGGCCGGGCGACCCCGACCGGCCGCCGCCCGTTCGAGCGCGGCGTCCACGGTCGGCCGACGCTCGTGCAGAACGTCGAGACCCTCGCTCACCTTGCGCTCGTCGTTCGTTACGGCGCAGCATGGTTCCGTACCGCCGGCACAGCAGACGAGCCTGGGACGGCGCTTGCGACGGTGCTCGGCGCCGTCGGCACGCCGGGAGTGATCGAGCTCGAGGCCGGCACGACGTTCGGCGAGGCGTTCGATCGCTGCGGCGGCCTAACGGAGAGCATTCAGGCAATCCTGGTAGGCGGCTACTTCGGGAGCTGGATCGCGCCGGACATCGACGTCCCACTCTCCAACAAGGCCCTCCGTCTGCGCGGTGCGTCTCTCGGCGCAAGGGCGATCGTCGCGCTTCCGGGTTCTGTATGCGGTCTCGCGGAGACTTCGCGTGTGGTGCGTTACCTGGCGGGCGAGAGCGCCGGGCAGTGCGGGCCCTGCGTCTTCGGGCTCGCCGCCCTCGCCGACGCTTTGCACGCGATTGCGGAGCGCCACGGCTCCGGCCCCGACGCCCTCCACCGCATTCCGCGGCTGCACGCGCAAATCGCGCGTCGCGGCGCCTGCGCACATCCGGATGGGACGCTCCGCTTCATCGCGAGCGCGCTTGACGTGTTCTCATCCGAGATCGACGCGCATCGCAGCGGACGCTGCACTGCGACAAGCCACGCTCCGGTGCTTCCCACGTGAGCGAACACCTGCACGTGGATCCTGTGCTCTGCGACGCGTACGGGTACTGCGCAGAGCTGCTCCCGGAGGTGATCACCCGCGACGAATGGGGCTATCCGGTGATCGATGCCGGCCCGCTGCCCGAAGATGTCATCACCGATGCGCGGCGCGCGGCAAGCGCCTGCCCGAAGCTGGCCCTCAGGCTCGAACTGCGATCGCAGGAACGACGTCACGCCGGGTAGGTGAGCTGGTGAGGATCGGGTCGGAGAGCGACTCGAGCGACCAGAGCGTGATCGGCGCGCGTCGTCCGCGAATGTTCGCGTTGTCGACGAAGATCAGGTCGTCTGGCGGGTCGTTGAGGTGTTGGCGGGTCATCTCGGTCAGCAGGAGCATGTGCGGGGTGCCCTTGGTCAGGCTCTCAGTGCGGGAGGCGCTGTTGACGATGTCGCCGATGGCGGTGTACTCGAGTCGCCGCTCGGAGCCGACGTTGCCTGCGACGAAGGTGCCGCTGTTCAGGCCGACGCCGATCCGGAACCCGTCGACGCCCTGGCTTCGGATCCACGCATTGAAGCGGGGCAGGCGGAGCGAGATCATCTCCTTCGCGGCGGCAAGGGCGCGGTCGGCGTGGTCGCCTTGCTCGATCGGCGCGCCGAAGACGGCCATGATGCCGTCGCCCTGGTACGAGATGAGCGTGCCGCCGTGGGCGAAGATCGCCTCGCTCATCTCCGAGAGGTAGTGATTGGTGACGTCGATCACCATCTCGGCCGGACGGTTCTCCGAGAAGCTCGTGAAGCCGCGCACGTCCGTGAACATGATCGTGCCCTCGACGGTCACGCCGCCGATGCGCAGCTCGCCGTCTGCGCGTGCGAGCACTTGGTCGACCACCTGCTCCGGAACGAAGCGGCCGAAGAGCTCACGCACCCGCTCGCGCTCGAAGGCCTCACGCTGTCGGTCGAAGGCGGCGACGGTGTAATGGACGCCGACCGCCCCGACCGTCGAGAGGACAAGCGCGCAGAGCGGATAGACGAACGAGAGGATGAGACCGCGCTCGAAGGCGAGCTGCGTCGAGACGCAATAGGCGGCGATCGTGAGGAGCACGAGCGCGAGCATGGGGAGGAGCCGCAGGCGCAGGCTCACAACGGGAGCGAGTAACCCGAAGAACACGATCAGTGCAAGCGTGATCCCGCTCGGCGCCGAGCGGAGCGGGAACCCGTGCAACGCCGTCCAGATTCCGTTGCCGATCAGCTCGGGACCCGACATCAATTCGTTCCCCGACGTCGGCGTGAACTGCGATCCGGGGAGCGTCGGCACCGCCGGGCCGATGACCACGATCTTGCCCCGGAACACGCCCGGCTCGATCTTGCCCTGGAACACGTCGGAGAAGGACACCGAGCGGATCGTTCCGGGCGGGCCGCGGAAATCGATCCAGGCCGATGAGCCGCCCAACTGCGACGGCCTGATCGCTCGTCGCGACGCGATCTCCGAAGCCACGAGCGGGAACGACTCGAGCCGGTCTATCTCGTACGCCTCCTGCCGGATGACCTCTCCGCCGGGAAAGGACGCATTGCCGACCCGCGCGCCGTACTTCCGGAGCGTCGCGTCCCCACCCAGCACGTTCGTGTGCCCGTTCCTCGGATCGACCTCGGTCGCTGCGAGGACGATCTTGCCGGACGACCGTGCGACCGCTTTGATGAGCCTGTCGTCTTCGCTGATCTCCGCGGCCGTCCTCCCGCTCGCTTCGGTGAACTGCACGCCGTAGGCGATCGCGGCGGCGCCGTCCTTGCGCAGCCGGTCGATGACGCGTGCATGCCAGGAACGTGGAAACGGCCAGTTGTGACGAAGCGCGGCGAACGTCGCCGCATCGACCTCGACCAGCACCATCCCGGGCGGCGCGCCCTGAGAGCCGCGCAGCTCGAACCGCGCGTCCACCGTCTGCAGCTCCTGCTTTTCCAGGAGGTTGACCTGGTAGACGAAGACGGTCACCGCGGTCATCGCGACGCCGGTCGCGAGGAACAGCACTCTGCGCAGGCCGGCACCGTCCCGCGGTCCCGCCGGCCCGCGGAGGCGAGACGCAGTCCGCAACAGCGAACGAGCGACGGATCTCACTGTCGGCACACCACCTCGTCCACCCGACGGCGAGAGCGGCCCCGATCTTCCGAGCCCCTACTACCGATCGTCGGCGGCGACCATCCGCTGAGCGGCGACTATCGTGGCCGCGAGCATCACGGGCGAGCGGGACGGCAAGAAGCTCGATGTCGTGCTCGCTCACGCGGTCGAGCTCGCCGACGGCCTCAGGGTCGAGTACTGGGCGCTCGGCGACGACCAGGACCGGGTCAACTGCGCACTTCGCGGCCGCGGCGCCGAGCGGCTTCACGCGCAACTGGTTCCTACCCGACGACGCGCGGCCTGGAACCGGTTCTTCGGTTAGGTCGCCAGGCCAACTCGCGCGTCCCCGCTGGCAACAGCCGAGCGCAGGACGCGGTGAGCCGACGTTGAACAGAGTCCCGGCTATGAGTCTCGATTCAGTGCGAGTCTCGAACCCATCGGTTGTCGTTCGGAAAGGACGTCTTCACCATGGACATGCTTAAGAAGCTGCCGCGCGAGGTGCAGGTCGTCCTCGGTGGCTCGTTGCTCTATCTGATCTTCTCGTTCCTGGATTGGCAGCAGGTTTCGTTCCTCGGTGCGCACGCCGGCATCAGCGAGTGGCACGGTGTCGGTGTGATCGCCGGACTGCTCGCTCTCGCGTTGCTGCTTTGGGAAGGCGCGAGACTCTTCGGAGTTCGGCTCGAGTTCGGGCCGATCACGGCGGGGCTCGGCTCGATCGGGCTCGCGCTTCTCCTTGTTCTCTTCACGGTGATCACGTTTCTCACGCACAACGAGGCCAGGCATTGGCCTGCCTGGGTCGGACTGCTCCTCTCGATCGCGATCACGGTGGCCGCCTTCCGCCGCGCGCGCACCGAGGGCGTGGACGTCCGAGAGTTCGGCACGATCGCGAGCGGAGTCGTCGCGCAAGCCAAGACGAACCGCAGCGAAGACGCGACCCCAGCCGCGAGCTCGGCGGGCGGCTCGGGCGAATCGAGCAGTGAGCCGACGTCAGCCGACCCTCCGGCCGCGAACCCCCAGCCAGAAACGTAACGTCCCGAGGACCACGATCCCGGTCATGAGGCGCGCCGGCCGCATGTAGGTCGGCGCGCACGTCTGGGTCTACGATGGCGGCGATGCGGGCGCCGCCCGTCGCGATCACCGCCGCCGTCTTCCTCGCTGGGGCTGTGCTCCTCGGAGTCGAGATCGCAGCCAGCCGTGTCCTCGCGCCGTTTTTCGGTAACTCGCTCTTTGTCTGGGGCGCGCGCTCATCGGGTCGTGCTCGGCGGCCTCTCGATCGGCTACTGGGCGGGCGGCGCGCTCGCTGACCGGTTTCCGCGGATCGAGCTGTTTTTCGGAGCGATCACGCTCGGGGGGCGGCGGGCGTGCTTACGATCACCAGCTCGCGGTTGTCGAGGCGGCCGGAAGACGCACGCTCCGCTTCGGCGGCTCCTTCCAGAGCGAGATGTACGTCGACGCACCATTCCGGACCGCGTTCGATTACACGGACTACTTCTTCCTCGGGCCGGCCTACAACCGGCGTGCGAAGACGGTTCTCTTCCTCGGGCTCGGCGGCGGTTCCGCGCCGAAGAGGCTCGGACGCGACTTCCCGGAGCTGAGGTTGCAGGTGGTCGAGCTCGATTCAGTCGTCGTCGACGTCGCCCGCCGCTTCTTCAGCGTGCCGGAGACGCTGCCCGTTGCAGTCGCGGACGGCCGCCGCTATCGTGCCCGGCTGGCGCCCGGCGGGGTCGTCGTCACCAACGTCCTCGGCGCCGTGACCGGCCCTTCCTCGAAGCTCTTCCGTGCCGTCTACCGCACCTACCGCTCGGTGTTCCCGACGGTGACCATCCACCCCGGCTACGGCAGCGACACCTACGGAAACTCGATGCTCGTCGCGATCGACGGCGCCGCCCCGACGACGGCGTTCGTGCGCGAGCGCCGGCGCGAGATGCGCGCCGCACATCCGTCGGCGCCGCGACTGGATGCTGCGATCACGCAACGCTACGACTCCTTCGTCCCGACGGGAGACGTGCCGACGCTGACCGACGCCTACGCGCCGGTCGACGCGCTGCTCGCGGTGCACTGAATCACGCGAACGCTCGTCGGCGCCGCGTCGGGGAGGAACGGCGGACGCCGCCCCTCCCCGAGCGGGACGTCAGCCGGTCGTCGAAGACCAGATGTCGGTGTTGCCGAACGTGCCGGGACAGTCGGCGAGCAGCCAGGGCGCCGGCAGCGCGTTCGCCCCTGCGGCCAGCGACGCGGCGCGGTAGCTTTGCACCGGCCCGCAGACCGTCGCGTTTCGTGCGTCGGTCCATACGGCGAGGCCGTACGCGGCGGTGGCGGCGGCGTAGACGTAGTCGCCGATCCGCTCCTGGTAGATGTCGTGGCCGGGATACGTCCCACGGAGGTCGTTGTGGCCGGTCGAGGTGTCGGTCGAGCCGTTGGAGACGACCGACCACGAACCGGGCGACCCGGTCACGCCCAGTGGGGCGGTCAGGAAGACGCCGTGGTAGGGCCGGGGCGAGGCCATGTCGGCGCCAAGCCACGGTGCGGTGTCCGCCTCGTAGACGACGTAAACCCGATCGCCTGTCGGCGAGATCGCCGGTGCGGAGTACAGCGGCCGGTCACCGATCAGCGACACCGCTGCCGGACCGCTCCAGCTGTTGCCGCCGTCGAGCGACCAGGTGAGTTGCGTCGTGTTCGCGTTCACGTCCGATCCGCCGTCGGACCAGGCGTCGACGATCTCGTTCGTCGCGCCGGCGCCGGTCGGCGCACCGTTCGCGATGTCGACGCTCGGGCCGGCCGAGAGGTCCGTGCGCGCGCCCGCGTACCCGTCCATGACGCAGCGGCCGTAGACGGGGTCCGTGAAGAAGCAGGGATCGGTGATCTGGCGGACGATCTTCGCCTTGCTCCACGACCGGCCGCCGTCGGACGATTTGAACAGCACATGGAAGCCGTGCGTCGGCAACCCGACGAGCGTCGGGTTCTGGAACATCTCCGCGAAGAGGTAGACCACGCCGTGGCTGTCGGTGCGGATCGTGCAGCCGCTCAAACCCCAGAGAGTCGGGCCGAGCCCGGGCGTCCCTGCAGCCGTGATCTGCGACGTGTTCCAGGTGCCGCCGCCGTCGGACGAGACGGACACCGTCAGCGGCGCCGGGAAGTTCCCACCGAGGCCCCGGTGCTGGCCGTTGCTGCGGAACTCGGGATTGCACAGATAGACCCGGCCGAAGAAGGGGCTCGAGGCGGCGTTGTCCGCCCAGATCTGCTCCTTGTCCTCGAAGGCCGTCTGACCGACGTGCGTGTTCACGAGGACGGGCGCGCGCCAGCTGTTCTTGTCGAGCACGCTCGTCGGCGTCGGATTGTCGAGGCGCGAGACGCCGACAGCGAGGTAGCCGTGGAACTCGGGGTTGGGGAACGCGAAGCCGGAAGGGTATGCACCCACGAGGTTCGCGTAATAGACCCGCGATCCGTTTGCCCAGGAGAATGTCCCGTTCGAGCCCGGGATCGGACCAACCGCGACCGCCGGGTCGCCGGACGAGACGAGCGTGTTCTCGTAGTACCAGGGCAGCGTGTGGATTGGGCCTTCGTGTGGTGTGCACGATGCCGTCGGGTTGCAGTCCGCGGCTGTCCAGCCGGTGTACGCCGGCTGAATCCACGTTTGGCCGCGGTCGAACGAGAAGGCGACGGACGAGAGGCCGACGCCGTCGTCAGCCGGATCGGCGCAGGTCCCGTCCTCGGTTGCATCAGCCTTCGGGCACGGCGCCCAATCGACGAAATCGTTCCATCCTGCGACGGCGAAGCTCGGGTGGTTGGCGTCGATCGCGACCGCCGGTTCGTTCTGGTGGTTCTGCGGCGTCATGTTCGGCGGGCTGCCGACACTGACGTTGCCTGCGAACACGGGCGCTGCTGCGGCGGCCAGCGCGCACACGGCAAACGCTGCTATCGCTGCCAATCTGAGTCTCATTCGCATCCTCCCTTCGACGAGGGCGAGCGTATGTCCCGCCCTGCTGGACTGGAGTTGCACGCGCCTGAACTCGGCCGGGCGAGGCAGTCTGACGCTCCGCGGCTGCGGCCGCAAACGGGCCTCGGGGCGAGCTCCCGCCGCCGCCGAGCAGGGCGGGGCCTGTCGGATCTGTCAGGTAGTACGCGCCTTGAGGGACCGGTAGCGCTCGACCCGGTGCCTGAAGCGCCAGCCGTTGCCGTCGCCGCCCTTGGCTTTCGGCTGCGCAAGGCGCCAGATGAGCTTGCGCTGGCGGCGCATCTTCTCCTGCAGCGCGTGCGCCTCGGGGGAGTTGCCCTTGCCTGCGTCGTCGAGCGCGTCGTAGCGGGTCACCCAATCCTTTTCATTCCGGTTCAACCAGTGCGTCAGGTCATGCACAGTGGGCGCAGCATTGAACATCTGCGTCTCGGCCGCTCGCCGCCGCACCAATCCCTCCAGCGTGATCAGCTGGCCGTTCTTCGTCGCCTTGCACCACTTGCCGAACTCGGAGGAAGCGCCCTTGAAGTCGCCGTTGTTCAGGCATGACCCGAGGGTCTTGTGCAACGGCAGCGGCCCGGTGTTGAAGACCAGCGAGACGAGCGCGTCGAACTGCGACTGGTTCAGCGGCCGCTTCACGAGCTGATTCACCTGTGCCTCTGCCCCAGCGAGGTCCTGACGGAGCAGCTCGAGCGCCCGCTTCATCGAGATCGTGAGCCCTGGGTGAACGTCGGAGCCTGTATGGCCGACACCGATCGTCCAGACGCCGACGCCGTCGTCGTACGCCTTGAGCCTCACGCCTTCGAATCGGGTGATCAGCTCCAGACCGGCGCTCGAAGTCTTCATTGATTCGCCTCCTCCCCGGCGTCGGGATCCTCGGCAACCGCCGAGTCGTCGTCGGGCGGGGGCTCGGCCTCCTCTTCGTCGTCGTCGGGCAGTTCCGCGTCCTCCAGGTCGGGCTCGTCCTCGGCCGACCCTTCGTCGTCCGGCTGTATGCCTTCGCTCATGTCTGCATCGTCCTCCCACTGCTCTTCTGAACACGGGCTGCACCGCGCAACGCCCGGATCGTATGGATCCCGACCTCTGAGTCCTCCTTCTGATGATGGTCGTGCTGGAACGCTTTGATCGCCGCCGCGACCTCCGGCGTCAACTTCCCGTTCGGGTGGACGTGCGGGTCGAGGTACGGCCGCCCGGTCTGCGGGTCGACCGCCTTCCAGAGCAACCGCACGACGAGGCGTACGCGCGGACCGCTGGCCCCCGGCTGGAGCGGCCTTACGGCCCAGAGGCTGATCTTCGGTTGCTTCCGGAAGTTGACGTGCTGCGACTCCTTCTCGACGCCGGGGTAGGTCAGCGTGACCGTGAAGCCCTCGCGGCGCGCCTCCGCGCAGAAAGCGGGGACGCGGTCGCGATCGACGTCGATGCCGCGTGCCCACACCGGCAACCTGAACCTCGAGGGCCAGACCCGGTACGCCTTGCCGTCGTTGAACCGCTCGTGCGTCGACTGCCCGGGCGCGTTCGCGGGGTTGCAGTTACCGTGACACGAGTCGGGGCACACCTTGGTCTTGATCTTCGCCTGTGCGCAGTCGAAGAGTTCCTGCTGGCTCATCTTCCCCAGTTGGCGCAGCAACGGCTCCGCGGCCTTCTCGCGTGCGCATGAGGTGATCGGCGCGTCGGCGCGCTGCGAGATCGCGGCGACGGCGTCGCCGAAGCCTCCGTCGTCGTCGCAGACGAACTTCGAGCCGCGCGCCCCCGTGTAGATGCGCAGTGTCATCTCACAGACGGGCGATGAGGATCCGGCACGATGGCGCTCCCTGATTTCACTGATTGAACCCGGCGAGCGCCGCAAGACTCGGCCACCAGCGAATCTGCCACCCCTGCGCCCGCCTGTCAACGGTCAGCACCGATCGGAGACGGAGGAGCCGTGCTACGGCTTCGCCGGCCGCCCGCCCGGCGGCGGCCGCTTCGGCTTGGTCGGCGTCTCGGTTGGTGCTTCGGCTTCAGCGCTCTTGCCCACTGCCCCGAGGAGCGCCGTCGCCAGCGCGGCGCTGTCGCCTCGTCGCGTTTCCTCGCCCTCCCCGTGTCGGATAGCGTCGCTCGCCGGTGGCGGCGCGCCGCTGTTTCGCAGGCGGGCCACTTTGCTCAGCGTGTCGAACCAAAATGGCGCACCGAAGGTGATGGCGACCACTGTCAGCGACAGACCGATCAGCTTCGACAGCAGCGCCCAGAGCGAGCTCCACTTCTCGTAGAACGGGAATCCCTGTGGGTCATGGCGTGCGCTCGCGAGATGCCAACCGAGTGAGAGTGGGAGCGACTCGAGTTCGGCGGAGGGGTTGGTCTTTCCGCCGGTGCGGTTGGTCGCACTCTGCGCCTGGGTCACGAGCGCCGCCCGCGTGCTCGGCTCCACCCAGAGCCGTTTCGCGATCTGCAACGAGTCGGCATTCAGTGCCAAGGCGATCACGATCGCGAGGATCCACAGGATCTTCTGGATGCGCTGCCGGTACCAGCCGGACACACGCTCCATCTGGTCGTCGTACCACTGTTCGGCGTTGTGCCTGAAGGTGACCGCATCCCCCTGCGCGTGGTGCAGCAGCGCCGTGAGCGCTTGCTGCACGCGCTCGCTCGGAATCTGCTCGATGGACTCCTCGACCGTGCGCAACTTCTGCTTCACGTCGACGTCCTTCGCGGCGGAAACAGCTTGCTGCTCGAAACCGAGCAGCGCGGTCACGAATGTGCGCGACGGGATGTACGAGGGGAAGTCCGTCTTCCGGCTCGTCTTCGGTCGGCCGTTCTCGAGCGGTGGCGACGGCGCGGCAGCATCCTTGTTCTTGGGATAGAGCATGGGCTCGACAAGCGGGTGGCTCTTCAACTTTTCGAGTGCCGCCGACCCTTGCGTCGGATCCTGCAGCAGCTCCCAGAGTCCGCGCTCGAGGTCCTGCGCGCGCCATCGACCCAGCGAGGCGATCGCCTCGTTGACGCCCGAGCAGACAATGGCAAGGATGAAGTAGACGAAGATCACGCCAACGGCGACGTCAAGCGCCGGGAAGTTCAGCATCGCGTTGCCCCTGTGACGCGACTCACGGCGGAGTCCGAGGCCTCAGAACGGGCACAGACCGGTCCCGCGGAAGTCGAAGACCTTTCCGCCCATCCCCGGGATCGTGCGCTCCGCGCGCGCGTTCACAATGTCGCCTCCCCGCTCAGGATCGTCATCGGCCTCGTGAATGTCGCGTTCCTCGAGAGCGGGTCGATCTCGACCTCGAACACGGGCTCGAATTCGGGATCGAGAGCCTCGTCGAACTCGGGATTGTCCTCCCGGACGAGCCCGGCCGCGCGGGCCATGGCCTCGCCGTGAGCGTCGTCGGTGCTGTCGCCGGCGACTGTCTCGTCCACGTGACCGCCCTCCTCGAGGGAACCGACCAGGCTCCGTCGTCTCGCGTATCGGTTTCACCGGCCCACAACGGGGTCGAGCGCTGCCGCAAGACGCTTTGAGACTTTTTGCACAGTCATACACTTCTGTCAAGCAGAAATGGCGCGCAGCATTTACGACTCTCGTTTGAGAGCGCGTCGATCAGAACGTGGACGAAGTTGCTGCGAGATCAAGCCGCTGCCGGTACCGGCAGTGACAGCGGTCGCAGCGTGACATGAACGACGAACGCACCGACGAAGAGGAACAGTGCGGCAACACTGATCGCCTGCGCCGAAGACGCGATCGCGTCGACGACGGGAGCCAGCGCGACCGCCCCGAGCATTGTCGTGCGCCAGATCGTCGAGCCGACGCCGAAGACCCTTCCCTGGTAGGTCGTGTCGGCTTGCTGGTGGATCGCCGTCATCATGACGACCTCCGTGAAGCCGTTCGCCACGCCGAACGCTACGAGGACGAGGAGCGCGATGACGGCGCTTCCCGACCACGCAAACGCGAGGAAGAGGCAACCCATCGCCGCGAGTCCCGCTCCCAGCCAACGCGGCTCGATTCGCTCGGCGATCGCTCCCGTGAGCGCTTCGCCCGCGATCATTCCGAGCGCGAGCGCCGAGAGCGCCCACCCATAACCTCCGGCTCCGAGGCCCAGATCCGTCGTGAACTTCGGCAGCGTCGCGTTGACGAGACCCGCCGCGAGCGTCACAACCGCAAAGCCTCCCACCACGACCGCGAGCGCGCGTTGCGCGACCACGTAGCGGAGTCCCTCCAGCAATCCGCCTCGCGCGCGGCTCGACTTCGCAGGTGGTTCTTCTGTGACGCGAATCCGCGCGTAAAGCAGCACGGCAACGGCGTAGCTCACGAGATTCGCGGCGAGCCCGGCAACCGGCCCGCCGACGGCGAGCATCACGCCGCCGGTGACGGCACCCAGCGCCATCGCGGCTTCCTGGCCGACGGAATGAATTGCGTTCGCCGCCGGGAGTTCGTCCTGCGCCACGGTCATCGGGATGAGCGCGTTGCCCGCGACGGTCGAGACCATCGAAACAAGACCGCAGAGACCGACGAACGCGAAAACGAGCGCCCGCGATCCGGTCGTCACCCCTATGAGCGCTCCCGCGATCGTTGCGGCGCACGCGGCCTCGCTCCAGACGATGACCCTTTGCCGCGGCAACCGATCGACGAGCGACGCCGCCACGCCGCCGCCGACGATCGGCGGCACGAGCCTGATTCCCATCAACAGCGCCACCTGCGCGACCGAGGACGTCGACTCGTACACCCAGCCGACGAGCACGGCGACCATCAGCCAGTCGCCGAGGTAGGAGATGCTCTTGCCGAGCGCGAGCCGGCGGAAGGACGGCGATCGCACCGGCCGCGCGAGCCGCTCCGGAATCCTCAGCGTGGCAGTCCGGCTCACGGCAGCCAATGGATCCGTCGACTGGGGGGCTCCGCCCAAGCGTTGCCCCCCACCTCTCGTTTATCTAGCTCCAGCTGGTAGTGAAGTTCACCGGTACGTTCATCGCTCCCCCTTTCGGACTGCGGGACGGCCCTCGCGGCTCCAGCCGTCCCGCCGGTGGAAACGCCGGCCTGACAGCTCGCCGGCGTGCTTGCCGCGGTGGCCTGAAGACTGTTCTCCGGCGCTGCGCTCACGGTGTGACCCTCGCTCAAGCCGCTGAAGAACCGCTGAAGATCTCCTGAAATCGTGGTAAGACCCACGGGTGAGCGCCTCGTCGCCGCAGTTCAGCCTCCTCGGCCCTCTTGCCGTCACCCACGACGGCGAGCCGACGCCGCTCGGTGGACAGAAGCGGCGTGCGCTGCTCGCGGCGCTACTGCTCGAGGCAAATCGGGTCGTCTCGCGTGACCGGCTGATCGACGCACTCTGGGGCGACGACCCGCCCGATACGGCGCCCAACACCATCCAGGTCTACGTCTCGCAGCTCCGGAAGCTCCTGCCGGAGGGCGCGCTCGAGACCGCACCGCCGGGCTACCGGCTCGTCGTCGATCCGGAGACCGTCGACCTCTTCGAGTTCGTGAGGCTCAGCGACGAGGGGCGGTTGGCGCTCGCCTCCGGGAACGCCGCGGGTGCCGCGGAGAGCTTGCGTGCCGCACTCGCCCTCTGGCGCGGAGCGCCGCTCGCCGATCTCGCCTGGGAGCCGTTTGCCCAAGCCGAGATCGTGCGCCTCGATGAGCTGCGCGTGGCCGCATTCGAGGATCGGATCGACGCCGACCTGACGCTCGGCCGGCACGGCCAGGTCGTCCCGGAGCTCGAGCTCCTCGTCGCTGAGCACCCCCTCAGAGAGCGCCTGCGTGCGCAGCTGATGCTCGCCCTCTACCGCGCCGGCCGCCAGTCGGATGCGCTCGCCGTCTATCAGCGGGCGCGAAAGACGCTGGTGGACGAGCTCGGGATCGAGCCGGGCGAGTCCCTGAGGAAGCTCGAACGCGCGATCCTCGCACACGACCCGTCGCTCAGCGTCACACAGCCCGGGCCGGTTTCGCCGCGGCGCACGCCGACGCCGCCCCACCCGCTCCTCGGTCGTGAGCGCGAGCTCGCGGCTCTCTCCGACCTCGTGCGACGAGAGGGGACTCGCCTCGTCACGCTCACGGGCATCGGGGGCATCGGCAAGACGCGGCTAGCGCTCGAGCTGACACGCCGGCTCGCCCCCGAGTTCGTGGATGGGTCGGCGGTCGCACTGCTCGCGACACTGCAAGATCCCGCGCTCGTCGCACGCGCGATCCTCGATGCGCTCGAGCTCGCGGAGTCGGGACGGGAACCCGAGGATGAGCTGATCCGAGCGCTGGAGAGCTCTCAGCTGCTCCTGCTCGTCGACAACTTCGAGCAAGTGCTGCCGGCAGCGCCGACCGTGGCGCGTCTGCTCGAGGCGTGCCCGGCGTTGAAGGTGATCGCCACCAGCCGCGCGCCGCTTCATGTCGCGGCAGAGCACGAATTCCCCGTCCCGCCGCTCGCCGAGGACGAAGCCGCCGAGCTTTTCATTACGCGCGCGCAGGCCGCCAATCCGAGCTTCGCCTTGAGTGAGCAGAACGCGGCCGCCGTCGCAGAGCTGTGCGCACGGCTCGACGGCCTGCCGCTCGCGATCGAGCTTGCGGCCGCGCGCTCCAAACTTCTCCCACCGGCGGCGCTACTCGCGCGGCTCGGGAACCGCCTCGAGCTCCTCACCGGCGGGCGGCGTGACGCGCCGCGACATCAGCAGACGCTGCGCATGACGCTCGACTGGAGCCACGACTTGCTCGACGCGAATGCGCAGCGCCTCTTCGCGCAGCTCGGCGTGTTCGCCGGCGGGTGCACGCTCGAGTCAGCCGAGGCGGTATGCGACATCCAGGGTTCCGTCCTAGAAGGACTTGCGGCTCTCGTCGACGAGAGCCTCGTTGGGCGACGCGAGGCCGACGACCCTCGCTTCGCCATGCTTCAGATTGTGCGCGACTACGCGCTCGAGCGACTGACGGCGTCGGACGAAGCCGACGAGACTCGGCGCCGGCATCTCGAGCATTTCGTCGCGCTCGCGGAGCAGGCCGAGCCGGGTCTCGCCGGCGGCGAGCAGGCACGTTGGCTTGCCCGCATCGAAGACGAGCACGACAACCTTCGGGCCGCCTTCGCCTACGCCCATGAGACAGCCGACTCGTCGTCGGCGTTGCGGCTCGTCGTCGGCGTTCGTCGCTTCTGGCAGATCCACGGCTACCTGGCGGAGGGCCGGCAGAGCCTGGAGTCGGCGCTCGCTGCGACGCAGGGGACGCCGTCGGAGCTTCGCGCGAACGGGTTCAACATGCTCGGGATCCTCGCCGGAGAGCAGGGTGACTTCGACGCGGCCCGCATGGAGTTCACCGCCGCCGCGGAGGAAGCGCGCGCCGTCGGGGCAACACGTGCGCTCTCGTCCGCGCTCGTCAATCTCGGAAACCTGGCGTTCTTCAGCGGCGACGCCGACGCCGCGCGCGACCTCTACCGAGAGAGCATCGAACACTTCGCCTCCCTTGGGGATCTCCGCGGCCAGGCGCTGGCGAAGGAGAACATGGGACTCCTGTCGCTCACCGGAGACGATGCGGTCGAAGCGGTCACGTGGCTGATCGCCGCGCGCGAGCTGGCGCGCGAAGTTGGGGACGACCTCGAAGTAGGCCGGGCGACCCGCTCGCTCGCGGCGGCGATGATCGAGCTCGGAGACGTCGCGGAGGCGACGACGCTGGTCGCCGAAAGCCTCGGCATCGCCCGCGAGCTCGGCGACACCCACGGCATCGCTGAATGTCTCGAGACGTTCGCCGGTCTCGCAGCCACGACACACGAAGCCACGCGCGCCGCGAAGCTGTTCGGTGCGAGCGACGCGGTGCGTGCGTCGATCGGAGCGCGGCGGCAGCCGGATCACGAGATCCTCTACGAGCGTTGGCTCGCGCGGACGCTCTCCCGCCTCGACACGAGCACCTACTCCAAGCGGTACGAGGACGGCCGAGCGCTGACGCTCGACGACGCGTGCTCGCTCGCGCTCGCATCGGAAGCCGCGCTCGCTCCGTAGACGGACTCCCTCGTTCGAGGGAATTTTCGCCCTGGCATCCCCGTACGGGGGACGAGGGATCGCGCGGCTGCCGATACCGAATGAACAGCTTTCCCTTGCGGCTTCCCGCGAGCGCGAGCGCAGGAATCGCGTTCGCGCTGCCGACGATCGCCCATACGGCCTCAGCCGATCCTCGCCGCGTCGCGTCGATGCTGGCGTTGACGCTCGTCCTGCAGTTGTTCTCGGTCCCGGTCTACGGCCGTGGGGGTTTCGGCGTCTCGGCGATCGGCATCCTCGCGGCCGCGTTCCTCCTGAATAGCGGAACCGCGATGGCTGTAGCCGTGGTCGCGGCGCTCTTACAGTGGGCGCGTAAGCGCACCGAGCTTCAAAAAGCGGTCTTTGACGCCG
>WNGE01001215.1_pt1 | contig 32781 bp, 34 predicted proteins | sample 5400651 | NCBI WGS metagenome assembly WNGE01 (sample SAMN13153370, study PRJNA577476) | soil metagenome | isolation source: 60 cm soil or saprolite under grassland replicate 2 | place: USA:California | collected 2016-06-15
GGAATCAACAACAACCTCGTCTCAGAATTCACATACTACCAAGGATTAGAGGAATACTACCAGCACCTTGCCGCGGGGCAGTTGAAAGAAGCAACCAAGACGATGAACCAATTATCTGCAAACGCAGAGCAAACACGACGCACTGACCTCATCGAGGCGACAAAACGGTTATCTGACCAGCATGAGGCGACCCTCAGGCTCGGAGGAAGCACGGAAAGCACGAACAAACTGCTGAAAGAAGCAGCAAGCGAAACCACGAAGAGAACCAGAGGAAAGTAGATTCAAAACTACTCCTACGCGTCTAGGTTCGCGGGAATTGAAATCGTGCTTTAAGGACGTTACCGCATGATACCCCGAGCGAAACCAAACTCTCGCCTTATTGAACGACTCAATAACTAGTCTAACCCGGGTCCCTGCGAGATCGAGATGCTTTCCAAAGAGAAGATGCTGGTTCGACGATTCTACGAAAAATGGATCGAGGAGGATGCGCTTGGCCTTATGCGACAGCTTGACGTTGTAAAGTAGCGCTGACACGTGCGTTAATCATGCGTGCCTCCTCTGAAATGAATGTCGATGTGGCTTGGTCGGATAAAGAATGGAATGAGAAGCAGGTAGAGTAGAAGACTTATCCGAGTATCAAGAAAGGAGAGGCCGATTCCAAGCAGGGACACTATCGGCCCGATAATGGTTCGTCTTTTCGCTAGACTCACAATGTGGGGGTCTAGATCTTTCTCGACGAGACGATGCCGGCTGGTTGCATACCACCATACAGCGTAAAGTGCCAGCCCTGTCACCCCGAGATTTGCACCGTAAACCCGGACTGCGGTGGGCGAGAATGGGTACTCACCGAGCAACGACGTGGAAAAGGGTACGAACCCGATGGTCAAGAGGAAGATGATATTGACCCACAAGAAAACCCTGTCAGTCCGTTTGACGTAATGAAACTGGTTGTGGTGGCCAATCCAATACACGCCCAATACGACAAAACTGAAAGCATAGACGAGAATATTCGACGAAAGACCCATGATTTCAAACTCAAGGCGTGATTCGGACAGGTTAACGTCGGGAGGCTTGAGTCCCAAGACTAGGACCGTCATCACCGTGGCGAATATTCCGTCCGTTAGTGCCTCAATACGGGCCTTTGTCAAGCCCGCTTGTACTACCCCTGAAAGGCCCAATTTCTCTGAGACGAGTGACACTGCGAAGTATGCTTAGCTCTTTCCTAAGGTGCATCTTCAACGAAAACCTCTTCTTCTCCAATCCGCTGCACAATTGTAGAAGGCGAAGAAGCTGCTCGCTGTTGGTAACGTCGCACCGAGTTTCCGCCTTCCCACCAGCGATGGAAGTTATGTTGCGCTGGAGGATTTTCTTGGAAAGAAGAACGTGATCGTCTATTTCTACCCCAAAGACTTCACCCAAGGCTGTACAGCCGAGGCTTGCAGCTTCCGAGACTCATACGAGGCGTTCAAGGATCTCGGCGCAGAAGTGATTGGAATAAGCTCCGACAGCGAAAACTCTCATCGAGATTTCGCCCAAAAGCACCATCTGCCCTTCATATTGCTCAGTGATGTGGATGGTTCAGTGAGGAAGGCATACGGGGTCAAGAAAACACTGGGTCTGTTTGCAGGCCGCGTAAGTTTCGTAATCGACAAGGAGGGAATTATCAGACACATATTCTCGTCTCAGACCCGTGCGACCGCGCATGTTGGAGAGGCCCTGAACATCTTGAAATCGATCACTTAGCCAGCTGCAATCTCGAGGTTCTCAAGTGATTATTCCGCGTCCTGACGAAAAATCCAAGGAATTCTTCAGATCCCTTTACCAGACGAGCCCCGGGTCACGATTCGGCCGATGTTCGGGAACATATCCGCGTTCGTAAACGGAAACATGTTCGCAGGGCTTTTTGGAAACGACTTATTCGTGCGCCTGTCCAAAGAGAGTCGCAAGGAACTTCTAGAGCAAGAAGGGCGCTTCACTGCTCGAGCCGATGAAGGGAAGGCCCATGAAAGAATATGTAGTGATCCCGAAAGCTTGGCGAAAACAGCACGAGACAGCCCGAACATGGGTCATCCGGTCCCTGGACTGGACTAGTAAGCTGCCTCCAAAGAAGAAGAAAAAATAGCCGCATCGTCTTTCAAACGGGAAGACTAGGTTACTATCCAGGCGGTAGCATGAGGTGTCAAGCGCCCATTCATCGCAAGGATCTCATTATTGTTGAAAGAAAGTGTTAATCGGAGATTCACAGTAGTACCAGGAGAACTCTGGAAGCCTCCGCCAGTGATCGACACTTTGAGCGAATCACTAGGTATTGAATAAGTCACATTTCCAATGTTGGAAAAAGTAACCACTGCGCTGGACACGGGAAAGCGCAGCTGGTCGTATGTTCCTGTGGCGAGTCTCGCGCTTCCGAGAGTTTTCGCGGTCGTCAAAACCGAAATCATATCCACCGTCTTCTGTGACCCAGCTATCGCGTACCAGCCATTATTGCTAGAGTTTCCAAAGCCTGCCTGATGGATCTCCATGGTTGCGAACGTCAGATAGATGTGAAGAATGCTCGGATCATACTGCTGACCACTACCAAGCTGCACCTGAGGTGGATCCGTGATGCTCAGAACGACTGTTCCCTGAACATACCTAGTATAGAAGAAATAACCTGAAATCGCACCGATGATGAGAATCGCCAGAATGACAGCCGCGGTACTCTTTGCCATCGCTTGTTCCCGATCGAGCTGGCCCTCGTTCCCACTAGGAGACCGCCTCGGTCAGCCCTTATCCCTAGCATAACCGGAAATTACTCGATGGGGTTACAGTGGAAGACAGGAGGTCGAACCCAGTCCGAAAGTCCTTCGGCTTTGGTCCTGAGCCAACTTCTAGTCGGACCGACAACGAAGCTGTTAACCGTGGCACGGGCGATTATTCGCGGCCGTCGACTGGAGGCGTTCCACAGCGGTTCGAGATGATGTCCCAGGGTTCCTCGCTCTAACGCAGTGTTGTGCGAGCAGAGGCCACGTTTAAGAGGCGCCCCCGAACCCCTCGGGTTACTGAACTCTAATGGAAGCATCAACGGTCACAACCCGACCTCAACCGAAACTACACAGTCTAGTTCACTTCGAAATACCCGCCAGCGACCCCGCAACTGTAAGCAAGTTCTACGAACAGCTTTTCGGCTGGAAATTCTCCAAATGGGGAGAACAGGAATACTGGCTCATAGCCCACAAAGATGCCCCGGCAAACGAGACCATGGGCGGACTCTTCAAACGCAACGCTCCAAACGAACAATTCGTCAACTATTTCTCTGTCAACTCCATCGATGAATCCGCCGCCAAAGCCACAGGCCTAGGAGCCCAAGTGGTCACTGCAAAGCAAGAAATCCCAACCGTGGGTTACTTTGCGGTTCTCAAGGACCCCGACGGGAACGTGTTCGCGCTATTCCAGTCTACCGGCGGAATGTAACAGCATACCCCGACCCCTCTCCCTTCCTTTCTTTTCTTTTCTTTTTCCTCGCATAGGAGCGAATGGGGATTCTCTGCGTTCCTCGAAAATTGTCCTAGAAGATCCCTTTAGAGCACCTCCCAAACATTTTTCACCCCAACAGTAGCTGTATGTTTGGAGCGTGCCAAGGCGCAAGCGGCCGAGGTTGTACAGATAGAGGACTCCAAAAGAGTCCGCATATTGCAGTTCATCAAGGCAAATCCAGGCACCCACCTTAGAAAGATCAAACGAGAACTCAACCTCGCGATGGGTGTCATACAGTACCATCTCTACAGACTGGAACGAGAACATAGCATTGTGTCGGCTCGTCATGGGCTCTACAAACGCTACTATGCGGACCAGGGTCCAAGAATCGAGGAACGAGCTATCGTGAACATCTTCTTCCAAGAGACCGAGAGAGACCTGATACTCTATCTCCTCGAGAACCCAAGAGCGAGCCAGAAGAAGCTCTCCCAATTCGCCAGAATCTCGCCGAGCTCAACCAATTGGCATATGAAGAGACTGTCCCAAGCTGGCTTTGTAGAAGCTAGAAGAGAAGGCGGGTCCGTATTCTACACGGTAAAAGGGGACCCAGGAATGATCCTCTCTCTTCTCAGGAGTTATCACCCAAAAATCTGGGACAAGTGGGCCGAGAGATTGGCCGACCTCATGACATAATCAATGCGAGCACTGGTGAGGGGAGAATCAGGATCCCGGGCAGATTGTGACCGATGATAATTCCCCAGCTCCTAATCTTAGATACGACCGGTCTGTCCGCTGACCCATCTGAGATACTCGAATTGGCGAGAGGAGTCTTCGCATTAGTTCTCTTCACGATCTCTCTCTACGCATGGTCTAAGAGAAAACAGCCCGCGCTATTGATCGTTGCAACAGCCTTTCTGCCATTTTTCGCAAAAACCGTCCTAGATGTGTTTTACCCAACATCGACGCTGATTGATTTCATCCGACCGCTCTTTGATTTCATTGCGCTGGCTCTCTTCTTCGTTGCAATCGTCATTAGGCCAAGAAAAGACCTCGGAAAAGGAACTACCTAAGCTAGTTCGAACCGGTCTCTCCCAAAAAATCCGATATATACCGCACGAATAGCTGTGCTTTTGACAACTGTACCACGACGCATAATATCCGCCCTGCAGAAACCTCTCAAACAATAGTAGGGGGAATTCGAGTGCCCTCAGTCGGACCCTTCGAACTGACAGAGATAGAGTTCGTTGGGCTTGAATTCATGAGACAAGAGGACGAGAGACAGCTCAGGAAGACGACCCTGCGAGCAACATGGTCTGGCAGAGAACTCAGTGTCAAGGCCGGGCAGCAAGCAAGGCTGGTATTGGACTGCAAGAGCGATATCGCCTCTAGGGTGCGGCAATACTAGTACAGCATCCTACCGGTGCGTGAATAGTTAGGATCAGGACGCTAGGCGACTTAGTTGCTCGCTTACCTGCCACAATCGTTTAGCTGAGTCGTCGTCGTAGGATTCCTGAGAAGACCTTACCTCATGCATCTTGGTGAAGTATTTGCCTGTCACGCCATCCAAGTCAGGGGATGTGGCGACGTACAGGATCCTCTTGGCGGCCGATTCTGGACTTATGAAAAACATTCCGAGGAATCTGAAACCTAGCATGACAAGGCCGCCATTGTTCTTTGCAAAGTTCGTCCGTACAACTCCAGGATGCGCGCTGTTCACCATAACTCCAGTGCCCTCAAGCTTCTTTGCAAGCTCATGAGTATAGAGTATCATTGCAAGTTTTGATTGACCGTAAGCTTGCCAACCTGAAAACCTCTTCTCACCCTGGAGATCATCGAAATGGATGTTCGCGCCTTTGTGGGCATCTGATGTCACGTTGACAATACGGGAGGGAGCGCTTGCCTTTAGGATGTCAAGCAGGAGGCTTGTCAGGAGAAAAGGTCCAAGATGGTTGATTGCAAATGTTGATTCGAAACCATCCGGAGTGGTGGTTCGTTTGGTCAGATAGACTCCGGCGTTGTTGATTAGAAGGTGGAGCTTCTCGTGCTTGGCCTTGAACTCGTCAGCCAATTGGCGGATCGAGTCTTGAGAAGACATGTCAGCCTGTATCATTTCGACGTTCTTGTTTCCACTTTTCCCGATAATGTCATTGACTGCCACCTGCCCCTTCTCTCTGCTCCGGGAGACTATCACAACCGTCGCTCCCGTCTTTGCCAATCCGATGGCTGTTGCTTTGCCTATACCGGAATTCCCGCCTGTAACGAGGCATATCCTACCAGTCATATTGGCACTTGACATAGGCCTAGCCTAACCGCTCTTGCCACCCACATTCGCCGAGATGACTAGATCTTGAAGATTTGAAGATTCTCCTCAAGAATCGGATCGCTTGCTTACCGACGCTCTCTGCTCCAGATTTAGCAGGGTCAGTTTTCTCTCGTTGCCCCAACGGTAGCCATGCAGTCCTCCGTCTTTACCGATCACGCGATGGCAGGGAATCACTAGTGCGACTGGATTTGTAGCACATGCTCTAGCTACTGCACGCGAGGCCTGAGGAGCTCCAAGAGCACCTGCAATCCCGCTGTAGGTGGCGGTCTTACCGTAAGGTATGGACTGGATCTTTTTCCAGACCTTCCACTGGAACGCTGTGCCTGTCACATCGAGGGGAAGTTTGAGATAAGGCTGGCCGGCGAAATATCTGACGAATGCACTCGCCCAGTCCTTCATTCCGTCATCGTTGCGATGGAGACTTGCCGCGGGATAATCTTCAGTAAGCACAGTCTCGACTGTACGGTCAGAATCTCCCATACAGACGGCGCAGATTCCTCGCTCAGTGGCTCCTACAAGCAAACGCCCGACTGGCGAGTCAACGATCGTGTATTGAATCTGCAATCCTCGCCCGCCTTGGCGAATCGCTCCAGGATTTGCGCCGAGCCCGCTTGAAATTTTCTCGTACACTCGACTTCTAGAAGAGAATCCCGCATTGTAAAGTGAATTGTTTACTGTCTCCCCATTTCTCAGAAAACGCTTCATCTTCGCGAGCCGGCGAGCCTCCACATACTGACGAGGCGAAACTCCCAGGATTTTCTTGAAGGCCCGCTGGAAATAGAACGGACTGAGCCCCGCTTCGGCAGCAAGGATTGAAAGAGTTAGTCTCTTACCAAGATTCGCGTCCACGAAAGCGCAGATCTCGTACACCCATGCCACCCCAGACGAAGCCCCGACGTCTCTGGGAGAGCAGCGGCGACAGGGTCGAAAACCTGACCGCTCCGCCTCATCTGGCCCTGCAAAGAACACGGCATTATCTCTGTTTGACCGCTTGGCCGGACATGATGGTCTGCAATAGATTCCAGTTGAGCGAAGCGCAAACACAAACGCTCCATCATAACTATTGTTTCTGGATAATACTGCCTTCCATTTCGCTTCATCAGTTAGGGCGTTTTCTAGGCTTCCCTTTGGATCCTGCAAATCTGGACCACTCTGGTCAAGCGTTAGCATGAGCATGTAATTGACGTGAGAAAATAAGTAGTTTGACTCCGTTTCTTGCTGTCAAAGCATCATAGCGAGAACGTGAGTGTGTCCTTGGAGAGAACCCGTGTTTCCGACCCATCCCAAAAACTACAGTACAAATGGCGACGCGTCCTTCACCATGCTCCGAAGAGCCATGTCACATCCTGGGATCCGATTTACATGTTGATAGCCAACATTATGGCTCCACTAGGCTTCTCTAATTACTGCAGACTACAAGCTTTCACCCTTCAGCTTCCAAAGAAGCCCAACGATCAACAACCCGACCTCATCGTGCACCTGGGAAAACGTATATGTCGGAAATTAGCTCCTTTTGGAGGATTCATGACCCGTCCAGAGTGGCAGAAGAGAAAGAAGAAAATGGCAGGCAGAGAAGGCCCGAAAAAGGGCAAGAATCGCTAGAAAACCTAGGACCCCTTCGGAAAAGGTCCTATTTAGGAGTCTGAGACTCAAGAGCGTCTAGAATGGATCCTCAGCCGAGGTCAACATTTCTTCTAAGAAATACTAGGACTAGTTGATCACCTACAGGTTTGGTGGCGGCCTGCTAGCTTAGCGGGGACTGGTACGATGGAGATCTTGTTTCTTACATTCCGCCCATCATGCCGGGAGGCATACCGCCGCCCATGCCTGGGGGCATTCCTCCGGGTCCGCCTGGGCCGGGGCCTGGCGAGCTTCCGCCTTTCGATGCGAACACATCGTCCACTCTTAGAATCATTGTTACTGCTTCTACTGCGGACTTGATTACTTGCGTCTTCACTCGGAGCGGTTCGACCACGTCCATCTTCAGCATGTCAGCAGCCTTTCCCGTCTTGGTGTTGACTCCGAACCAGATGTTCTGAACGGTGTTGTGTTTGGATTTGAGATCGACGAGTATGTCGATGGGGTTGATGCCTGCGTTCTGCGCGATAGCAACAGGTATCGATTCAAGCGCTTCCGCGAAAGCTGTGACAGCGAGCTGCTCCCTGCCTCCAACCTTGATCGCGTATTCTCGCAAACGCTTGGACAATTCGATCTCTGGAGCACCGCCACCGGCGACTATCTTGCCATCTTCAACCGCATTCCTGACAACAGAGAGGGCATCATGAAGTGACCGTTCAGCCTCGTCAACCACGTGCTCAGACCCGCCGCGAATCATGATGGTCACTGCCTTCGGGTTCTTGGCCTCGCGGACGTAGACGAGCTTGTCATCTCCAATCTTTACCTCTTCAACCAACTTCGCATAGCCAAGAGCCTCCTTCGAAAGGTCCCTAGTAGTTCCAACCACGCTACCCCCTGTCGCTTTCGCGAGTTTCTCCATGTCGCTACTACTGATGTTTTTGATCGTGAGGATTCCTTTCTTTGCGAGGAGAGATAGAACCTCGTCGTCGACGCTTTTCTCGGTGAACAGCACATTTGCGCCGGTTTTGGCTACTTGGTCAGCCATGTCTCGGAGGAGTTTTTCCTCTTCCTGTATGAACTGGTACATCTCTTCCGGCTTGTTGATATTGATCTTCGCATCTGTCTCAGTCTTCTCGATCTCCAGCTTCGCATTCAGCAACGCTATCTTGGCACCAGCCACGCTCTTAGGCATCTGTGAATGAGAGACTTCCTTGTCGATAATTATTCCATTGACTAACTCGCTTTCCTCAAGACTTTTTCCGTGCTTCTTCATAACTTTCACAAGATCAATGTCAGCTTTTACCTTGCCATTGTTCTTCTCCATTACCTGCATGACCGCCTCGACAGCAAGCTCGGCGAAACGATTCTGAGAACCGAAGATACCTTTGGTATTTAGAGAGGTCATCGCGACCTGCTTCAAACGCACCTCATCATCTGGTTTGATAGCAATAGCTATCTTCTCCAGAATCTCTTGCGCCTTCCCGGCAGCATCCCTGTAACCGTCGATGATCACGTTGGGATGAACATCCTTGTCAAGAAGGGTCTCCGCACCTGCGAGTAATTCTCCCGCAAGAACAACTGCGGTTGTTGTTCCATCCCCTACCTCGCTATCCTGGGTCTTGGCGATCTCGACAATCATTTTAGCAGCTGGATTCTGAACATCCATTTCCTTCATGATTGTAGCACCGTCGTTTGTGATAACAATGTCCCCCATGCCCGCGACCAACATCTTGTCCATCCCTCTCGGGCCGATAGTCGACCGGACAATCTCCGCAACTATCTTAGCGGCCATTATGTTGCTTCTCTGGGCATCCCTTCCTCTGGATCGGGAAGTGCCCTCTCTCAGGATCAAAACGGGTGTTTCGGACATTTCTAATCAGATTCTGAGTAGGGCTGATGTGCTTCCCAAGATAAACATATGCAGGCGGTTCCTTCAGAAATAGGAAAGGACGTGTCACAGAACTTGCGCGGATCAGGGGAAAAGGCACGCCCCGAGCTCTCCGGGAGGAAGATAATCGCCAGTAGCCTGTCTGACCTTTCAAAAGCATGGACGAGGTACTATGATCGGTTGGCAGCGCACTTTGTCGAACAGATCGGTCAGCGAAGATTCCAAGTGATCCTTGAAGCTGGATGCGGGAAAGGACAGCTCACAATACCCTTGCTCAGAAGACTCCCGAAAAACGTCAGGATGATCGCCATAGACTCGGCCAAGGGACCGTACGCGGGATGGTTGAAGGAGCTAAGTCGGGAGCTCCGAACTGCAAGATTGGAGAAACGAGTTCACCCAATCAAATCCGACGCGAGAAGGATCAAAGGCATTGAAGATGCAAGCGTTGACATTGTAGTCTCGAACGAACTAATATGCGACCTACCATATGACTCTCAGCTCGAAAAGGCTCTGACAGAGTTTTATCGGATCCTCCGACCTGGAGGCTTCATGATCCACGGCGAGTGGTCATCTTCGCCAGCAGTTGAGCCTCAAGCGTTTCTCATTAAGCATTGGCCCTCTTGGACTCCTGACCAGCTCTTTTCAATAATGCGAAAAAGGGGCTTTCACGAGTTTCAAGTCACCTATTTCGGAACAACAATCCATTTCGGATATGAGAGCGCATTGAAAGAGCTTCGAACTTGGGGCGCGACTGAAACATTTCTCAAACATCATGATAAGATGCTGAGGCGAGATGGGATTGAACTCCCATACGAGCATATAGTGCAATGCGAAAAATAGATCGTAGACTCTCGAAACCCAAGGTTCCACTAAGAAAGGTCTCGCACGAAGAACGGATTGAAATAGGACGAAAGATTTCGTCCCAAATCCTTGATTCGTACAAGGACGCAGTGTTAGCTATCTGCATCTACGGGTCCGTTGCGTAGAGATTGGACCGTCCGTACTCAGACCTCGAAATTTTCTGCGTGGTCACTGACAATCTCGAACTGACGAGCAAGTTTTACGTTTACGATGGGCTACTAGTGGAGATAGACTATTTTCAAGAGTCAAAGTTTCTTGGAGAAGCAGCGAAGAAAGGCCGGGACTGGCACCTCGGGGCTGACCAGTTCCGAAACCGGTTAGTACTATTCGAACGTGACAACTGGCTAAGAAAACTCGAGAAGGTTGTCGCCGGAAACGACCGGATGGATTTCACCCAAGAACTGCAAAATGCTACGATAGGTATGACCGAGTCCCTCGCTGCCATCCTCAACGCGCACCTCAAAAGCGACCAGCGAGACCTGAGGACCCGAGCCTTTTACATGGCATGGGACACGGCAAGAGTCGTGTTCCTCTACAACAGAAAATTTGTCCTCACCACTAGCTGGTTCTGGAAACAACTATTCGAGTGCCAAAAGCAGCCTAAAAGGTTCCGAAAACTCGTCAACGTCGTCGCGGGATTCGAGAAGTCGACGAGCTCTGAGCTGGTCGATGCCGCCGAACAACTATGGCGCGAGACAATGTTGATGGTTCAGCAACACGGAATCTCCATAGAGTCGACAGACGTCATTGTGTAATCGTCCTCCGAGGATGTGAGGTTTGAGATTGGACACTCGTCGCTGCAAGGAGGGCGATTGGACAAAGTGGGAAGATAGGAAGCCAAACCAATTTCGACCGAAAATGACGGAGGAACCCGAAAAAACGTGGGTATTAGATTTGATAGAGAGTAAGAAGCCTACTTCTACTTCTTGCTCTTCTTCTTTGGCTTACTAGGCGTCCGAATTCACCTATTAGCACGATAATGCATGGTCGAGATATAAAACTATTGTATTCCGAGCTTATCGGGCGAAACAGCCTCTATTTTGAGGTAAAATCACCATAAATCACCCTTTTCCGTACTATTTCATAACGCTCAGGCAGAAGAATCCGTTTCTCGGCAAAGATCGTATTTCAAAAGCGGCTCCATGATCTGTCAAGTGATCGATCGCTGCCTGGAGTAAGATGATCTGACGGCTCTCCAGAGCTTGCTAGGTTGAGTCTTTTTCGATGGGCCGAGCTAGTGCGCTTTGTTCAAGAACGGATCCGCAAAGAATGCATCGTTTCCCTTTCTCCATGTCAGCCATCAGTTCTTCGCGGGGAATGCCTAGTGAGGATTCGAGCTCAACAATATCCTTCGGAAATGCCTGAGACTCTTCGCAATCGTTGCAGATCAACGCGTCGCGCATCTGCCACTCAACAACGGGGCGAGGGCCTAGTTATACTCCTCTCCAATAACCCGTGAAAGAAGTGTTTTGTGACTACTTCTGAAGCTCAAGAATCGAGCAGAAGATCAAATAGCGTAACGGAGGATTCAGTTGAGATTGGAAACCAGAAGTCTTGGGAAGAGCGACCTTAGAATCACTAGGGTTGGAGTTGGGACTGCACCCATCGGCTCGACGCCTGAGTGGAGAGTCTACTGGGGACCACAAGACGAGAAGGTGGCGATCAAAACCATACAGACAACAATCGACCTCGGCGTTAACTGGATAGACACCGCCCCATTCTATGGCTGGGGAAGAGCAGAGCAAATTGTCGGAAAGGCGATCAAAGGAAGACGAGACGAAGTTCACATCTTCACAAAATGCGGTACTCTTCCCGACGGCAAGGGAGGATGGTCAGAAAACCTCAAGCCCGAGAGCATGAGAAAGGAATTGAGAGAAAGCCTCCAACGCCTGCAAACGGATTACGTGGATCTATACCAGTTCCACGACCCCGACCCTAGAACGCCGATCGAGGAATCCTGGAGGGAAATGCAACACCTCATCGACCAAGGCAAAGCCCGATACGGAGGATTGTCAAACCATTCCACGAACCTGGTCGAGAGAGCTCTCAAAGTAGGACCAGTGACATCCAGCCAGAACCAATACAATCCCCTACAAAGAAGAACGGAACGAGAGATATTCCCCTTCTGCCTGGAACATGAGATCGGAGTTCTCGGATGGGGATCCCTATCTGAGGGGGTCCTAGCAGACAATTTTGACATTGACAGGTTGGACCCGAACGACTTTCGAAGACGACAACCCTACGTTCAACCAGAGAATTACTCTAAGGTTCAGAAGATCCGGGAAGCGTTCAGACACGTCGCCGATGCTCATGACGGGACGATGGTGAACGCTGTCATCGCATGGGAACTAATGCATCCCGCCCTGACAGGGGCAATAATCGGAGTCAGAAACGAGAATGAGGCTCGTGAAATGATAGGAGGAGCCAACTGGAAACTAATCCCCACCGAAATTAGCGCAATTCAGGATGCGCTGGCCGCTTGGGAAGAATCGAGGGTTCCCGCCGGCTAGGAATGCTATGGGACCAAGAGCTTTGACAGAATTCTGGAAGCCTTTCCCAGACATCTAATCTCGTCAGCATCAAGCTTGGAGAGTAGTTTGATCAGACGTTTCTCTCGTCGACTTCGCCCTTCGTGCAAAATTCTCGTTCCCTTGTCTGTAGGTGAGATCATGACTGAGCGCCTGTCGTCTCTGTTGGTCTCCCTTCGGACTAGTCCTTCTTTGACAAGAGCTTCTACTACACGGCTCATAGTTGGCGGCCTAACCTGCTCCGCCTCTGCTAGCTTGTTCAACGTGAGCGGACCGCTGAAGACAACAACCGACAATGCTGAGGCTTGCGCAGGCCCGATTCCCATCGCAGAATCCTCTGTTCTCACACGACGCAATAGGTGGATCGCGTTACTGTGGAGGCTTCTGCCAACCTCTTCGAGGCCGAGTTGTTTTGTCATACACGTATCATAGAAGGAGGCATCACCAACGTATATATATTAGCTTAGCTAACGATTAGCTATGCTAAGTATGCAAACTGATGAGTTCCTAGAAGCTATCCAGAAAGGCAATCTACTGAAAGTCAACCAACTTCTAGAAACAAACCCAGCCCTCGCAAACAGCAAGGCAAAGGATGGCACTTCAGTCATAGTCCTCGCGCTCTACCACGGACAGAGAGATATCGCGGAGGCAATAACCACTAAGAAAACCGAACTCGATATCTTTGAAGCCTCGACCCTGGGAAAGCTCGACCGGGCCAAATCTCTCATCGATCGGAACCCTTCACTCGCAAGTGCCTACTCTCCGGACGGCTTCGCGCTTGTCGCTCTTACAGCATATCTGGGCCAGAAGGAAACAACAGAGTATCTAATTGGTAAAGGCGCGGACGTTAACGCGGTTGCGAGGAATACGACAGGTTTCACAGCCTTGACTGGGGCAGTGGCTAACAATCATACCGAGATAGCAAAGCTACTCGTGAAACGAGGAGCGCAGGTCAACTACAGGTACGAAGGCGGGTTCTCACCTCTAATGGGAGCATCTGAGAATGGAAACGTCGAACTTGTAAACTTCCTCCTTGCAAACGGAGCTGACCCCAATGCGAAGACCGGGGACGGAAAGAGCCCTATGTCGTTTGCCAAAGAAAAGAATCATGTTGAGGTTGTCCAGGCACTGAAAAGACATGGCGCCCTCTAGAAGACGTCTGTCGAGCGCCAATTAAGAGCACGATATTCCACCCGTTGCTCGCTTTCCGAAGGTCTATAACCTAGTAAAGAGACTGGGAGGGTATCGCGGATTATAGGAGGTGTACTAGGCCGAATGAGTCGTGGTTCGTATGGCGGTCCCAGAACAATGCACAAAGTCGTCTGTTCTGACTGTGGTAAGGAGACTGAAGTTCCTTTCCAGCCAACAGAAGGTAGACCAGTTTACTGCAGGGACTGTTACCAAAAGCATCGAAGGTACTAGGAGCCCCCTCAAGGGAGGCCTAGATACCCTTCCCTCATTTTTTTATTCCGAACGAATCATGAGCGACGTGAGTTCTTAGATGGTTTCTTAGTCTTGGCAGAAATCGCTTTCTTGTTCTTAGGCTCCTTATTGTCATGAGAAGAGGGTCGAATGTTTTCGGTCGACCTCCCTTTTCTGGATGCGTAAAGCCGGAAAAGACGGTTTAGCTGAGTTGGCATATTCATTCGTATGCTCTACGGGAGGACATTGTAAGGTGGGTGTTACTGACCTCAAAGCCTAGCTTGAACCACGAGTACCAGCTCGCAGGCGACGCGCATCATTTCGTGTCGATGACGGAACTCATGATCCTTGGCTAGGAAGAGAAACATGTACCCACCTTAAATCTCAACTCAATTCCAGACTGCGGACAGGGTCACGAGACAATGGCTCTTCCTCTCGAAGTTGTGCTCGCGAATAATCTCTGGGTGATCATTTGTGGACTCCTCGTCTTCATAATGACTGTCTCCGTCGGGTTTCTCGAGGTGGGAGAGCTTGGCGCCGACATGGACGTCAGCCTCCTAAAGACGATGCTGATCACAGGCTCGGCTATATTCTTCATGGCCTTTGTCGGCTTCAACACCGCTTTCGGGCCTACGATCAACGGGGTAATCGGGAACCCAGTCTACAACGGGTTCTTCCTGGGAGGATTCTCCTCTGACGCGAATCAGCTACTCACCGGCGCGTGGTGGTCCACTGCGGGACAGGGTCTGACAACCGGGACCTACTTCCTCTTCGAGACAGCCTTTGCCTCTGTCACCCTAGCCCTCGTTGGAGTCGTTGTCTTGCGTAAGATGAAATTGCAAGCTTTCTTCGTTTACTCCGTCGTCTACTTCATTCTAATCTGGAATCTCCCAGCGGCTTGGATCTGGAATCCTCAAGGCTGGCTAGCTCGCATGGGCATGGCGGACTTCGCAGGGGGACTAGTAGTCCATGGTGCCGCGGGAGCGGCGGGACTCGCAATTGTTCTCCAGATATGGCGGGAGGAACAGAAGAGGGGACGCATTGAGAGCGTTCAGGTACCGTATAAGCTGAACAGCGGATGGCTCACTTTGTCGATCTTGCTTCTCTGGATAGGATGGTTCGGCTTCAACCCCGGCAGCGTTCTCGCTTTCAACAATTCGGCCATGACTGTTGTCCTTACCACGTTCCTTGCGGCGGCTTCCTCTTTTCTCTCGATAATGTACTTCCGCTATCGGATGATCAAGAAGATGCCAGACCTAATTTATGCTACCAACGGGGTACTCATGGGACTCATAATCATAACCCCTCTCGCTGGCTTTGTTAGTCCGGGAAGCGCAGTGATTCTTGGGCTCATCGGCGGACCCCTCTTCCTCGCCGGGGAGAAGTGGTTCTCCAGATTCAAATGGTTCTCCGACCCTGTTGGCCTGTTCCCAGGACATTTACTAGGCGGCCTTTTCGGGGTGGCGATGATCGCCTTTTTCTCTCAGAGAACCTTTGCGATCGCCTCCGGAAACCCTGTTACTTCGGGGAATTCTCCGATTCCTGACGGGCTATTGTTCGGTGGGGGAACCGCGGCCCTGCAGCAGTTAGGGATTGAGGCCCTGGGCATCGCTACAGTCGTGGCCACCGTCTTCGTCCTATCCTACCTCTCTGTTCGAATCATCAGCAAAGCAATGCATGGAATCCTAAACCGAGAAGAACTATAGCCATTCTATCTTCAACATTCTAACCGCGCTTCCTTCAAGATTGGCTGTCCGTCCCCCCGACTTCCTCCTGCAACAATCTCTCTCTTCTGTAACCATTTTTTCTCGTAACTTTTCTCTTTCCGTAACTATTCTTTTCCGCTAACTATTATGTGACGCCCCAGGGTGGTCGATTTTCCCGCGCCCCGCCCTTCATGTCGCGAGATTCACCCAAACATGAAATCGCGCATTATCAGCCCTGATAACGATTCTGAGAGCCCGACCCTATGCCGCCCGGTGAACTCTTCTTGACGGAGCGTTAAACCGCTATGTTCGGCCTATCATCTAAGCCTAGACCACGCCCTGAATCCCGAGACTCGCCTAGAATCCCGCCCGATACCGAGAGACCTCTCCAGGGATGGGGGTCTTAGCGACTCGACCTCGCGACGCAAGAGGAAGAGTCTGGACAGAACTTAACTAAACTCGCTGGGTGAACACTCCATCAAGCCATATCTCGTTGCCTCTTCCTCTACGAAATCTTGCAAAACTGGACCGCTACCGAACATAGGCCGGTCTTATTCGAGGACGTCCTTCCAAACTGCGAATCTATCCGCCTCGAAGACAACCAATCCTCCGAAAAGGAAACTCTTCAGCGCGCAAGGCCCGAACGACTGTTCGATCAGATCCGATATCCTCTTGTTAGTCTGCAGCTTCCTCCAAGTTGGAATAATCATCCTGAACGGATTACCAGAAGCTTTTCCGCGAATCCCAAAGCGAGCCAAAAGCGGCATAACGTGTGAGATATAGAAGCCGATCAGGGAACGCCAAAATCCACTGTCGGGCTTGCCGATATCAACAACAGCAAGAGCGCCGCCGCGCCGCGTGGCACGCGCGAACTCATCTAGACTGCGATCCAGACTCATCACGTCTCTTAGCGAGAAACACGTGATCACAGCTCCCAGACAACCTGGTCTGAAGGGAAGATTCTCCGCAACTCCAACAATCGGGTAAAACCGGAGTCCAAGACGAGACCTTGCGGACCTGAGAAGATAAATCGAGGGGTCGAACCCCACAACCTTCCCGAAGCCATCCTCCAACAACATCCGACTGGATACACCAGGTCCAGCACCGGAGTCCAAGACCCACTCCCCTCGGTGGGATCGGAGAAACGCGACTGCCCTTCGCCTCAGCGGGCGTGCGAGCCCCAAAGATATCCATTCGCTGGTTGACTCGTAGATCGGCAACGCAACCTCGATCGCGCGGACTACGCTGCTCCACTCGTCTCTAGTATTGTCCAGGGAAACGTCCTCTGATTGGGTGATGGAAAATCCAGTCCTTATATAGCGCTGAGCCCCAAAACCATCCTAGAGCACGCGGTCCCAACGTGCTTAGGAAGAAATTCTCGAATGGAAACGCCTCAAAACAACTTGGACGTGTCGGAGAGCCTCGACCGCAGCTTCAACTTCTCAGAAGTATTCCAGCTCGTCAAAAGATCGGTCAAGACCAGTATTGGCCGGCGACGCACTGGACTGATGCTAGGTCTCGCTGATCTGCCTGACTATATCGGGGCATTCCATCAAATGGGGTCCAACTTCATCGTCATGAACCGAAGCCTGCTAGATCAGATAACTCATCTTGCTAAAGACAGACGCTATATCAACGCATACGTCTTCTACACTCTACTCCACGAATACCTTCACACCCTAGGTTATGCGGATGAAGGTGACGTCCGACGACTAACGCGCCAGATCTGCGCAAGAATACTTGGACCCGACCACCCGGCCACGCGACTAGCGGTCGACGGTCCCGCAGTCATGTTCCCCGAAATAACCTTCCAGCATCACGGAGAATCAAGATCGAGAAGATTGCCGAAATTCGAGATCGTTAGAGAGTTCGAAAAGGAATACAAGAGCTACGTCGCCTAAAGCTCTCCAGAATCGCCCCCAAGTTCCGTTTTCTCGCCTAGGAACTTCAGAAAACTCGCAAGCTTCCAATATGCTTCGAGAAACTCGAGCCCGCGATGCGTTATCGAGTATGAAGTATCCTCGCCCCTTAGTATTCTGACTAATCCGAAGGAGGACAGGTCGGCGAGAAACCTCTTGATGCGATCTACCGGGAGCCCGACAGCGTATGAGACTCGCGTAATCTTCGTAGGTCCTCTCCGCTTGAGAGCTTCAAGTATCTCAGAATAGATGTCTACACGAGACCGTTTCGCCACGCCCAGCCATCTCAGAGGGGAGGCTTGGGCAAGTTGTTCGCCTTGACAGGAGGTTTCGCGAACTCCACGTCAGGTTCCGACTCGATCCTATCGATGTACGTTACCTCGCCACTTATCCGACAGCGAGACTCAAACCGGGCACTCCTAGCATATACGTTTCGAGCTCGGACCTTTTCACCCATATCCAGGGTGTCAGCGTAGACGTCTTCAATCCGGGCGTTGTCTCCGACCTTTACATGCTCGCCAACAAGGACTCCTAAGACCTCTGACCTTTGACCAAGCTGTATTGTCCTAGCCTTGGTCCCTTTAGTCGTCCGCAAACGGCCCCCAACTTCTACCTCGTCTTCAGCAACTATCAGATCCGCTTCTATCATGCCACCGACCTCCAACGAAGCGAGCCTGAGGCTTCCTCCAATCCGGGCTGTCCCGCCCATCTCTAGGTCCCGTTTCAGATGGAGGTTGCCAGAAACTTGCAACATGCCTCCAATGTCGACCTCCTCTCCTTCTCCATTCCCAGCGATGTCGACCATTCCTCCCACATCTATCGACTCAAAGGTCAAGTCCCCTTTGCTCTCGAATCTTCCTCCCACATCGATGGTTCTCCCCTCGCCTCCCTGATCCAGGGACACGGTTCCTCCAACGTCAATCTTGTCAAACTTCAAGGGTTTGGAGGACTGAAACGAACCTCCAACATCGATTATTCGAGAAATTTCACCACCGCCAACCCGGGCACTTCCGCCCGCGTCCAGTCTCACGCACTGAATCTTTCCATTGACATCAATTAGGCCTCCAACATCGATATCCTCGACGTTTGCATCGCCTTGGACCCTGAAGGATCCTCCGACATCGACCTTGGTCGCGTTGATCGAGCCTCCAATGTCCAGCATTCCTCCAACATCCAAGTCGTGAGCTGTCGCGGACTTTCCAACGAATAAGCGAGAATCAACTTCTACTGAGGCAGCTTCAAGAGAGCCGTGGATCCGCAGCTCTCCATGTTCCACTTCGATATCCCCGCTCGTCTTTAGGTCGCCTGAAACGTCTACTCTTCCATGTTCGATGTTCAGTCTTGAGCAAGTGAGGCTTCCTTCGAATTCGGCATCTCCCTCACAGATTACTTCGCCTGAGACCTCGATGGGCGATTCTCCTTCCGCCTGTACTCTAGCTCTGTCCAAAAGGTGAAGTTGGCCGTCCACTTTTGCCAGCTTCAAGGTAGTGTTTCGAGGGACAGTAACATCGCCCATCTCTCAACCCTCCTAACGGAGTGTTAGCCTCAACGGGTTCCTGTTGATCCAGATGCTAGCTGTCTCAGTCTTCTCACGGTTTTGGCGCGGGTAACATTTCATGAATTTTTCGCCTCAAGAATGGAACAGTGCCGTCGCCGCTTATAATGTCGGTTCACGTCTCGTAGTCACATGATGTGATTATCGCAAACCAAAGCCTCTTTGGTGTCCGAGATCAGAAACTGTTCCGAGAAACGTTCAAGATTCTGGAAGCTGCGAAGAGTTCTCCGGGAAGACGTCAAAAGGGTTGATTCAAAAAGGGACTCTTGTGAAAGTCAGAGAGACTTACGGGTTAATGCTACTGGTCGAGAAGGCGCAGGCTAGGTCCTATCCGCAACCGCTGGTGTTGCCGCAGTTATTGCACTTGTAGCACGACCCTGCCCGGACCATGATCATGCCGCAGTTCTCACATGCGGGCGCATCGGATTGGTTGTCGAAGCTCGCCAGGGGAGTCGCTAGTTCAGGAGTCTCTCGAGTATTGATCTCGGCGGCTATCGGGGTCGCGGTCTTTGAGCCAACTGGCTCAACCAGTCTTACCTGAGTCCCGTTCTCTAGTGTGGTCCTAGCAAGTCCAAGCGCGTCCTGTTCTTCTTTTGGAAGGAACTTCAGGCCAAGCCATCTGAAGATGTAATCGACTACGGACTTTGCGAACCGGATGTCCTGGTTGGTGGTTATGCCCGCTGGCTCGAATCGTGTATGGGTGAACTTGTTCACGAGCACCTTCAATGGAACGCCGTACTGTAGGGCTAGGGAGATGGAGGTTGAGAACGCGTCCATCAGTCCCGAGATAGTGCTTCCCTCTTTCGACATGACCACGAATATCTCACCGGGAGTGTGATCATCATAAAGGCCCACCATGAGGTAGCCTTCGTTCTGGGCGATCGAGAACTTGTGGATTATCGCTTCTCTCTCTTCTGGGAGTCGGCGTCGGAATGGTTTGAAGACTACTTGCTCCTTAGTTTTCTCCGCTGCTTTGCTCTTGTCTTGAATGGTTGTGGTCAGGGGCTGGGTTCTCTTAGAGCCGTCACGATAGATAGCGATGGCTTTCAATCCCATCTTCCAAGCGGTAATGTAGGTCTCGACGATTTCGTCCACCGAGACGTTGCCAGGCATGTTCACGGTCTTGGAAATTGCTCCGGAGATGAAGGGCTGAACGGCGGCCATCATCTTCACATGGCCCATGTATTGTATGCTTCTCGTTCCTTTAGCAGGTTTGAACGCACAATCAAAGACTGGCAGGTGGTCTTGTTTGATGTGAGGCGCGCCTTCTATTGTGTCATGGTCTTCGAGGTACTTGAGAATCTCGCTGGCCTCGGTCTTCGAATAGCCGAGCTTTGTTAGCGCCTCCGGAACGGTATTGTTGACGATCTTGATCACGCCACCTCCAACGAGCCACTTGTACTTGATCAGGGCGATGTCGGGCTCGATGCCGGTGGTATCGCAGTCCATCATGAACGCGATCGTTCCTGTTGGCGCGATCACGGATATCTGCGCGTTCTTGAACCCGAATCTTTCTCCCAAGGAGATAGCGTCGTCCCAAGACTTGAGAGCGGCTTTCAATAGCTCCTCAGAGACTCCCTCAACAGGAATCTTGTACGCTTGTGCCCTGTGCATGTCGATAACATTGAGGAAAGGCTTCTCGTTCACAGCGTATCCCTTGAACGGACCTAGCCTCTTGGCAATACGGGATGATTCGGCGTATGCTCGACCGGACATGAGGGCGGATATGGCTGCGGCGTAGTTTCGGCCCTGGTCGCTGTCGTAGGGGAGGCCTCGCGCCATTAGCAGGGCACCTAGGTTTGCATAGCCAAGTCCGAGCGGACGAAAGTCGTGACTGTTCTTCTCGATGGCTGGAGTAGGATAGCCTGCGTTGCTGACAAGAATTTCTTGGGCGGTGATTACAATATCGACTGCGTGTTCGAACGATTCGACGTCGAACTCGCCATCTACGGTTCTGAACCTCATGAGGTTCAGGGAGGCGAGGTTGCATGCGGAGTCGTCGAGAAACATGTACTCAGAACACGGGTTGGAAGCGTTGATCCGATTCGTGTTTGGACACGGGTGCCACTTGTTGACTGTTGTGTCGAACTGGATTCCAGGATCGCCGCAGATATAGGCGGCATCGGCCATCTCTCTTATCAGGTTCCGGGCCTTGTAGACGTCCGCTACCTGGTGGTTTGTGATGTACCGGGTCTTCCACTCCTTGTCCTCCGACACCGCATGCATGAACTCGTCGGTGACGCGGACGCTGTGGTTGGCGTTCTGGAAGAAGATGGAGCTGTAAGCTTCCCCGTCAACGGCTCCGTCGTAGCCTGCGTCGATTAGGGCCCAAGCCTTCTTCTCCTCTTTCGCCTTTGACCAGATAAATTCCTCAATATCGGGGTGGTCGATGTTGAGGATGACCATTTTCGCGGCTCGACGGGTTCGTCCGCCGGATTTTATGACGCCTGCGAACGCGTCGAAACCCTTCATGAAGGAAACGGGGCCGCTGGCTTTTCCACCGGTGGAGAGGTGTTCCTTTGATGATCGGAGGGATGAGAGGTTTGATCCTGTTCCGGATCCGTACTTGAACAGCATGCCTTCTGTCTGGGCGAGCTGCATTATCGATCGCATATCGTCATGGACAGCGTTGATGAAGCACGCAGAGCATTGAGGTCGGTCCTCGACTCCCACGTTGAACCAGACGGGGCTGTTGAAGGCGGCCATCTGGTGTAGTAGAATGTGGGTGAGTTCTGACTCGAACGTCTCAGCTTCCTCTTCGTCAAGGAAGTAGTTTCCTTTCTTGCCCCAGCGCGCGATGGTTCCCGCGACGCGGCCTATGAGTTGTTTAACACTGCTCTCTCTTCCAGGGGTCCCGAGCCTCCCGCGGAAGTATTTCGAGGCGACGATGTTTGCTGCTGTTTGGGACCAGAATGAGGGAACTTCGACGTTCTTCTGCTCGAAGATCGTCTGTCCTTTGTGGTCGGTTATGACCGCATCCCGGATCTCCCATTTTACCGCGTCGTATGGGTGGACGCCTGGTTTCGTGTACGACCTCTGGTATCGGAATTCCGCTCGGGGAACCTTCGGTATTTGTTGGATTTCCATTGTTCTTACCTAACTCCTATACTTCTTCTTCCCCGGCTTCGGAGCGAGAACTGCAGGAGTATCTTCCCACCATCGTGTCCTTGATTAAAGAGATTTGTACAGAATCGTATAAACTTGTAGTGTAACCTGGAAAATCCTCACAGGACATATGCGCTGTAGAGCGCAATGGTTTTTGAAACATCTACTCTTTCAGACCGACTAGAACTCCGTCGCGTAACGGAACAATTACAGTTGACATTCCCGGGTAGACGGATACTTCCTTGTTGAACCTGATCATGGTCTGAGTCAGATCTGACTTGCCGCCTTTCGCAACATCGCCACCCCACAACGTGTTGTCTGCGATGAACAGACCGCCTTTGCGGAGCTTTTTCACGCTCAACTTGAACGCGTCTAGGTAAATGTCCTTGTCAGAATCCAGGAATACTAGATCATATTCGTGTTTGAGAGTTGGTAGAATGCGTAGAGCGTCTCCTTTCAAAACCTTGATGACTTTCTGGAGCTTCGCTTCGGCGATGTTTTTCTCCGCTCGCTTGATACGCTCTGGATCTTTGTCGATGGTCGTGACGGATCCCTTGAGAGGTGCGACTGCCCTTCCAAGCCAGATTCCTGAATAGCCGATGGCGGTTCCTATCTCGAGGACGTTCTTGCTCTCGCTGCTGCGGGCGAGGTTGTATAGGAGCCGGCCGACGAGGGGTCCGATGATGGGGACTGCTCCGGACTCGGCTTCCTCCTCCATCTTTTGAAGGAGGAGATCTCTTGGCTGGGCGATGCGATACAGATAATCGTCAATATAGTCGTAGGTTATGGCCAAAGCTCAAGCATCGGAACCGAGCCTCGGGCCGAGATAAATAATCCTTTAGCAGAATCGGAAATATTCAAACGACATTCTGGGTAATGTTGAACGCCTGGGTTGCAGAGGAATCTAGGAGTGAGCCTAGAATGAGAATCTCGCACAGCTGATAGCTTATCGTGAATCTGACCTGATGGTTTGCTGAGGTTTTGAAGTTGAAGAGTGTTGTGGCTTGGACTGCGTCTGGAAAGTTCGCTGTTGGCGCCCAGCTGGAGATGGATCCGTCATAGTTGTCCATGACGTGGAGAGCGGTGATCTTCAGGGTAAGGCCTCGGGAGTATGAGGATGGTGCAGTCTCGTTCACCTTGCTGATAATGAGTGAGTATGAGGTCGGGAGAGTCGTGCGAGGATAGGTCAGGTTTGCGATAGAGAAGGCTAGGAAGATTCTTCCGTAACCGGAGACTTCCAGCAAGACCCAGCTTCCACGGTTTGCGTACTGTGTTGAGGAGAGGTATTTCGTCCCGACCGAGGGAATCAGGGCGGGACTTGTGAACTGCCAGAAGGCAAGGATGACTACGATGATCAGGACGAGCGAGGTGATAATTTTCCCTCTCGGAACTATGACTGGTGGGGCTCTGGGTTTGAGCGGTTGTGGTTCACTCGCGTGTTACTCGGTGAAAAATCGCATAGTTACACTAGGGTTAGTAGGATACAGGGGCCGTTGTGGGAATCGGGAGCCCCTAGACAATGCCTGGCGGACCACGACCGATGCTTCTCTGGTATGTCTGGATGCATATCGTAGACGGCGCCTGGCACAAGCTCGACGAGATATCGAAACAGCTGCGTATTCCGAGGAACGCTGTTTCTTGGGCTGCGAAGTTTCTGACGGATCACGGAATGGTGGAGCTGGGCTTTGAAGAGGACGAGATACGGCTTCACAAGATGCATCCGAGGCTGGAGGATGTGGTGAGAACGTTGCAGCACTCACCGAGGAGCGGTGCGACTTCTCAGGGTTCGAGCGAATTTCCAACCGATCTCTAAGATACTCTTATTATCGCAAGGACTCGAATCGTCTTATCGGATTCTGCGCGGTCGATGCTGTCGTTGAAACCACCAGGGTGAGCCGACAATATTTCTCAAGGTCGGTTCTCGAAACAGCAATCTGTCGCTGGTTCAGACCGATCTTGTTGTCGCCCGAATAATCCAGAAGAACGCTGGTCTACGAATCGATCGAAAGATAATCGAGACACCGGGTGATGCTAACAGTGGCAGGTCAATGTTTTCTCTCGAGCAGAGAGGAGTAGTCGACAAGGATGTCGATCAACAGATCCTGGAAGGCAGGGTCGACTTTGCAGTCCATAACATGAAGGACGTGCCGATCATAGATAGAAGTGCACGGCTCGTGATCGCAAGTGTTCCAGAGAGGGGATCTCCGGCCGAGGCCTTGGTTAGCAGTGGAGATAGACGGTTGAGGGATCTCGTGAAGGGTAGCAGGGTTGGGACGAGCAACCCTGTCAGAGTCGCCCAGCTTAGACGTGCTAGGCCGGATCTGCGCCCTGAACCTCTGTGGGGAGATGTGGAGACAAGGGTTGAGAAGGTGGACAGGGGAGAGTTCGATGCGGCTATTCTTGCCGAGGCTGGTCTTGCTAGGCTGGGTATCGCCGACAGAGTCTCGGAACGGTTGCCGATTGAAGAGTTCATGCCGGCTCCTGGTCAGGGAGCGCTGGCTATTGTCGCGAGACGAGATAATCTAAAGGTCATAGAGACGTTGAGGTCGATTGAGCACCAGTCGACTAGGGCAGAGGTGGATGCGGAGAGAGAGCTGGTGCGGATTCTAGAGGGAACCAGCAAGGTCCCCGTCGGCGGGCTTGCCGCGGCGAGAGGAGACCGGATCCAGGTGAGGGCGTGTATTCTCTCGGTCGATGGGAAGGAACGATTGTTTGCGGAAAGGTCGGGTCCTGCTAGGGAAGGCGTGAGACTGGCCCGTGAAATAGGAGAGGAACTTATCGCCAAGGGGGCGAGCAGGATCGAGATGACCTGGAGAAACGCCCGTCGCTAAGAGAGACAAACGAGAAACACCACTCATACGACGCGAGGGTCGGTCGCTAAGACCCCCTATTTTCCAAAAACCATTTCCTGTCTGGCAGTGATAACAGGCGAGTCTGGGTGATCGGGGCGTAATTCTGGCTCGGCTAGCCTGACAGAGAAGACGACAATTCCGAATGAATTTCGGGAGAGTTGAAGGAGTCGTTCCAGAGTCGAGATCAGGGCGGATAATGGGGTATTTCGCGAACCGAACTCTTCCCCTCAACCATTCTTGCGTCACGAGATGCTCTGCTCTTATCCCCCCTCCTGGAGAGGTCTCCCGCTGTTTGGCGGTGATTCCAGGCGAGTCTCGCGATTCAGGGCGTGGTCTAGGCTTAGGTGCTAAGGCGAATCTAGCGGGCGTCAAGAACGATTTGCTGTGCGGTTAAGGGACAGGGCACCCAGATTCGAAAACAGGACTGAAAACGGGCGATTTCCGGCGTGGATTGACGCTCCGTGGAGGGCCGGGCGCGCGAAAGATCGACCACTCCCGGGGGTCACTATCAAAAAGAATGCTTGAGAAAACCATTTTCGTGACGCATAATGTTGTCTTTCTTAGAGTATTTCTTACTCCAGCTTGTGGCATCGACCTCTGTTTCTCGACTCACTCCTTCTCGAAGTGCAGCACATGCCGCACTGGCTTCGCATCTGCTAGGGAGTACATGTCAAGTGTTAATATCGAAGTGGGACGCCCGGCCAGCTTTGCTCCGGTCTGGGAGATGCTTGAGTGCTCGTCAACATAGGCGTCAGCTACAAGAAAGCCCCACTAGCAACGCTTGACGCCCTAACCCTTCGAGAGCTTCCAGCATTCTACAAAATACTCAAGGGCGTCCCGGGGGTAAGAGGAGCGGTTGTTGTCCAGACGTGTAACCGCGTCGACATGTTCATCGACGCTGACGAGGATATCGAGGTTAGCGAGAAGGTTCTCTGGAACTGGGCCCTAGAAACCAAATTCAAACTTCACGAACTAATGAAGCTTGCAGAACAGAGAACCGGAGAACAGGTCATAGAATATCTCGTAAGCCTCGCGTCAGGACTGGAATCCATGCTGGTCGGAGAGAGCCAGATTCTCGGACAGCTAAAATCATCCCTGATAGAAGCACGCGGGCTAGCCGCATCAAGCCCGGCCCTCTCCAAGATTTTCGAAATGTCACTTGCCGCCGGCACAAGTATCCGGGACAAATCTGGCATCGGGAAAGGAACCGTATCTCTCGGATCTGCCGCCCTGAAGATGACGGAAAAATCTCTTGGAGACCTCGACGGCGTCAAGATCCTCTTGCTCGGAACAGGCCAGATCGGCATGATTCTGATGAAAGCATTCAAGGCCAGGGGAATCAGAGATGTGACTGTTGCAAGCAGGACACGTCAAAGAACCGAGTCTTTCTCTAGAACCTTCGGAGGCAAACCCGCGGATATCAAGAATGTCATTTCGCAGCTAGGACTCTTCCGACTGGTCGTGGTGGCAACCAGAGCAACTGGCTACCTGCTCACCAAGGAGATTGTCGGCCCTCAACTGAAACAGGATCAGAAACTCATGATTCTTGATCTCTCAATTCCGAGAAATGTCTCACCAGATCTAGAACAGATCAAAGGCATTGTGATCAAGACGATCGACGACCTTCGCGATATCACAGACCAGGCAGTGTCAGCTAGGAAGACCTTGATCAAGGAGGCCGAACCTATGGTACAGGAGGCTGTAGAGAAGATCTCGGCTCTACTGCGTCGCGAGGAAGCAGAACCGATGGTCTCAGACCTCTATCAACGAGCCGACAAGATTCGGAAGGAAGAGCTGGACAAGGCTCTATCAAGACTAAACCTACCGCCACACCAACAGGAAGTACTTGAGAAGATGAGCCTCTCACTAGTACGGAAGCTACTAGCCCAACCAGTGATCAACCTACGTGAAGCCGCGAAAAAAGGCGACAGCAAACTCTTGACCGTTGCCGGACAGATATTCGAAGGAGAGTAGCGAAGATTGAGTTTTCCCGCGCTGCGAATGCGGCGACTCAGGAGAACACCGCTAATCCGCGAGCTCGTAAGGGAAGTTAGACTCGACCGTTCAGACCTCATCCAGCCGATCTTTGTGGAAGAGGGCTTGAAAACCGACGCGCCGATTCTCTCGATGCCAGGGCAACATCGACAATCCCCCACGACTATAGGCCGAGAAGTGACGAGGCTCGTGGACAGAGGAGTGAAATCCGTCATCCTATTCGGTATTCCAGCAGTCAAGGACGAAATGGGATCAGCAGCATATGACCCGAATGGAGTAGTCCAGAGAACAATCCAGGACGTGAAAGATCAGTACGGTGACGAACTGGTCGTTCTTACTGACGTTTGCATGTGTCAATACACCAATCATGGACATTGTGGAATCATCAGCGATGGACAAATCGATAATGATGCGACGCTTCCAAAATTGGCTGAGATCGCGCTAAGCCACGCTCGGGCCGGTGCCGACATGGTGGCACCGTCGGCTATGATCGATGGACAGGTCAAGACGATACGACAGGCCCTCGACGATAACGGATTCAAAAACGTCGCTCTAATGGCGTATGCGGCGAAACACGCCTCATCATTCTTCGGTCCTTTTCGAGAAGCAGCATTCTCTACTCCAAAGTTCGGAGACCGAAGAACCTACCAGATGGACTATTCCAATCCTGAAGAGGCTCTCCGCGAAATCGCGCTGGATATCAAGGAGGGCGCCGATGTGATCATGGTCAAGCCAGCACTAGCCTACCTAGACATTATCTATCGCGCAAAGAAAAGATTCCGAATGCCCACTGCAGCCTACAATGTGAGCGGAGAATTTTCAATGATCAAAGCCGCCGCGCGAGAAGGATGGATAGACGAGAAATCGGCGATCATGGAAGTTCTAACTAGCATCAAGCGAGCAGGGGCCGACATGATTCTGACATACCATGCTATGGAAGCGGCCGAATGGCTGGGCTAGATTCAAGATCCCAACAGCTCTACCGCCGCGCAAGAGAAGTGATACCGGGCGGGGTCAACAGCCCAGTAAGAAGCTACTCTCCCTATCCCCTGTTCATAGCGTCAGCGAAAGGCTCGAAATTCAAAACCGTTGACAGCCAAGAATACCTGGACTACTGCATGGCGTACGGCGCCCTTATCGACGGACACGCCCGCGCAGAAGTCATCGAGGCCGTTGAAGAAGCTCTCGAGAAGGGATCTATCTACGGACAGCCCACCGAGATGGAGGTCGAACTCGTAGAACTCATCGCCTCGATTATGCCATCAATGAAGATGGTTCGCCTCGTCAACTCCGGGACCGAGGCAACGATGCATGCTATTCGGCTCGCCCGGGCATTCACAGAGAAGAAAAAAGTCCTGAAGTTCGAGGGCGGATTCCACGGGTCCCATGACTCGGTTCTGGTGAAAGCAGGGTCAGGCGCCACCCTGCTCGGAAGCCCTAGCTCTGAAGGGGTCCCGAGTGAAGTCGCAAAGAACACGCTTGTAAGCCGCTTCAACGACGAGAAGATAGCTAGCAAGATCATTCGCGACCATTCGAGTGAACTGGCGGGGGTAATTCTCGAGCCTGTACTCGGGAACATTGGTCCTGTCCTGCCGAGACCAGGGTTTCTAGAAACTCTCCGAAAAGTTACCGAAGAAAACGAGGTCCTTCTGATCTTTGACGAGGTGATTACGGGCTTTAGGCTGTCGATGGGGGGTGCTCAGGAATACTACAAGATTCGTCCCGATCTGACGATTCTTGGCAAGGTCCTCGGTGGGGGACTTCCTCTCTCCGCGTTCGGCGGCAGAAGGGACATCATGGAAAAACTCGCGCCAATGGGTCCCGTCTACCAGGCTGGAACCTACAGCGGCAATCCAGTCAGCGTTTCTGCCGCGCTTGCGACCCTTCAATCTTTGAAGAAACGGGGAGGGCAAGTGTATTCCAGATTAGAGAAAATGGGAGACACGATGCGGCGAGGAATAAGCGACCACTTGGAGGCAGCTAGAGTAACCGCACAGGTTAGCGGTCTTGGATCGATGTTCCAGTTGTTCTTCACCGATCGTCAGGTGACGGATTATCACTCTGCAAAGTCGGCTGACATTCGCAAGTATGAAAAATATTTCCACTCGCTGCTCGCGTCTCGAATATTTGTTCCGCCATCACAATTCGAAACATGTTTTCTCTCTACCGCGCACACCGAAGATGAATTGGAGAGTACTCTTGATGCGATCGGCGCCGCAATGAAAACCCTACCGCGGTGACCGACAATACTCCTCACGGTTGGCACTCGAGGAAGCAGACTCTCACTCGTCCAAACGGAAATCGTTGTAGAAAGCATTCGACAGAAAAATCCCGGTCTAGAAGTAGACCGGAAAATCATCACCACAGCCGGTGATGCGGACCAGCGAACGCCCCTCTTCTCGCTCGACCAGAAAGGAATCTTCGAAAAAGAAATCGACCAAGCAATCCTCGATGGTCAGGTGGATTTCGCTGTTCACAGTTTGAAGGACATTCCTGTCTTCGACAAAGGCAGCGGTCTCTTGATAGCTAGCGTCCCAGAGAGGGGGCCCGTTGCCGATGTGCTGGTGAGTAAGGGGAGCAAGTTATTGAAAGATCTGGAAATGGGCAGTAGGATTGGAACAAGCAGTCTGCTCCGTGTCGCACAACTTAGACGCGCTCGGTCAGGCGTGAAACCGGAGCCTATCCGGGGAAACGTAGACACAAGAATTCAGAAAGTAGACAGGGGTGAATTTGACGCTGTCGTACTGGCTGAGGCGGGACTTGTCCGGCTTGGAATGACAGGAAGGATATCGGAACGCCTAACAATTGAAGATTTCATGCCTGCCCCAGGCCAGGGTGCACTGGCGGTTGTTGCCCGTAAGGATGATCTGAAGGTCATCGAGATGTTGAAGTCGATTGAGCATCCTCCGACTAGGGCCGAGATCGAGGCCGAACGCGAGCTGGTTCGAATTCTCGAGGGAGGCTGCAAGGTTCCCCTCGGAGCACTAGCTAGAGCTCGTGGTAACCGTATCCAGATAGCGGCCTCCATATTCTCGATGGATGGTAAGGAAAAACTTCTCGCGGAACGGTCAGGACACGTCCTGGACGCTCTAGTGCTGGCGAGAGAGATGGGAGAGGAACTTCTTGAGAAAGGGGCGAAAAGCATCGAGGAGACCTGGAGAACTGTCTACGTCTAGCGCGTCCTCAAAGAAAACCATCGCCATCACCCGCCCCGTTGGCAAGGGAGAGGAGACCTCTAGGTTTGTGCGAAAGCTCGGGTGGACCCCGTTGATCATCCATGCGGTTGAGCTTAGACCACTGGAACAATCTAGTATCCTCAAGGAATTCTCGAGAGTGATAGGCGAGGGTCCGATTGACTGGCTTGTTTTCATGAGTTCTTCTGGCGTTGATGTTTTTTTCGAGATGCTGAAGTCGCACTCGAGTGTTCTCCCGAGCGCTTCGGGTCAAATCCATATCATGGCTGTTGGTCCGAAAACCAGCGCGGCGCTAAGACGTCACGGTGTTCAAAATGTGGTTGTCCCGGAAAAATACAGCTCCGTCGGCATAGAGAATCACCTGTCAAAGTTCGAGACAAAAGGACAGAGAGTGGTTCTGGTCAGATCCTCAGCTGCCGACGAGAGCCTCGCGAAGGCGCTGACTTCGAAAGGGGCATTTGTCGAGACGATGACGATCTACCAATCATTGGTCCCAATGAATAATGAAAGTGTGCTGGATTTCCTCGCCGGGCTTGAAAAGAGACAGTTCCAGGCTGTCCTGTTCACGAGTGCCGCTTCAGCATCCAACCTCTTCAGCATTGCCGAAAGTAGGATTCCGGCATCACAACTCGTCCACCTGATGAGATCACCTCTTGTAGGCGCTATCGGCCCTGCAACGGCTGAGAGGCTGCGAGAGCTGGGCGTTGACCCCAGCGTCCCCGAGAGATATCTTATCGAAGACGCGATTGCTGAGCTTGTCAAGAAGTACGAGGAACGGTCGGTGGAGGCCAGAGCATTTTCGTGACGCATAATACTGCCGTTCTCATCATCTTGCCTAGCGAGGCTTGAAGCCGCAAGGCGTTTTCTCGAATCGTAAGGGTGAGACCTGATGCAGTTCAGACCCCTGGGACGTACTCATGAGTCAATCCCGGTCGTTGGGCTCGGAACCTGGGGAATCGGGGGCGAGATGGGACCGGACTCTTCCGGAGACGAGGTTGGGATACAGGCTCTCCGGCTGGGCTTGGACCTTGAAATGAAATTCATCGATACGGCGGAAATGTATGGGGCAGGTCACAGCGAAGAGGTTGTGGCCCGAGCGCTCGAGGGGCGCCGGGACAGGGTCTTTGTGGCCTCGAAGGTTTCCCCGAGACACTTCGCATACAACAACGTGTTGGAAGCGGCGAAGAGGAGCTTGAAGAGGCTCGGATTGAAACAGATGGATCTCTACCAGTTGCACTGGCCGAACCCGAGGATTCCCATTTCAGAGACGATGAAGGCGATGGAGAAGCTCGTCGATGACGGCCTCATCCGTCACATCGGAGTAAGCAACTTCTCGGTCGACCAGATGAAGGATGCGCAACAGTCGCTATCTCACGAGAAAATTGTCTCTAACCAGGTCGAGTTCAGTCTGATCGATAGAAGTGTGGAGGCGGGGATCCTGCAGTATTGCCAGAAAGAGGGCTTGACCCTGATCGCGTACAGTCCACTTGGCCAGGGAAAGATTCCGAGAGGCCGAGGATCATCATTCAAAGTCCTGGACGAGATAGCAGAGAAATTGAATAAGAGCAGAAACCAGGTGGCTCTGAACTGGGTTCTACAACACGATTCCGTGGTTGCGATTCCCAAGGCCGCGGACACGGATCATGTCAAAGAAAATGCTGAGGTGGCTGAATGGAAGCTTGGCAGGGAAGACTATCAGAGATTGGCCGAAGCGTTCTCGTAGAAGCCTTGGATTTCGGACCTAGGCTGTAACTACCTCTCTCGATAGAAGAGGTCCGAGTCTAGACGCTATCGCGTTGATAAATTCTGGATCATCATTGAGCGAAACAGTTCTCTCCAGTCTCGCACCCAGAGAGGATGCGTAGCTTTTCGCTTCTATGTCTAGATCGTAGAGTATCTCAAGGTGATCGGAAACGAAACCAACCGGGCAGACCAGCAACTCGCGGAATCCCTTGCTCGATAACTCGGTTATCTTCTCCTTGATACTAGGTCCCATCCAAGAATCGACCGGTTGTCCGGCACTCTGGAAGGCGAAATCCCATGTCTGGATTCCTGATCTGATGGCGACGAGCCGGCTGGTCTCTTGAAGCTGGTTCCAGTAGGGGTCGTCATCATGAACGAACTTCTTGGGCAGACTGTGCGCTGTGAACAGGACGATCGCCCCTGAAGGGTCATTGAATTTCTCAAGACCGTCGTGGACCCGTCGAGACAAGGCAGTGATCAGGGATTGTTGATCATGCCAGCTCTCAACCATAGTGAACGGGATGGGTCTTTCGGTTCTTGCCAATCCTCTCTTGACTGCGTCCGCGTATCCTCCGATGCTAAGCTTAGAGTAATGGGGAGCGAGTGCGAGTCCGATTATGCTCGGAGCGCTATCACTCACGATTTTCTCGACAACG
>WNGE01002192.1_pt1 | contig 32770 bp, 24 predicted proteins | sample 5400651 | NCBI WGS metagenome assembly WNGE01 (sample SAMN13153370, study PRJNA577476) | soil metagenome | isolation source: 60 cm soil or saprolite under grassland replicate 2 | place: USA:California | collected 2016-06-15
TCGTCGCAGCCCGTGCGCAGTCGCGTCAATCCCTAACTGGGTGAACCACCAACTGGAGAGCCGGATGCGGGAGACCCGCCAGTCCGGTTCGGAGGGAGGGGGAACGAAACCAATCGCTTCTCCCTACCCCTATTTTTCAATCGTCCGATAACGCGGACTCGGGGGATGCTATTTTTTGTGCAAAGCGGTGGGACAGCGTCGGTGATGGGCGACAGCCGATTGCGTTACATCCTGAGCCCGCCCTTTCAGCAACTATTGAAAACAGTCTGATTGCCCGTCGGGGCCACATATGAAAAGCTTTGGAACATTACTCACAGTCAGTCGTCTCGTGTTCCTCCAGACTTCCGATATGGAACTGTATTTCGCAGCGGTCCAACCAAGCTGCTGCTTGTCATACCAAACTTGTTCCAGAGCTGATTCTTCCCCTGAGCCGAAAAGATGGCTGGCTTCGTGTAGCAATATCGCCGCTCTTTCGGTGTCGTCTACCGTCTTCTCAAAGAATTCCGGATACAGAGTGACTATTTCAAAAGGAAAGTTCGTAGCGGCATAAGCGTCCTGGTGACCCACGCTTCTATTCCACCAGTTGTCTGTTTCACGGTAGGTTACCAGGTTTCTGAGAACGAAAGCCTCCTTTCCAAACCCCTTTTGCTCGAGCGCTATCACTGCATTTTCCACCACCTTTCGGCGATCAAAACCAAGGCGGTCGGAACTAGCCAGCAGCGATAAATACCAAGCGAATAGAAGGATAAGCGTGGTGCTAAGGATCCAAATTAGCCTGCGAACACTCCCTCTTTTTGGTTTGACTCCCTCACTTACAGATTCGGGCGCTGGCTCGCCCAAGAGTGAAGCGCCGCAGCGACGGCACATCTGGTCCGTTGTTGAATTAACCAGCCCGCAATGCGAGCACTTGTTCCGGTTCATTTGTGAGCGATTGCTTGTAAACCGCCTTGATCTACATAGACACGCACGTTCCGCGCTTCAGAAACCTGCCATCCCCTGGCTTGCCTTTGTATTCGCCCTTCTCGATTAAAACCCTGCCGCGCGAAAGAACAGTTTCTACGACGCCGCGAATCTTCTTACCTTCGTATGTGTTGTAGTCAACATTCATGTGGCTCGTCCTGAGGCTGAGGGTTTGTTCCTTATCCGGATCGAATATAACTACGTCGGCGTCAGAGCCGACAGCGATGGTGCCCTTCTTCGGAAACAGACCGAACATCTTGGCGGCCGCCGTTGAAGTCAGTTCGACGAAGCGATTGAGACTGATGCGATTCTCAACCACTCCGCCGTTGTAGATGAGTGGTACCCGGTTCTCAACGCCGGGCGCGCCATTCGGGATTTTTGTGAAGTCGTTCAACCCGAGATCCTTTTGCTCTTTCATGCAGAAGGGACAGTGGTCCGTGGAGATAACCTGCAGATCGTCCGTCTTCAAACCCTTCCAAAGCTCTGCTTGATTCGACTTTTCACGCAATGGTGGGGTCATCACATACTTCGCGCCATCAAACCCAGGCTCATCGTAATTGTCGAGAGAAAGGAAAAGATACTGTGGACAAGTCTCGGCGAATGCCGGTATTCCGCGATCCCGTGCCTGGCGAACCTGATTGAGCGCGTCGGCACACGACAAGTGAACAATATAAACGGGCGACTCGGCCATCTCAGCGATCGCGATCGCGCGATGAACACCTTCGGCTTCGGCAATCGTTGGACGAGTCAGCGCGTGATACTTAGGTGCGGTATGACCTTTAGCAAGCGCATGCTTGATGATTTCATTAATCACGATCCCATTTTCCGCGTGCATGCATATCAATCCGCCGCGTTCACCGGCAGCGGACATGGCACGAAAGATTGTCGCATCGTCAACCAGGAAGACTCCGGGATAGGCCATGAACATCTTGAAGCTCGTCACGCCTTCATCCATCGCGGTGTGCAACTCTTCAATCTGGCTGTCTTCCAGTTCGGTTGTGATCAAATGAAAGCCATAGTCGATGGCTGTTTTGCCTTCAGCTTTCTTATGCCAGTTGTCGATCCCCTGAATCAGCGACTCGCCTTTATACTGAACTGCGAAATCGATTATGGTCGTGGTGCCGCCATGGGCGGCTGCGCGCGTGCCGGTAAGGAAATCGTCGGAAGACTGCGTACCGCCGAAAGGCAATTCCATGTGTGTATGCGGATCAATGCCGCCTGGGATGATAAGCTTGCCCGCGGCGTCAATCACTTTATCCGCTTCCATATTAAGCTTCGTCCCGATGATGGATACAACCTCATCTTCAATCAGTATGTCAGCTTGGTAGTCGTCTGTAGCCGTGATCACACGGCCGTTACGGATTAGGGTTTTCATCTATATCTACCTTTTGCCTCCTCAATGACTAGATGAGCTGTTGGCTCTAGCGCCTAATGTGCCTCGAGGCTGCATTGCTGAACACGTCATTCTAGCCAAGTTCGCGGCTTTGCCGCCTGATGTGCGGAAAGGCTCTGCCTTTCCGGCCAGCCCCCTTGGATCATGAGGCTCCGCCTCTTCTCCAGGCGATTCGGTCGATATCCACCTTAAGCGGTTCATCTTCGAGCGGGCAGCCCTTCCACGAACGAACACTCGACCAGTGATAGTCCTCGGCGTTCTCAACAAAACCGGCTCTAACCGGATTTTGATGTATGTAGTTCACCTTCTGCATAAACATATCTTCGCTGGTTATTGAAAACACGTTGCTATGGTGGTCCCAGAGGGAATAGCGATAAGCGCGTTCCTTGGTTTGGTGTATAAGCTTCCGGAGCGATGCATTATGGCCGTGCGCTTTGAGATGGTCAATAACTCGACGGCTGATGATGCCATTAATGTAGCGCAGAATCTCGGAGGATTTGAGATTGTTATCGGTTATGGCGTGCAAGTGATCAGGCATGATGACATACGCATAGATCGAAAAACCTGCTGACTTTCGGGCCTCGTCAAGAGCGTTGCAAGTTATGATCTTGAGAGCATCAGTGCGAAATACTGGCAAGCGGTCTTTGGGGACCGCAGTGATATAGAGAGCCGGCGTATCTCTTGAAATGGTATGCATGAGGCGTAGCCTCAGGATTCTAAGTTGAGGCGCTACGGAAAGGCTAAGCCTTTCCGCACATCAGGCGGCATAGCCGAAAGCAAAGAATCTTGTAGCGGGAGAAGTGAGGCGTAGCTTCAGGATTTTAGGTTCCAGTTACGGAAAGGCTAAGCCTTTCCGCACATCAGGCGGCATAGCCGAAAGCAAAGAATCTTGTAGCGGGAGAAGTGAGGCGTAGCCTCAGGATTTAGGTTCCAGTTACGGAAAGGCTAAGCCTTTCCGCACATCAGGCGGCGCAGCCGAAAGCAAGGAGTTTTGCATCGTTGGAAGGAAGAAGTACGGCTCGCCCAAGCGTGGGAAAGCATTGCGAAAAAGAGCGGCTGGATCCAAAAAGAACCAGCCGCCCTTGATTGTTTCAGTGCAAGACAGGCAGGAATGCCCGTCCTGCGCCCTTTGGTCTACTGCGTCAACTCGGACGTGAGTATGGCGCCGTTGAGCTGCGTAAGTACTGCGCTTATCTTGGCTACTTTGCGCGAGTCTTTGGCTATCCATACCGTTGTCTTGTCTGCTTCATTGTCGGCAGCGGTGATTTCAACTTTGTAGACCTCAAACGTGCCCGCCGGAACAGTCAAACTCTCGACGCCTACAACCTTCAGGTTCTTGAGTTCCAACTTCTGCTTTTGCAGGTCCATGTTGCGGAAGCTCGCAGTATAGCCTTCCGCGAGCGGCAGCGCAGCAATCACATCCAAACCCCCGGCGCCGTCGCCGAAGATGTCTCCTCCCACATCCACTGCGATTGGTTTAGCCTGACCGTTCATGCTCATCGAGCCGGTGGCCTTGTTATCTTTAAAGTCTACCTCAAACACCATTGGACCTTGTTTGAAGACGCGATGCCTTAGAACCAGTGTACCTTTCTCGATGCTCGATGTATCAGTGATTTCTACCTGTGGTGTCACAACCGTTTCGGTCACGACCCAGGCGCCATTTTCTTCCTTCGTTTCGCTTTTGATGCTCAGCGGAATTGTCTGTCCACCGATCGCGAGTGAGGCTGAATAATTGGAGTTGCCTGCCTTCAGGTCCATTGCAGGCTTCGGTCCGCTGATCCCCACCGGGCCCATCTTTTTCGGCAGCGTGACGGTTTTTACATCGACCGAGATATCCTTCAGTCGCTGTCCAACTTCCGCCGTCATCGACTCCTGATAACGCCCACCCAGATACTTCGCTAAAAACTTCTCGGTCGTAGCAAACATCGCCATGTTATTGATGGGTCGGGCAAAGCCATGACCTTCATCCGGAGCGACCAGGTATTCCACCGGATAATTGCGATCGCGGAGTGCGATGACAATCTGATCCGCCTCACGCTTATTGACACGTGGATCATTGGCGCCCTGGATTACCAGCAATGGTGTCTTGATCTTGCTGGCGTGATTCAATGGTGACTGACGCTCGAGTTGCGTCTTTCCGTCAGGTGTAGCCGGATCGCCCATGCGCGCGTAGAAAAGTTTGCGAATCGACTCCCAGTAAGGGGGGATGGTTTCCAGAAGCGTAACCAGATTAGAGGGACCGACAATGTCCACTGCGGCTGCATAAAGATCCGGAGTGAACGTGACGCCTGCCAGCGTCGCATAGCCGCCATATGATCCACCCATGATGCCGACACGTTTCGGATCGGCAATGCCCTGGGCCACAAGATATTTAACGCCCCACGTCACGTCATCCTGCATCTTGTCGCCCCACTGTTTGTTACCGGCGTCGAGAAACTTCTTGCCGTAGCCCGTGGACGCTCGGAAGTTTGGTGACAGCACCGCATAACCACGGTTGGCAAGAAATTGAGCGATACTATTGTAGCCCCAGGAATCGCGACCCCATGGGCCGCCGTGGGGCAAGACAACTGCCGGAAGGCTTTTTGCCGCGAGGCCCTTCGGCAGAGTTAGATAGGCAGGAATATCGAGCCTGTCTGACGACTCGTAGTGGACTGCAGTCATGGGCGCGAGATAATCCCGGTTGAGCTTCTCGCGAATCCGATATTGCAGGGTTAACTTTTTCGTTTGACGATCAAACAGATAACGCTCGCCTGGTTCGGTATCGCTACTCGCGACAATCAAGAAAAGCCGTTCATCTTTCGTGCCCGAAGCGAAGTCGATCTCCTTGCCCGGCAACTTCTTTTGCAGCAGTTTATAGTCGGCTTCGAAAGCTTTGTCCTTCCAGTAAATTCGCTCGCGTTCATCGTTGTAAGAGGTAGCAATGAGATCATCGCTTACTTCAGAGAAGTTAGCATTGCCAAAATCGACTCGGTTCATCGGATCTGATTCGACCAATTCTTCTTTGCCGGTGCCCGGATCGAAAAGTTCCAAGCGACTTAGATCGACGTTCGCGCCTTTGTTGGTTTCGAAATAAACTCGTTGGCCGTCTTTGTGATAGCGCACCGGCCCGCAACTCTCAAAGACATTACAAGAATAGACTTTCGTAAATCCGGTAGCGTCGACTCGCAAAACTTCGGTGTCGCCATTATCAGCCGAGCGCGTCGCCATTCGCAGTTGATCTTTCAGATCGAAGATCCAACGAGTGATCCGTTCGGTATTTTTGCGAACCAGCGTGCGTTCGCCGGTTGAGATTTTTACCTTGTAGAGATCGTGCCAGGCGGGGTCGCGATCATTTAGTCCCACATAGAGAGCATCCGGCTCGGTGCGCGGGACGGCAAAAATCTGAGCGCGCACACCCTTGGCGTCAGTCAGATTGCGCGCCGCCGGCACGTCAGCGCCGGCAGCTGGATTGTCAGCAGGGTTAACTGCGTAAACCAAATAGTTTTCGTCACCGGCTTTGTCCTGCGCGAACAAAATGTATTTGCCGTCGCGACTCCAGAAATACTGTGAAATGGGCCGGCTCTTGTCCGCAGTAATGGGTTTCGCAGCGTGGAATGGTTCCTCAGTCCGCTTGACCCAAACATTGCGAGTGCCCTTGAAGGGCTTAACAAACGCGATGAACTTTCCGTCGGGGGAAATCTGGGCGCCGGAAATCTCCGGGTCGCCGAAAAATAGCTCACGATCAATTATGGGGGGCTGCACTCCAGCTTGGCCGACAATCGAGCGCGGCGACGACACAGTAAGCAGACCGGCACAGAGTACAGCAAACACAAATGCCAGGGATTTGATGTAAAAACTTGTCATATAACCTCTTTCATTGATTTAAAGGGAATAGGAATCGAGACCGAAAGAACTAATACGCGCGTGGCGTACTCCTGGTTTCACGGAATCAGCCACAGATTTACGCCGACAAACGCGGATCAGAACCAGCCAGAAAGGGCAAGCCGGCGGGAACGTTTCAGACTCGCCTAAATCCGCGTCTATCCGCGGCTAATTTAGAGCGGGTTAGTTGAGTGATGCAAACCCGCCATCAAGTGCTTCAATCAACTGATCAACGTGGTCGGTAGAAGAGTTGAGCATCAGGCCCGTGCGGATGACGTTGCCGTAGAGGCCGCCTTTGCCGATAAGCACGCCCCGGCGTTTGGTCTCTTCGAGCATCTTCGCAACTGCCTGCGGTGCAGGTTCCCTCGTCTCACGGTCTTTTACCAGTTCGAGACCCTGCATTAAACCCATGCCCCGCACATCGCCGATAACGGAGTATTTTCCCTTCAACTCATCTAGACGCTGCCGCAGATAAGCACCCACGACGGCGGCGTTCTTCTTTAGGTCGTCTTCTTCAATCACACGAATAACCGCAAGCGCAGCCGACATGGAGACGGGGTTGCCGCCAAAGGTCGAAAAAGTCAGGCCTGGATACTTATCGGCCACTTCCGGCGTCGCGACGGTGATTCCGATGGGCACTCCGTTACCAAGACCCTTTGCGGAAGTGATGATGTCAGGCTCGACGTCCCAATGTTCAATACCAAACCACTTATCGCCGGTGCGGCCCCAGGCAGTTTGCACTTCATCAGCAATAAACAGGCCGCCGTGCTTGCGAGTGATCTCCACAGCGCGCTCAAAATAACCCGGCGGCGGCACGATGAAACCGCCGACGCCAAGTATTGGCTCCGCCATGAAGGCCGCTATCTCGCCGGTGGTTGTCGTCATGATCAGTTCTTCAATGTCGTTGGCGCAGGCGAGGCCACATTCGGGGTAGGTAAGTTTGAAAGGACAACGGTAACAATAAGGCGCGCGCGCGTGAACAAAGCCGGCGACCTGCGCAGGCAGCGGCCGCCAGGGCGCGTGACCCATCGCGGACAGCGATGTCGCTGAGCGACCGCTGTAGCTGTGACGCAGGACCACGATCTCATGACGGCCGGTAGCGAGCTTTGCTGCATGAACGGCCGTATCGTCAGCCTCGGTGCCGCTATTCGTGAAGAAAGATTTCTTCAGGCGGCCAGGCGTGATCTGATGAAGTTTCTCTGCAAGATCTGATTGTGGCTGGTTGGCGTAAAGCGTTGAGGTGTGTTGCAGCGTCTTAACCTGATTGATGATCGCTTCATTTACTCGTGGGTTAGCGTGGCCGATGCTGACGGTGAGCACACCGCCAAAACAGTCGAGATACTTGTTGTCCTGGTCATCCCAAACATGAAAGCCTTCGCCGCGCACGAGTGCGAGCGGCTCCTCGTAGTAGGTAGCGACGGCAGGGAACAGAAATTCTTTATGTTTGCGGACAGCTTCGGACATAGCGGCAGCTTGTTCAGTTGCATTCATTGTCTTTCCTCGCCCTCAGACTATCCCTTCAATTTCCTGATGATTGATTTTGCAAGATCTTCGTTGATTTCATTGTGACGAGGAACCGGCTGCGATTGTTTCGTCTGAGGATTCATGTACCAGTCGTGTTTTCCGCCGTGCCGGACCAAGACGCAGCCCATCTGGTTCAAGGTCTTGATAAGATCGGCCGCTTCATTAGGCGACCGCCATCTCTTCAACTTTTCTTATAAAAGGCACGTCGCCTGATTCGAGATCGGTAAGCAAATCCTTCAAGTTTTCGAGTAATTCGTCTTTTGAGTATCCCTGGGTGCAGTAGTCGGGGTATTCATTTAGATAACCAAGAAAAAACCCACCTTCTTGCCAAAATGTGTATTTCACGGTTCTCATAGTCTTTTCCTCTAAGTTCAATACAGATTACCTTCGCGCTTGCGACCGGTGTAATCGACGTAGACGACCTTCAGTTCTGTATAAAAATCGAGCGCGGTCGATCCTTGTTCGCGATCGCCGATGCCGGTACCCTTGATGCCACCAAACGGAATATGGGCTTCGCCACCGGTTGTCGGCGAATTGATGTGCGTCATGCCGGTCTCGATCTCATCAACAAAACGGAAGATGCGCGCGGCATCGTTAGTAAAGATTGACGAGGAGAGTCCGTATTCAGTGTCGTTTGCCACCTGTATCGCCTCTTCGAAATTCTTCACGCGCAGGACTGACAACACGGGGCCAAAAATTTCTTCGCGCGCGACGCGCATATCCGCAGTTACATGATCGAAGACAGTGGGATTCACAAAGAAGCCTTTATCCAGTCCGTTTCCGGTAGCGCGCGAGCCGCCGCAAACAAGTGTGGCGCCATCTTCCCGTCCGATGTCGATGTATTTCAGGACGGTCTTAAACTGAGCTTCATCCACGCTCGGACCCATTTCGGTGTTCGAGTCCATCCCATCTCCGATTCGCATTGAGCCGGCACGCTTGACTATGCGCTCTACAAATTCGTCAGCAATGTCTTTGACGACAACTGCCCGACTGGTGGCGGTGCAACGTTGTCCCGACGATCCAAACGCACCCTGCGCCGTTGATTCAACGGCGAGGTCAAGATCGGCATCTTCCAGGATTATCACGGGATTTTTGCCGCCCATTTCGCACTGGACCTTTGCGCCGCGTCTGGAAACTTCTTCGTAGAGGCGGATCCCTACCTCGTTAGAGCCGGTAAACGAAACCGCTTTCACCGCCGGATGATTGATGATCTCGTCACCCGCTTCCGAGCCTGAGCCCAACACCAGATTCAAAACGCCAGGCGGTATCCCGGCCTCCGCGAACAACTCGACGATACGTACTGCTGTCGCCGGTGTAAGCGTCGCAGGTTTAAAGACGACTGTGTTTCCGGCTACCAGGGCCGGTGCTATCTTCCACACCGGAATGGCCACGGGAAAATTCCAGGGTGTAACGCAAGCTACTACGCCTAACGGCTGCTTTATGGTGTAGGCGAAGTTTGACGGCAGTTCAGATTGGATGGTCTCTCCATTCATGCGCCGGGATTCACCAGCGCAGAATTCTGCCACGTTGATTGAGCGCTGCAATTCTCCGCGCGACTCAGCCAATGTTTTGCCTTCCTCACGGGTCAGGATCTGGGCCAACTCTTCTTTGTGTTCTTCCAACAGCCGGGCCGCCTGCGCCACAATCCGGCCGCGCGATGGCGCAGGCGTAGCGCGCCAGCCCGAGAAGCTTTCCGCAGCCGACTCGACGGCGCGCCTCGCTTCCTCTCGCGTGGCCTGCTTCACCCTTCCAATCACGTCGTCGGTATTCGCTGGATTGATGTTATTGACGCTCTTCGACGATGTGGACTCGACCCATTGCCCATTTATGAAGTTGCGATAGTCTTCCATTGAATATTAGCGGCGCCTCAAAATGTGATGCCGGAACTGAATGAACAGAAAATATATCACAATCCGATTTTGAGCGCCGCGAGGGCGGGTAGGGGTATTGGTTCAGTTTGGTAAGGAAAGCAGCAAGTAATGAGTCGTCGGTAATTCAACGAGGAAAACAAACCATTACAGAACCGAGCGCGGTAGCGCCGGATGCTAATGTCAAGCTGAGTATTAAGAGCATTCCCCCGGGTGCTGGTTCAGTTTGGAATCGGCTCGAGGGTTTGAACTTTACAGAATGTTGACCGCACAAAGTACAAGAATACGGCCAACGTAGACTTTAGCATCCGGCGCTACCGCGCTCGGTTCTGTAATGGTTTTGCATAGTTCCCGAAGTTGACACAGTCGCGCGAATAGGAACCCGCTGGTTTCGCCGCGAAAACGCGGCACGCGGCTTACAGAGAGAATATCCTGAGGTCGCGCCTGCTTGCCACCACCGACTAAGATCGTTCAAAGTTACGGCTATTGAAGATGACCAACGAAAACATCGCCCGGAACCCGGAAGTTAGCCTCCAGAACCTTCCACACTTGCTGCAAACACGCGTGCGTGCGTCGCCTGACAAGCAATTTCTCTTTTCCGAAGCCGATGGTCGGAAGTTTACCTACGCGGAATTCGAGGCAGCTGTAGACAGAGTTTCGCGCTTGTTGGCGTCCGCGGGTGTGGTTAAAGGTGACGTCGTCAGTCTCTTAATGCCAAACAGCGTCGAATATGTCATCGCCTATTTCGCTTGTTGGGAACTCGGGGCAGTCGCTGGTCCGATAAACTCCCTGTTGAAGGCGCAGGAAATCTCTTATGTCATTTCTGATTCGGAAACAAGGATTCTGCTGATTCACCCTGACTTCCTTCCAAACATCGACAGTGTTCGAAGCGAACTCTCAGGTTTGCGAATATTAGAATTTGACGACGAGGAGGCGGCTACCAAAAATTTGAAGAATCATTCAGGCGCCGCCGCTTCGACCAAAGCAAGTTTGTCTGACATTGACCTCGATAGCGAAGCGATCATCATCTACACTTCCGGCACCACCGGGAAGCCAAAAGGATGTTTGCTGACGCACGGAAATCTGATTGCCAACGCGAGACAAATCAGCCATTGGCTTGGGTTCACAGAAGACGACCGCCTCTTAACCATCATGCCGCTTTTTCACATGAATGCGGTATCAGTTACCACTATGTCGGCGCTGTATGCTGGGGGCTCAACCGTGGTCAGTCCAAAGTTTTCCGCGTCGCGCTTCTGGCAAATAATCTCTGATTACCAGATCACCTCGTTTGGTTCGGTGGCCACAATGCTTTCGATGTTACTGCATACATATCCTGATGGCGTTCCCAAGGGCCTGAAGACAGACCAATTGCGCTTTGCCATGTGTGGCTCAGCGCCGGTTCCCGCCGAAGTCCTTAAACGCTTCGAGGAGACTTTCAATTGTCTGGTGATCGAAGGATATGGACTGTCGGAGTCGACTTGTCGCTCCACTTTTAACCCACCCGACGAACGTCGCCGTCCCGGCTCGTGCGGCAAGCCGATTGGAAACGAAATGAAGATCGTTGATGAGGAGGACGGGGAAGTAGCTAACGGGGAACTTGGCGAAATCGTCCTGCGCGGCGAGAACATCCTGAAAGGGTATTACCGGAACGCGCAGGCAACTGCAACGGCATTTCGCAACGGTTGGTTTCACACCGGCGACATCGGCTATCGCGATGACGAGGGCTTTTTCTATATCGTCGATCGCAAGAGCGATATGATCATACGCGGCGGCGAAAATATTTATCCGCGAGAGATTGACGAGATCTTGTACCAACACCCGGCGGTCGGCGCCGCCGCGACAATCGGAGTACCGGATCAACTCTACGGCGAGGAGGTTGCCGCCTTCATCGTGCTTAAAGAGGGGAGGGAAGTGACTGAAGAAGAGATCATCTCCTTTTGTCGCGAGAGACTGGCAGATTACAAATGTCCGAAGTCCGTGCGCTTCGTCAAAGACATTCCGAAAGGCCCGACCGGCAAGTTGCTTAAGCGGGAGCTTTCAAGCCTGTATTCTTTGTAGTCTTCGCAGGGTTAGAGAATCGGGCTTCAGTCTGGTCGCGCAAAACGCGACAACCCTTTCAGCGTCTCTTCTCTTAACAGATTTCTTCTCGCGTTGGCAGGAGTTGTCGATCTCAGCGAGAATTCAAAACTAAGAAACCCCGCCGGATGGCCGACGGGGTTCGTTGTCTTTAGGGTTATGCAAGTCGAATTAGGCTTGTCCGAATGTCAGGTCCTCTCTTCGTGATGTTTTGATTCGATCGGCTATCCAACCGATAGCAAGCCACAGCGCGCACACTGAAACCATCACCAGCGAAAACCACTTTCCGTACAAGCCATCCGGCGAAAATTTTTCTGTAGCTGCGTGAAGCATATCGCTATTGGGAAGCAATCCAGCTTCGGAAAACTCGTGGAAAGAATAGATGCCGACCTGGACCAAAAAAAGCAGCAGGAATATGGCTGTGACCTGGAAGAATCTCCTGATGTTGATCAGGTGGCCGAATTTTGCCCAGCCCCAGGCAAATCCACCAGCAGCGCCAAGCCCAAGCAACGCCCCGGTGAGCATTTCGGAACCATGCACCTGCAATAACATGAGCGCTGTTTCCATCCCTTCTCGCGTAATCATTAGGAAGGTGAAGAGAAATACTCCCGCCATCGCAGCTACTCGCGAACTTCGGGATGAGACGGCGCCAAGACGTGTCCGCATCCTTTCCTGAACCTTCGGTCCCGTGCGCCACATGTAAATTACGAGGCTACCGACCATTACCATCGCGACCAGCCCGAGAATGCCTTCGCGCAGCGATTCGTTTCCCAGAAAACTGCTGACATAGCCCCCAACGCCTGATCCGAAGGCGCTTACCAGGGATGAATCGTCAACACCGTTTCTGAGTACGTAGCCGAGCGCTGCACTTGTCGATAGGCCCAGGACAAGCGCGCCATAGACAGCTGATGTCAGCCACTTTTGATCGGACTTGCGAAGATAAGACAGGATCACTGCGACTAGCAGAATGGATTCAAAACCCTCGCGAAAGACAATGATGAATGAGTTAAGCATGCAGTCAACCTTTGTAGGATTATCGACGCAGTTAGCGGTCACCGTGCCGGCGATGCTGATGCTGACGGAGTATATCCTAATTGAAAACAGTTTTCAATTTCAAAACCTGCCGGAAGGGGACCGTATCGTGCCGCTTGCCGGGTTATTGAGAGGTAACTGGAATGATAGCCAGGTCGGCGCGGACCGGACCAAGTTCCGTGACGGCGGTGAGGCGAAGAGGCAGACGCCGTCGATCGTCGCTGATCCAACCTCGGATTTGAAATTTGTCTCCCTGAACATCGTCAGTAGTGAGCGAAATCTGTATCGCGGGAATTGTCTGCGAACCGATTTGCACGTTTTCGCGCTTCAAAGCGCTGATGAAAAGGGTCTTCGGTTTGTTGTTCACGAGGATCGATATTGCGTTTCGTTTCAACGGTGACAAGTTGAAAGTCCGCACTACATAAAAAAAAGAAAGATAATCGTGGGTGCCAATTGGTATTTCGATCCGTTCACCGTTTTCGGTCGTAGCCGTCCCGTAGTCCTGATTGATCGTGAGCTTACTGACAAAGCGGTGGCGGCCTTCATTAAGAGTCAGTTCCGTGCGGAAGGGAAGCAGGCTTTTAGCATCGACATAAGAGCTAATGCTGTCGCTTGCCACGAACAGTTTTTGCAGCGCGTTCGTTGTTTGGGCGTTAACTGTAAACCAGAGACCCTGGTGATCGAAGTACTTCGAGCGCGCCCGGACTTGAAATGTCGCCATTGCGACTGGCGCAGGAATATTTGGCAGAAAAATCTGGTAATTCAACTGTTCGCCAACCTTGAAAGGCAAATCCTCTGGCTCGGTTTCTTCGGTTGTGGGGGCGCTCGGAACTGCTACGGGCGATTGCGAGGGCGCCGCCGGCGTCGGTGCGGGCGTCGGTGTTGGAGAAGCGCTTGGCGGTGCGACGAAGGCGGCGCCTGCCAATTCAATCTGTATCTCACCCGCGCGAGCACGTGCGATGATCAGTAGCGGCATATGCCTTTGGTCGTCGCTAAAGTAAGCCTTTAGAGCATAACTGTCTCCCGCCGACTCATCCTTTATGCGAACCTGCGAAACAATGGCATTGAATGATCCCACGTTAGACTTGATCATTTCCCGGCCCGTCACCCGAGTTTCAATTTGATAGTTACGATTTTCATTGCGAACAACCATTGAGTAGGTCGCGCCATTACTAAGCGGCAAAGCTCGCAGACGATAGATGGCAGCCAGGTAATCACATGTCCCTGTAACTTCGCCATGGCGTTTTGACGTACCCGCGACTGTTTCTGCAGGCTGATTAAAGTCGGCGAATGCCTCGGCGATGCGCGAAGCCTCACGAATTTTTTGTTCACTGTGAAATGGCAAACCGGTAGCCGGATCAACGTAGGTGGTGTAGTCGTTATTTATGGCCAATAATGCGGCGCTGACCACGCCGCTGGTCTCGACGTGCCCTCTTAACTGAATGCCTTCGCGTCCGTAGAACCTTCCACGTGAGGCCACCAGCAGCTCCACGTGAGCAGCGCTAATGAAGTTTGAAAAAGAGACGTTATAGGTCAGGCGCTCACCGACTCGATAAGGAGCCGGAGAGAAGGGTTGCAAAGGTGGTTCATTTGTCTGTTGAGCGGAAGACGGTAAAGCGAACGCTCCGAGTATCAGTAAAAGACAAGCGGCCGTGAGTTTCAAACGTTGAGTCACCTTTGAATCATAGTGCAAAATCCGATCAGAACAAATTGCCCAGCCTCTGCGCTTTATTGTACACGCGTTCCGTTGGGTTCAGTTCCTTCATATCGTCACGCTATTGACCGCCTTGATTTCCAACTCGTCAATAATCTGCTGCGCTGCTCGCGCCGGATCAGGCGCATCGAGAATTGGACGGCCCACCACAATGTAATCAGCCCCGGCTATTATTGCGTCGCGCGGAGTCGTAACACGCTTCTGGTCGAAGAGCGCCGCGTCCGTCGGTCGAACTCCGGGGGTCACCACGAGAAAGTCAGGCTTCTGCACGGCGGACCGGATAGTAGCAACTTCGCGCGGTGAAGCGACGACTCCATCCAGCCCGCTTGCTTCCGTCAGCAGCGCGAGGCGTGCGACTAATTCTTCCGGTTTTAAACTTTGTCCAACTTCAGCAAGCGTGGCGGCGTTGGCGCTCGTCAGCACTGTGACGGCGATGATTAAGGGGCGCGTAAGTCCTTCGGAAACCGCACACTCAGCGACAACGTTCGCTGTGTGCCGCATCATTTCGCTTCCGCCGGCAGCGTGGACATTGAATATAGAAACGCCGAGACGCGTTGCCTCAACGCCTGCGCGCGCGACCGTGTTGGGAATGTCGTGAAATTTGAGATCGAGAAATACGCGCTCACCGGAACTAATGATTTCGCGAACCAACGCCGGCCCAGCGGCCGTGAACAATTGTGATCCGATCTTGTACATTCCGACCATTCCCCGAAGCATGCTCACCAGGCGGCGCGCTTCGGAGGCGGTCTCTACATCCAGCGCAACGATTAATCTGTTTTTCTCAGCAGTGGTCATATGACTTCATACCTTCATTTTATGCTTGCCCATCTTGTAACGGCTTTGCCGTCCGATGTGCGGAGGGTCTGTGACTGTCTGTGACCTTCCGCACATCAGGCGGCAAGTCGCATCTGGTCCTGACCTCCCTAATCAGTGGCCCCAGTCATCGGAACACTAACTTGCCGCAAGTTCTTTTGCACGCGATCCAACCGCTTCGTCAAGCGAAACGAAACCATTGGAGGAGATAATTCGTCGCAGTCCCTCATTGATTCTCCTGGCGATTGACGGGCCCTCATAAATAAAGCCCGTATAGATTTGCAGCAAGCTTGCACCGGCGCTGATCATCTCCCAGGCATCTTCCGCAGTGAATATTCCGCCTACCCCAATTAAAGGCAGCGAGCCCTCTGTCATATTGTAGAGCGTCGCAATCATTTGCCTGGACCGAAGCCGCAAGGGACCCCCACTTAAGCCGCCATCACCACATGCTTGCACCTCTTCGACACTGGTTTCGAGCGGCGCGCGGGCGATGGTAGTGTTAGTGGCGATAAGTCCTGCAATACTATGTCGTCGCGCCACTGCCACGATGTTTTGCAGCTCTGCGCGATCGAGATCAGGCGAAAGTTTTACCAGAAGAGGTAAAACTCCTCGACCATCAGCTTGTTTCGACAATTCTTGATTACGTGCCTGGAGCGCTCGCAATAGTTCTTCAAGTTGCTCTTCTTTTTGCAGCTCTCTTAACCGAGGCGTATTTGGTGAACTGACATTAACCGCTACATAATCAGCAACCCGATACACCGCTTCAAAGCTCTTTAGGTAATCGGCGACTGCATCATCGAGCGCAACTACCTTGCTCTTACCGATGCTGACGCCCAGAACGCAATCAGGTTTATTGTTCTCGACGCGTTGAGCAAATGCAGCAGCGCCCTCGTTGTTAAAGCCAGCGCGATTGATTAACGCCTTATCGAGTGGCAACCGAAACAGGCGCGGCCGCTGGTTGCCTGGTTGGGGATGATAGGTCACCGTGCCGGCTTCAATGAAACCAAAACCCAGGGCCGCTAGAGACTCGAGCGCCACTCCATCCTTGTCAAACCCTGCAGCGAGCCCAACCGGATTTGAAAATATCAGACCAAAGCGTCGCAGCTTCCCAAATGGGCTGCGTTTGAAACGGTCATCCAATAAAGTTTTGGTAAGTTTTGGAGCCAGGGAAAGGGAATGCAATGCCAGTTCGTGGGCTGTCTCTGGTGGCAAGCGAAAGAGTAAAGGTCGCAGCAATGAGCGATAGAGCATGAACGGCTCTGTGGTGTCCTGCTTCGGCGTTTGCAAAGGCGAGACTAACAGAGGCCGTGAGATTAAGACAAGGTGAAACATGAGATGCTTCGCCTCACGTTCACTTGTCACTGGCTAAGCGTTCTTGTTAGTATCCCGCGAAATGGATTTCATCGAGAAGGCGCGCATCATGGATAGCCCGCGAATCAACCGCGCGCTGGCCCGCCTCGCTTCTGAAGTTGTCGAAGAAAACCACGGTGCCGGCGATCTCTATCTGGTGGGCATCCGGCGCAGAGGTGTGCCGCTGGCGGAACGCATAGCAGATAAGATTGCCGATCTCGAAGGCGATCGACCGCCAGTCGGGATCCTGGACATCACGCTCTACCGCGATGATCTATCGACTGTCGGCGCCAAGCCTATTGTTAACCGAACAGACCTGCCCGGCGACATTGAAAACCGCAATATCGTTCTCATTGATGACGTTCTTTATACGGGACGGACTATCCGCGCCGCACTTGATCAATTGATAGACTTTGGCCGGCCCAGACGCGTGCAGCTTGCCGTGCTCATCGATCGCGGCAAAGAGCATCGCGAACTGCCTATTCAGGCAGACTACATTGGCAAGTTGGTGCCGACGAAAAAAAGCGAGATAATCAAGGTGATGCTTCAGGAGTTTGATGAAGAAGAGGGCGTGGTTATCGTCGAACGACCGCCAGAGGAAACGGGTTAGCAACAGCGGCCAGCAATGGCCGCTTTTTTTGTATCAGAAGTCTTCGGACTTAGGTCTTTGGTCTTAGCATTTTTCGGAACTGACATTACGATCAAAAGAAAGATCACAGACCCAAGACCAAAGACCAAAGACCAAAGACCGAAGTAAAAAAGATGGAAACAGTCTTCTCTAGAAAACATCTTCTGGGAATCCGGGAACTCGAAGCCGGCGAGATAACGCACCTGCTTGATACGGCCGAAACATTTCGCGATATCTCTCGTCGTGAAATCAAGAAGGTGCCGGCGCTTCGGGGACGAACGGTCATCAACCTGTTTTTTGAATCTTCAACGCGAACCCGTACTTCGTTCGAAATCGCAGCCAAGCGACTTTCTGCCGATGCAGTCAATATCAGCGTGGCCACTTCCAGCGTGAGCAAGGGCGAGACACTTCTGGATACGGCGCGTAATCTCGAAGCGATGTCGCCTGACTGCATTGTCGTGCGTCATTCGATGGCGGGTGCGCCACAACATCTCGCACGGATGGGAAACGCACCGATTGTCAACGCCGGTGATGGTTCGCATGAACATCCTACCCAGGCGCTGTTGGACGCGTTAACGATTCGCGAACACAAGGGCCACATCGAAGGTCTAAAGATTGCCATCATCGGCGATGTACTCCATTCGCGCGTTGCGCGTTCAAACATTCATCTGCTTACGAAGCTTGGCGCGACCGTTAGCATCGCCGGGCCCGGTACGCTGGTGCCTGCGGAGTTTGGGGAGCTCGTCGAACAGGGTCTGCGCGTGGAGAAGCAAATCGAAGATGCCATCGAGGGTGCAGATGTAGTCATGATTTTGAGAATCCAACGCGAGCGCCAGGATGCTGCGTTTTTTCCTTCAATGCGAGAATATGCGGTGCATTTTGGACTTAAGCCGAAGCACCTGGAGCGTGCTGCAGCCGATGCGATCGTGATGCATCCGGGTCCAATAAACCGAGGCATAGAGATCGCGTCGGAAATCGCTGACGGAAGCCGCTCGTTGATTTTGGATCAGGTCGCAAACGGAGTTGCGGTGCGCATGGCGGTGCTTTATCTGCTTGCGGGCGGGGGCCGCGCTGAACTGGAAGAAAAGGGTCATTGAAGTGAAGCTCGTAATCGCAAACGGCTACGTAATCGATCCGGCGCAGGGAATAAACTCCGGAAAGAACCTCTTGATCGAGGACGACCGGATCATCGGTCTACTCGATCCCGGTGAACAATTTCCCGAAGGCGCTGAAATTCTCGACGCAACCGGTCTAATTGTGAGCCCGGGTTTCATTGATCTTCATACGCACCTGCGCGAACCGGGAGCGGAGTACAAAGAAACGATTGCGACTGGCGCAGCGGCGGCCGTAGCAGGGGGATGGACCTCAGTTTGCGCAATGCCCAACACGGATCCGGTAAACGATAGCCCGGCGGTTACACGCTTCATCATCGAACAAGCGCAGCGTGCGCAGCTCGCAAATGTGTTTCCCATTGGAGCCATCACAAAGGGAAGCGAAGGCCGGGAGCTTTCCGAAATGGGTGAAATGAAGAGTGCCGGCATTGTAGCCGTTTCGGATGATGGCCGTCCCGTGCCCACCGCCGGCATAATGCGGCGGGCGATGGAATATGCGCATGGTTTTGATCTTACCGTTGTGGACCACTGCCAGGATCTTTCCCTGAGCGCGGGTGGTGTCATGCATGAGGGACGCTGGTCTCTGATTCTTGGTTTGAAAGGGATGCCGGCCGCCGCGGAGGATGTGCACGTCATTCGCGACTGCGTCTTAGCAAAACTTACCGGCGCGTCCGTTCATATCGCGCATGTCTCGACCCGTGGAGCACTAGACGCGGTTCGTCGCGCCAGAGAACTTGGACTACGAGTAACGTGCGAAGTGGCGCCGCATCATTGGACGCTAACCGACGAGGCCCTTGCCGACTACGATACAAACACCAAGATGAGCCCTCCGGTGCGCAGCCGCGATCATGTCGAAGCGTTGCTGGAGGGATTGCGCGATGGAACGATCGACGCGATCGCCACCGATCACGCTCCCCATCATGCGGATGAAAAGGCTTTGGAATTTGATCAGGCGCCTTTTGGCATCACGGGGCTGGAGACTGCAGTTGGCTTAGCTTTCGATCTGGTTAATCAGGGAATCATTGATCTCGAACGACTGGTGACACTATGCTCCACGAATCCGGCGCGCATCTTTAACTTGCCAGACCGGGGAACCTTAGCAGAGCACGCTTATGCAGACGTGACAATCCTGGATCCCGCCTGCAAATGGGTGTTTGACGTGGCATCTTCAAAATCAAAAAGCCGTAACACTCCGTTTCACGGGAGGGCTATGACCGGCGCTGCAGTGGCGACTATCGTCGGCGGGCGCGTCGTCTACCTCCATCCGAACTACTCTCGCATCACCGACACCAGGCATCGCAACGCCGCGGTTAAGTGAGACAGTTATCCTTGTTTAGTTGGACAGAGAAGATTTTCCATTGATCGTTTTCCATTTGTTATTTGCCGTTTTTACTCACACCCAGGAAGTGCCTAATCCTCGCAGCAGGATAAAAGACAAATTGGTGGATTCAAGGTTTGAAATGCAACTGCAAGTACTGATGCAGTTTGACTAGCAGCACGATTAGCGAACGCTGATCATCGTTCGTCGCAGTGGCATGAGGTCAGTGCCACCTCGCGGTAGCGGGTGGGTTCCGCCTGCCAGCAGGCGATTTCACGGCCGCAAAGCTCGATATGCCCGCTCTGTCCAATTGCGAATCTAACACCCACCCGCTACCGCGAGGTGGTACTGACCTCATGCCACTAAGGCTATAGTGAAATCGACATTCATAGGCAAAAAATCCAAACTGCATCAGTACCCAACTGCATGTTCAGTCGAAAAGACTGATGTGCTCTTTTCATTAACACCTGGCTTCAGCCAGGTGAACTGGGATACGCAATTAATTCTGAAATCGGTTAAACGGTTTCTAACTTTGGCTGCGGCTGCAATCACCTGGCTGAAGCCAGGTGTTAATGACAGTTAATAGCATCATCTGAAAAAACACCTGCATTGCACTTCCAAGTTGAATTCGCGATTGATAATGTGACACGAGATATGGAAATCTGCGGTCCTATTGATAGCCTAAGAAACAGGTTCAGAATAAAGAAAAACCCGTCGCGCTCTCCCTTTCGCGACGGGTTTTCCGTTAGTCGCCTACTTACGTTATAACCGGGGCGACTGAAATGGGGGATGAAGGCAGAAGGATGAAGGATGAAATGCCTGATCAAGAAACACTGAAGGGCAGATAACAAGAATCGAAAAGGCGGGACCAACTACTGGCGGGAAAACTGGAGCCAGGCTTTTCTTTTTCATCCTTCATCCTTCCACCTTCATCCTTAAACTTTGGAAGCCCGCCCGCGCTCTCCCCTTCGCTTGCGGGCTTCCATGCATCGGCGGCCGCGAGGCTGCCGATTTCTTTGTCCGATAGACCGTTTGTCGATACCACTCGATAAACCATGTTCATCGGACTTTGGGGACGGCTAGCGAACATTCGCTGCCGGCAGTGACAGCGTCTGGTTCAGGATCACCCCAAACTCAGTGCCTGTCTTAACCACAGCCTCATGACCCTTTGAGAACAGCGCGCCGGCTACGCCAAGGCCCGCTCCCACACCAGCACCAATCCCCGCACCTTTGCCGCCGCCTGCGATCGCGCCAATCAGAGCGCCGGTAGCAGCGCCACCGCCGATGAAGACGACGTTGCGCTTCGTAGCCGATCGTCCGGAGACTTCACCCTCGTTATCGGCATTCACGTTATCGGCTGTGACATCTGTCAAATCGCCGTTGATTGCGCGCGCGATCCCAGTTGGCAAGCGAAGCGAAACAAAGTGAACACCAAGCGTACCGGCCTTGCTCTGCCGCGATGCGCGCTCAACAGTGGTGATGCGTCCGGTTATTTCGCTACCCGCGGGAATGACTTCGATCCCACTGGCATAAATGGGATCCACAACCGTAGTCGTAAACTGATCACCAACACGGGCTGTTTCGGAAGAAATATTTTGCTTCATCCTGACGCGAATTATCTGACCGGTGTTGACGTTGTAGTAAACGGTGGCCGGCGAGACTTCTTTGACGACTTTACGCACAGGAGCGCGTCGTCTCAGAGCTGGCCGGCGTCTGGTCTGAGCAAAAGCCGGAATCGCACTGGAAGTAATGAGCACGAGTAAAATAAGAGCGCTCGTTAAAGCCCGTGAGAATCTACTAGTAGCTTTTGATTTCATTTCGATTCTCCGCATTTTCAGCCTGCGCAATTTCAATCGGCGCAGTTTTGATGCAGTGGTCCCGACATTTCGCACGTGAAGTTTCCAATTTCTAAGAGGAGTCATTTCAATCACCATCCATTGGCGCGTCTGTCGCTGCTGATCTTTCTCGCAGTGTACCGTCGCGCTCCGCAGGTACTTCAGCAACGGCCGTGCCAACCTCGCTTTCCCCCGAGACGTGCGCAGAACCCCAACTATTGGTTGATTTAGAGGACCGTTCGTAAGGCCGGTGAAGGCCTATTTTCAGAGCGTAGACGATGTGCGAATTGGTGAGGACTCAAATGCACGATATGGAGTAGCGAATCGACGCGCGCAACCGCAAGTCGTCATAGAGTCGGCAAACCTGTTTCAGCTCTTCCGTCGCATTGCCACGGAGAGGCCTCGCGGTCAAGGGCCTAACCTGGGTTTTGCCGGTTTGCAGACTTCAAACACGAAACGTGTCGGCGCGCCAGTTCTTGATTGCCCGCTTGATGTCCCTGGTCCTGGCAAAGTTGCCGGCAGCCACTCGGCCCAGCAGCTCCTCCAACTCATCGTCGGCGGCGAAGCGAAGTGCCACTATCTGAGCGTGGCTCAACGCTGTGATCTGTTGCCTGACGGTAAGGGAGAGAACTTGCTGATAACGAATTGTTTCTTCCAGCCGGATGATGCGGTCCTGCACTTTCAACGAATTCAAGCGAACAAGGAAGGTCAGTACCAGCAAGGCCAGCGAGACCACGACCCACCAGCCGGAGTTCCAGCCGGGCGATATAACAAACAGGACGATGGACCAAACGAAATTAATCAACATCACCGGCAAGACGAAGAGGTGAAACGGTGGATGCCAACGCGTGTGATTTGCGAAGGTTTGGGTAGTTGCCATGATTAGCTCCTCACAGAATGTGTCCGAAAGATTTCAGCTTGGCGCAGTTCTCAACACTTTAACACCACGTCGAGCATTAGCGGTCAGCGGGGGCAAGCCCACCTTCCCAACCTTAGAGGCTCTCTGACTCGCTCGATTGATCTCGCCTTGAATGCCTAATCCCAAAAGGATTAGGACCCAACTGGAATCAGCTCATTGGTTAGGAAGGCGGGCTTGCCCCCGCCGAGTAGCCAGCACTCATCAATGACCTTTGAGGACAACATGATTTCTTAAAGCCAGCCGAGCCCTGAAAATTTTTGGCGTCACAAATTCGTCGGCAATAGCGGTTCCGAGCCAGACGCCGAGGTTGCGGCCCTGGGTAGCTCCGGCGTGAAATCCTCGCCGGGATTAATGAACTGGTTTCTCTCAAAGCGATATTGCTTGTCATACAACTGCTTATAGCGTCCATCAGTGGCGAGCAACTCTTCATGCGTACCGCGTTCAACTATCTCGCCGCCTTCCAACACCAGAATTTGATCGGCGCTGCGAATCGTTGACAGGCGATGAGCGATGACGAATGTAGTGCGGCCCCGACGTAATGATTGCAAACCATCCTGGATCAACGCCTCACTCTCGCTGTCGAGACTGGAAGTAGCTTCATCGAGAATAAGAATTTTCGGTCCTGCCAGAATTGCGCGAGCAATCGCCACTCGCTGGCGTTGCCCACCGGATAACTTCACGCCGCGCTCACCGACTACAGTGTCGTAGCCATCGGCAAAACCGTTAATGAACTCCTCGCAGTGGGCGATGCGGCTGGCTGCGATTATTTGCTCGCGTGTAGCGTGTGGATGAGAAAAGCCGATGTTCTCCGCGATTGTGCCATCAAAAAGAAAGTTGTCCTGCAAGACGACGCCGAGTTGACTGCGATAATCCTTCAAACGAATAGAAGCAAGGTCGCGGTCGTCGATGGTTACGTTACCTTCGAGCGGCCGATTAAAAGCCATCACTAAACTAATCAGGGTCGACTTGCCTGAACCACTCGAGCCAACCAATGCCGTAGTCGAACCGGCGAGCGCGCGGAAGGAAACATTCTTCAGCACTGGCACGCTCTCGTTGTATTCAAAACTAACGTTCTCGAAAGCTACTTCACCACGAATCTCCGGCAGCGATAAGCGATCAGCCTCATCCGCATCTTCAGTTGCCATGCGCTTGATCTCGCGTATGCGATCGAGACCCGCGAAAGCTTCCGTGATCTGTGTGCCAATGGAGGCGATCTCAACCAGCGGAGCGGCCACCAGCCCAGTGAAGATCATGTACATGAAGAAGTCGCCGAGCGTCATCTGGCCGTTGAGGATGGCGCGTCCTCCTACGAGGATTAGGATGACCCCAATAACGCCGACGATAACGGTCGAGAAGGCAGTCACTGCGGCGACGCCTGTCATGGATCGCGCAACATTGCGAAACAGCCGGTGAGCACCGCGCGCGAAGACCAGATCCTCGCGTTTCTCTGCCGCATAAGCTTTAACAATGCGAATACCGCCCAGCGATTCAGCCAGCCGGCCGGTGACTTCCGCGTTGATTTGACCGCGCTCGCGAAAAAGCGGCCGCAGCCGTTTAAAGGCCAGCGCCATTGCGCCGCCAAATGAGCCGAGGGCCAGCAGCGTGATCGAAGTCAGTCGCCAGTTCAAATAGAAAAGCACGATCAGCGCAATGACTGCCGTCACCAGACCACCAACGAGTTGCACCAGCCCCGTGCCTACGAGATTTCGAATACCCTCGGCGTCGGTCATGATGCGCGAGATGAGGATGCCCGTTTGTGTCGAGTCGAAGTAGCGAATGGGCAAACGCGCTAAGTATTTGGAGCTGGCCGGCAGGACAAGTCCGGCAAGACGGTTAATGATCATGAGAAACATCCCCAACGCCAGGCGATGACGATGGGCGTATATAAGTTCGCGCGCATCGCGCCAGGCATTTGCCGGCGAGATACGCTTTTTCTTTTCCTTGTCCTTGCTGCTTATTGCCGTACTCATGATTGTCGGCAATCGTCTCAGCAGTAGACTTAAAGTGCAAGTTGGGTACCAAGTTGAGCATCTCTGTGCCGCCTCCGCGCACTCTGTATCTCTGTGTTGAGTTGTAAACTCTCTCAACCACAGAGACACGGAGAAGACAAAGGTTGCACACAAAAAACGAGTTTGAGCACTAGCCAGGAGTAAGCCAACAGTGTGCGTTGAACTAATCGGTGTTAGGATGAACTATAACTTGCAGGAGGTGGACGCAATGGGATGGGATGGCGACGATTTGGCGGGGAAGATGGAAGAAGTGTTTGAACGGCAACAGGCGGCGGCGGACGCCCGCGCTAATCGGGGTACGTCCTCCGCAGAGGAGCGCGCCCGCAGCGCGAAATTTGAATCGCTCCGACTCTCCCGCTCCCGCATCATGAATCAACTAGCGAGCGCGACGAACCCCGCGCATCGCACAATGCTCGAGCGGGCGTTGAAGTCTATCAACGACGAGATGGCGCAATAGCAGCGACGACAGTCCACAGTCGACAGTCCACAGTCGACAGTCGACAGTCCACAGTCTATAGTCCACTGCTCACTGCTCGCCGCCCACTGCTCCCGGCTCGCACCCGGCGCAAGGCTTCCGTTATTAGCTCCGAATTATCTCGCGCAATTCTTCCATCAGGCATGAGCAGAGTGTCTTCCAGTCCGACGCGCACGTCATAGCCGCGCGCAATGGCCTCGTTCATCATAGGCCACACAGTCGCATCTGTGCCGTGAAGCAGGCGCGGCAATTTTACCGATCCGGATTCGAGAACTTTCTCAATCGTCGTCACAGTTTCAACTGCGCGCTCCATTTCCTGCTCTTGCGGCTCAATGAGAATGCGAATGCAATGAGGAGTGGTCCTGCCTGAGTTTTCAACGCGCTGTTGGTTAGCCAAACCGGATTCCAGGAAAGCTTCTGCCGCATCTGCATCGCACAGCCCGACTTCAACATCCACACCTCGCGATAGCAGCAGTCGTGCGAGATCAACCGCGCCGTCTTCACTGAAGTTCACCGAGGCAAATCCAGGCAACATGTCCCATGCCGCTACAGCCTCCAACCGAGCGGTAGGATCTGGCAAAATCCATGCACCCGTACTTATTCCAATCTGTGACTTTGGGACAAAAGCCAGCACCGCCAAAAGCGTCTGCGCAAGGTCCTTTGCATACAGGCTCTCACCGGCTGACTGAAAATTTTCGTCACCTGAAGTGTCGCGAACATGAAGGTGGATCACCCCGGCGCCAGCCTTCACACATTCAAACGCAGCCACTGCTTGTTCCTTCGGGCTTACTGGCAACGCCCGGTGTTCCGTCTTCTTTCGTCCGCCGTTTATTGCCGCCTTAATCAACATCCCTAAGTCCTGGGTCCGAGTGAAGTCCTGAGTCCTGAGTCCTGAGTCCCGAGTCCTGAGTCCTGAGTCCCGAGTCCTGAGTCCCCAGTCCTGGTACTGACTACTGACTACTGTCTGCTGACTACTGTTTTCATTATCTCAGCATGGGCCTCAAGCAATTCAGTCGTCTGCTCTGCGTTGGGTTCGAGCGACCAGTCTTCGTGGTCCCAGGTACCGCCGAGAATAATTCCGTCACGCCGTGGGAACATGTAGGACGATCCACTGAGGTAACAGTAATCAACTTCCGGCTGCGGCAGCAACACTTCCAATTGACCGCGCACGGGGATGAGCTGCTGATCGTTGAAGAGTTCTCTGGCGCCTAAACCGGTGCAGTTAAAAATAACCGGCTCCGGAAGCCGGGCAATCCCTTCACGACTTTGGAATTCCTTTACCACCACTTTACCGCCGGCTATGTAGAAGTCGCGCAACAACGCGTTGAGGTAGACGTGTGGCTCAATCATCATCGTGCTGAACTGCCGAACATAAGGAAACCCGAAGAACTGCTGTGCATCATGATAGGTTTCGGTTTGCGGATACAATTGCCCGCCGCCAATCAGTTCGCGAGACAGTGATGCTTCGTTCCGCATCAGCTCATAGGTTTCTGTCCAACGCACACCATATTCGGTTCCTACCAGTGTTTGAAAGGCTTTGTTGGAAATCTGACAAGCGAGTCGAAACTGTTCCGAAAACTTCGACGTAACCTTTTGTGGGTCAAAAACCGACGATGGATACCAAAACGCGCCAGCGATGTTTGAAGTCGTTTCGGGAGGAAGGGCCTTCGCGTAAATAGTTACGGTGCCCGGGCCATTCTGAAAACGCCGCTGCAGCAAGCGCGCCGTTGCCAACCCGTTCACGCCGCATCCGAGCACAGCAAATCGCCTCGCAAGTGTTCGCGACGGGCGCGCGCGCCGCGCTTTTGTCAGTACGGCCTGCGGTAGCGGGCGGATGTCTGCAGCCGCTGAAGGGAACGTGCCGGTTTGCATGAAGTCTCTTGCGAGATCCACAGCCAGCGAGCCAGTCCCCCAGGACAGTGTCACGCCAGCGCCGCCATGACCATAATTGTGGACAAGTAGTTTGTTGCCGAATCGTTCCGCCGCGACTACAAAGCCTTCCGAACGATACGGCCTAAGACCAACGACTTCACGAATGATGCGGTTGCGGGAAACTTTGACGGGAGCGAAGTGACGTGCGTCGTGACGTTTCTCATCCTGGGCAGGGAAGTAGCGGCTGGAGTCAACCGGTGTAGGGAAGCGTACGAGTTCAGCCCCCAGCGATCGGCTCAGGTCCCACTGATCACCGGTCATGCCGACCGCGGTCGCTATCAAGGCTGATCGTAGAAATCTGCGCCTGCCAACTTCATGCGCGACTCTGCTTGCTTCATTGATCATGCTTGTTGAGGGCCCTCTGCCTTCGGCGCACTGCCCACCGCTCACTACGCACCCCTGCCTTGACCCGTCACCCCTTTTCCCAATTTTCGGTAGTGGGTCAGTTTGAACTCTTAGGTCCGAAGGACCGGAAGTTAGTAGCCCCGTCCGTGAGGACGGGGAGATGTGACCGTTAGTTACCTGAGCACCGAAGGTGCGCCACGGTTTGTGCCGGCCCTTCGGGCCTTTCGGGCTATCAGAACATGGAGTTCCCCGTCCTCCCGGACGGGGCTACTAACTTCCGGTCCTTCGGACCTAAGAGTTCAAACTGAACCACTACCGAACGAATCACTGACTCGATAAGAAGGAAAGCATCTTTTAAACTGACCCTTTACCCAATTCCCTAGTTCCTCCTCCGATTTTCCTTAGCTACGGCGTTATGCCGAGTTCGTCCAACGACGCATGCAGCTCAGCGGGACCAGTGTAGACGCGGAATGCGCCTGCGCGCGTCAACTCGTCTTCACCGTAACCCCCACTCAGCAGACCGATCGAAAGCATGCGTGCGCGGCGTGCTGCCAGCAGGTCCCAAACTGCGTCGCCCACCACGAAACATTCATCGACCGGCACGCCAAGCCGTTGTTGACAGTTAAGGAACAAGTCTGGAGCGGGCTTGGCCCGCAGTACGTCCCCGCGCTCGACTACGAGCGTCTCGGCGCCGATACCAAGCGCATCCAGCGAAGCATCGATTTCCGGTCTTCTGCCGGACGTTGCAATGCCATGTGCGATGTCTTTGTCGCGAAGAAGCCGCAGCAACTCTACAGCGCCTGGCAGCACCCGGCGTTCAGGCAGGAACTCCTGAAACAATTCTCCGTGGCGTTGCTGCAGCGCGTCGGCCTCGGCCGCTGAAATCTCGCGCCCCAATTCGCGGGCGACGGCTCGAGTGAAGAGACCGCCGCTCATCCCGATGCGGCGATGAATGCGCCAACCATCGATAGCCATGCCTGCCTCTGCCAGGGCGCGCTGCCATGAGAAGACGTGCGCATAGACCGTATCGACGAGCGTTCCATCAAGATCAAAGATCAGTGCTGACATATTGGATTGCTGAATGCTGATTGGTGATTGGTGATTGCTGTATTCAGACTGACTTCTGGTTTTTCATCGCCCACTGCCCACTGCCCACCCGCCCACCGCCACCGCTCACCGCCCGCTTCCTACTGCTCAATGCCTAGCTCTTCCCCTTTCCCCTTTCCCCTTTCCCCTTTTCCCCTGGCGCCCCTTTTGCTTCACCGCCCCTGCTGCCCACCGCTCTCACATCCCCAGCTCGGCTCTTGTCTGTAACAAACGCAGTATGCCGCCACGCGAAATGAAACCTTCAACGCGGCCATCCTTTACCACGGGCAACTGATTCACGTCCTCCCTGGCCATGATCTCCATCGCTTCGGTGACTGCCGTGTCGGGAGTAACGGTGCGCACTTGATCCAGGGGTCGCATCACCTCAGCGACTGTTACGTAAGGCCAGCGCGCGTGGTCTATTTCTTTGATCTCTTGCGGTGTAATAATCCCTTTGGTGTCGTCGCCGTTACGGACGATGAAACACCGTTTTCCGGTCCGCAACAGATGCTCATTCACAAAGGTCTGAAGGTTCTCGTGACCGTCGACCTCGAGACAATCGCGTTCCACCAGGTCTGCGACACGCACGAGACGCAACATCTGGTTGATCTCCGCTTCCGCTCGACTCGCGCGTGCCGCGTCCAACAGAAACCAGCCGATGAAAGCTATCCAAAGTCCTCCCAGCCCGGCGCCATGGAAAAACCGCCAAAGCCCGATGAGGATGAAGGCGAAGGCGACCGTCTGGCCTACGCGCGCTGCGATTCGTGTGGCGCGCAGGCCGTCTCCCGTGGCCCACCAGATGATCCCACGTAAAACGCGCCCGCCGTCGAGTGGAAAGCCGGGCACCAGGTTGAAGATCGCAAGCGAGATGTTGATGTATCCGAGCCACATCAACATCGCTTGCAGCGGTGTCTTCGGGTTCGCGCCCAGCGGCCAACCGAGTGCCACGGCCAAACCCAGGCAAAGGACGCCGATCAGCGCGCTCGATATGGGTCCGGCGATGGCCATCCAGAACTCAGTACTGGCGCTGTCCGACTCTCGTTCGATCTGCGACACACCGCCGAGCGCAAACAAGGTTATAGATCGCACAGGCAGGTGGCGCGCCCTGGCTACGGCGGAGTGAGACAACTCGTGCGCGATGATCGAGGCAAAGAAGAATAGACTGGTGGCGATCGCAGTAATCCAGATCACGCTTTCGCCCCATTCTGGATTGAGTGCGTGGAACTGGCCGACGAGCGACAGCGTGATGAGTAAGGCGATGATAAACCAACTGTAATGAAGGCCAATCTCTATTCCCGCGATGCGCCCCAACTTAATCTGCGCCTTCATGCTTTTCCTTTCACGCCAGTTGAATGGAAGGGAACACCCACTGCCTTCCGGTCAACAGTTCTCTTATCTGCGGTCTGCGGTTTCTATATTACTGCTCACCGCTCACTCTACTTGTTTGCCTAACGCTAGCTTGTGGGGCTGAATTGTGCAAGAAAAGTTATGCTCGGGAAGGGGATAGTGGGTCAGTTTGAAGCTTTATTTCATCCTATATATCGGTGAGACGTCGTGAGAAGTTTCGCAAATTTTATTCATCATGATTCTCACCGAGCTTTAGCCCGATGGCAGGTCGTGCTCTCATTTCTCTAACCGTTTTAACGGTTTGGAAGCCCTAAACAGGGGGTAGCCAAAAGCGAAACCGTTTGAAACGGTTCCAGGTTGTCAGAGATCCCCTTTGTCACCGGGCTAAAGCCGCGGTGAGAATAAGACAGAAGACAAACTGTCCCACCGCTCGGGAAGAGATCAGCCTGAGGGTAAGGCACAGCTTACCGCACGAATCACTTTGGAGAGTGCTGCACTTTAGCGACGCTTCTGCGGCCAATCTTAAGCGAAACGCTGAAGCGCACAGCTTTCGCCGGCGCGATTGTGGAGATAGATAGCCGTTCACCGCGCACCTGTCTTTCGCCCTGATCCACCGAACCCGGAGGACCGGGCGCCGTCACGTCGTTTGCTTCAATCTGATTGCGCGTCTGAGCAGGAGTTTCAACGTTAACTCTCAACTTTGTCCCCGCAGTGTTGATTACAAATTGTCGCTCACCTGTCTGAGCTAGGCCGTCGTCACCGTGCACCAAAGTCGTGAAAATTCGCGGCCGCTTTGTTTGAATATCATCGCTGACGACAAATCCATTGCTGCCGTCAAAACGAAATTCACGTTGGAACTGCACCACGCCCAACTCGGGCTGGTAGGCCGCAGTCGCGTCACCGCGCACGATGGCCCATCGGCGCGAGAATTCAACACTCGTGATCTTAATCTTGTTCAATTGATCGTAAGACACACCATCGAAGGCATCGTGACCCTGCCCTTCCAGCCCCTGGCCACGCCCGTCAATGAGCGCCGTATTGTGATGCACGGTTAGAGGCACACCGGCGTAGCCGGAATCGCCAGAAAGGTATTGCCTGCCTGCGTAAATGATGAAGCTGTTGGCGTCGGGGTGCGCGTGTCCCGATGATAAACGCCACTCCGGAAACTGCTTCAGCATCCTCGCAGCGTGATGGCCCTCGGGAGGACCACATTTGAAGGCGAAGGCCGTAGCCTCCGGATTCCAATTCGAACGCCAGTAGACCACCTCGTGGTCGGCGAAGTAGTGCGACGGCGGTTGCCTTTCAATCGGCACCGCCTTAACCGTCGGGTCATACCACAGCAGCGACCAGTAGTCCTCCGCGTTCACCTGGCCAAACTTCTTCAGCCAAACGGCGACGCCCTGCACTTCACCACTGCGAAAGCGCTGCGCCAGCCGGTAGAGAATGTTGTAGTTGGTCTGAAAGCGTCCACCGGGATGGGTGCGCGCATACTCTTCGCCTTTCCCGGCGCGAGTGAGCGGCCCCTCGAAGATGTCGCCGAAGTCAAAGACATATTGACCCGAAGGGAGCATGGAGTGGGCGACGTAAGTGTGCATTTGTCGAAAGCCGGGACGATTGTATAAGTCTTCGCCGGTGGCGTGAGCGTGGGCATCGAGATAATGCACTAACCACGGCGTCGAGAAAATCCAGTACTCGAAGCCTTCGTAGTAATAGCCATCGGTCGAATAAGTATCGAGCACGCGGCCGTAAATAGCGCGTGCCAGAGCTGCCCACTGCGGCGCGTCGTCTACTTCGTCATAGAGCGCGTAAGCGGTGACCGCAAGTCCGGCGATTGGAATGAAGGTGTGGTTCTGGCTGTAAGCGTAGGTTTTGCCCGGCTTCGGTTTGAAGTAATAAAACAGCAAGCGGGCCTGGCGGACCAACTTATCGCGATACCTGGCGCGTTCCTGCTCCGTAAGATCGTGATACAGCAGGTCGTATCCCCAGCCCATGCCGTAGAGAAGGTGGCCTGCGGCGAGATCGACGTTCGGCTTATTGTAGCTGTAACCCCAGACGTCATAAGACACAGCTGCATCCATGTAACGCTTCGCAGCTTCGAGATATTTCTTATCGCCTTCAATCTTGTAAGCGAGCGCAGCTTCGGCAATGCCGATGCCCACTTCGTTCTGGGCACGCCTTGCTTCGGCGGGCGGCGGCGGCGGCGCGACTTTGATTGCGCGGATCTGTTGCAGCGCGAGTTGCCAAACATCCCTGTGTGTTGTGCGCGCGCGATGGCGCAGGACTTCGAGTTCGGAGTCGGTAACGTAAACACGCGGATGGTGACCACGAAGTTCCGGACGCAGACGAGAGTTCGCGGTCTGCATCAAACGCGTGAGCGGGTGGGGACCCTTCTTCGCCTGTGTGGCGGTGGCCTCTTTTTGCAACTCGCGTGTGTCTTGAGCGAAGGCGTTCGTCCAGCCAATCGGCGTGGGTAGTTGCAACAACATCCCGGCCAGAACGGTGCAAGCCAACAGAAGCGCAGCAAGTTTACGAAAGTCTTTGATCATAGATGAAAGCGAAAGGCGGTAGTGTGACGCCGACTGTTAGTTTGCGACTACTTACTCAAGCCGACCTCTGAACGGCACGCAAAACGGTGCGGATTCGTCTCAATTGCGAGCGTGCTTTAGGTCCGAAGGACCAATAGTTAGTAGCCCCGTCCGTGAGGGCGGGGAACTCCATCCTCCCGAAGGCCCCGGAGGCTCGAAGAGCCGGCACAAACCATGTCGCACCTTCGGCGCTTACGTAGCTAACCGTTACATCACCCCGCCCTCACGGACGGGGCTACTAACTATTGGTCCTTCGGACCTAAAGATTCAAATTGAACCAGTACCTGCAAATTAACAGTCTGCGTTACGCGAATCCTATAGCATTAGCATCCCACCATTGATCTCAATCGTCTCGCCGGCCAGGAAGTTTGCTGCGCCTGAAGCCAGAAACGCGATGACGCGGGCGACTTCAACCGGTGTGCCAACGCGCCCAAGCGGAATCGCTGCCACGTAGCTCTTCATCATTTCAGGAGTTGAGAAAGTCTCGTGGAAAGCGGTATCTACAACTCCGGGTGACACTGCGTTGACGCGCACACCGTAGGCTGCCAGTTCCTTGGCCAGACCCTTTGTGAAAGTAATAGACCACCT
>WNGE01001451.1_pt1 | contig 32748 bp, 8 predicted proteins | sample 5400651 | NCBI WGS metagenome assembly WNGE01 (sample SAMN13153370, study PRJNA577476) | soil metagenome | isolation source: 60 cm soil or saprolite under grassland replicate 2 | place: USA:California | collected 2016-06-15
CTTCACCTGGTGTCGAACTGCTGGCCGATGCGATCCTTTCCGGCTCGAGCCCGTTCCCCGATCCGGATCCCGAACTGGATGAGCTTGAGCAGCAGGGCAAGGTAGTCTTCAACCGCGCCTGCGCCCAATGTCATGGCGGCACATTGCATCCGAGCGGGTCGACGCCCGAGGCGACGATCGTGCGCCCCCTCGTGCGCTATCACAACATCCAAACGGCCTGTCCGCACGCGACGACGGATGGCGACGCCCCATGTCCGGAGCGGCTGGCGCGTAACGCGCGCACGTATCGCATCACACGCGCCGACGGGACCTTCCAATTCGTTACCACTTCGGACCCCGGCCGACTGCTGCTCACGGGCCAACCCGCCGACCTCGGCGTAATGGACGTCACCCAACTCCGCGGGATCAGCAAGACCGCGCCTTATTTTCACAACAACTCCGCGGCGACGCTCGAGGAGATGCTAGACCACTACGACGCTTTCTTCCGGCGCGTGGCTCGTAACAATCCGCCGCCCAACTTGCCGCCGTTTCTTTCGTCGAACGGCCTCGTCGTCGATCGCGGGTTTGTGACGGCGGACGAGCGGGCCGCGTTGCTGGCATACCTTCGCAAGCTGTAGCACCACAACCTATCGCAATGAAAGAAAGAAGTTATTGCTTCCGTAACATTGAAGTTGATCCAAAGTAGTCACCTTCCCAATTCGCTCACCAGTTGGATACCGGCCACAGAAACGCCGTCAACATCATATGTTGACGGCTTTTCCGGCCGGTGGGGTAAATCAGGTAACAGAGCACCCTCCACAACTCAGAAACCAACAAAAATCAAGCCGTTGTTCTAGCTTATGCACTTACCTCACTTAAGCAATTGACTTTCCGCCGAAATTCGACTAGAAGCACGTTACTGATTGTATTGCAGACTTGGCGTTACGACGTTGCAATCTCAGTCTTATGGCTCCGCTCGCCGTGACTCGTTAGCTGGTCTACTAGTCCGAAATCCATGGCTGTCTTAACTCCCGTTTTAGAAACCGGGTCAATTGAAACCTCGCAAAGATTTCCCAAGGAGCATTCTTGATGCGTAGATTGTCCCTCGTCACACTCTTTACCCTTTTCCTCGTCGCAGTGGTGCTGCCCATGCAGCGAAGCTTCGTCGGCAGCGCGGTCTCGGAAGGAGAGCGCCTGGCAATGTACAGCAAGCCTTCGGTCGTTCGGATCGTCGACGGTGTCGCCGGAAGCTTTTATTTTGCGCCGCCTAACAAGACCACGGGGAAGAATTACGACGTCTCATTTGTCGGCCTCGGCACAGGGTTCTTCATAAATTCCAGTGGCTACATCGCAACCAATGCTCATGTCGTCAGCACGTTCCATGACATTCAACAAAAGGGTCAGAATGTGGCACTCGATATTCTGTTTTACCAACTGGTTCAACAGGTAGCCCGCGATTACAACGCTGACCCAAAGGCCCTAACTCGGGACCAGGTTTCCTACATCCGCAACCACACAAAGCTGACGGGCCTGAAACTTTATCACCACGTGATTATTCCTGACGGCAGCGTTTATGAATTCGAGGAGAAGCAGTTCGGGGCCCCCACGGGCCAGGGTAAGGATGTGGCCATCATTAAGATCGAGGTCAAGAACGCTCCCGTTCTGATCGTCGGAGACTCTGAAAAAATGAGCCTCCAGGATCACGTAATAGTGATCGGTTATCCCGGCGCCGCCGATACCTTCAATTCCGGCATTCTCGATTCCAAGTCGACCCTCGAAGCTTCCATTACCGACGGAAAGGTTTCAGCACGCAAGAAATCTTCTAGCGGGGCTCCGATTCTGCAGATAAGCGCTCCGGCAACTCATGGGAACTCAGGCGGCCCGGTGATGACCGACAAACGAGAAGTTATCGGATTACTTACCTTTGGCGGCGACAGAGTGAACGGTCAGGAAGTTTCCGGCTTTGACTTTGTTGTTCCATCAAGCACCGTCATGGAGTTTGTGAAAGCTGCCGGCGTGCCGAATGAGATTGGGCCAGCTGACAGGGCCTATCATGAGGGCCTCGAGCTTTATTGGGACCAGCATTATTCGAAAGCGATTCCAAAGTTTGAAGAGGTTAAGCGCCTCTTCCCTGAGCATTCCGAGGTTACCCTGCTTATTCAAGGCAGTCAGCAGGCGATTACCGAAGGAAGGGACCAGTCTGGACTACCCTGGTTGTGGATCGTGGTAGTGGTCTTAATAATACTTTTTCTGGGCCTCGTGGTTATCGGCGGTGGTCTCGCGGCGTTCTTTATTGTGCGTAAGAGGCGCAACCAGAAACCGGCATCCAGAGCGCCATTCATTGCACCAGCAGCATCTGCTAAGCCGGCAATATCGCCCGGCTCTGCTACGCCTGTGGCAAAGCCCGCGCCTGCACCACCTCCGTCGTCACCACCCCCTTCCACCCAAGTCCCTTCAGCTCCAGTGCCGAAGAGTCCGCCGCCGAGCGCTGCTAAGTCGGATACGGTAGATGTGGATTTCTCGCGGACCGTTGCGATCACTCCCAAGCCTGAGGAGGTTCCGGTCAGCTACGGATCGATCAAATTTATTTCAGGAGTGCTGACTGGCCAGCAATTTGACGTTATACCCGAAGGTGCTTGCATTGGCCGTGAAGCGACGCTTTCTCAGATTGTCATTAATGACCCCCGGATTTCGAAGCGTCATGTCTGGATCGGCTTGCGCGACGGCCGCGTAGTCATAGCCGATCAGGGCTCACGCAATGGCACGTTTCTTAACGACCCCAAATCCCCGCGCGTTACGGAAGCGGAGCTGGAGGACGGCGATATCGTCATTCTTGGAGAGTCTGACGTGGTGCGGTTTGAATATAGAAAGTGAGAATTGGATCAGAATAAACTATATAGCTTATTGCTGCCGGCCGGATGGAGCTGGAAGGAAGCCTTTCTCGACAAAATATTGGAAGTAAACGCTTAGCAAGGCAGCGTCTACCGGCGGACAAACAATTGGGGAACCGGCTAACCCTTTGAGCGTGTTTTGGCAATCCTCCGAGTGACCCTTTCTGCCTTGATAAGTAAACGATGGCTTCACCTACGTAGTCCACAGGTGTGAGATCCACTAACAAATCCATATCAGGCACCTGGCGAAGTTGCAGACTGATCTTGATCAACTTGCACATCAAGTTGTCAGTGTTGGAAATCCCTGTTTGACTGTGTCCGGTGATCCTGCCAGGTCTGTAGATGCAAACAGGCAGCCCACGCGAGCGCGCAATGCTGACGAGTTTTTCAGCCACCCACTTACTCTGTGCGTAGCCACCAGCGACGCTCGCGCTCAGATTCAGATCATCCTGCTCCCCAACTACCTTCACCTGGGCCAGGTAGTCTTGAGCGAACACGGACAGCGTAGAGACGAAATGCAGCGGCTTCACTTTGTCCTGGCACGCTAGCCTCAGGACTTCCTGCGTTCCCAGCACGTTTGTCGACTTGAGGGCGGAATAAGGATAGGTTGCATTCACCACAGCGCCATTGTGATAGATAACATCGATCTCGCCTGCCAGCCGTTGAAACTGTTGGCCCGAGAGACCCAACAGCGGTTGAGCTAAATCACCCAGGACGGGCACGATTCGCCTGCCGAAAGATTCTTGCCATAACGAATACGACTCGAGGTTTTCTCTGAGCTTCTTCATTCCTGCCTCAACATCAGGTGCGCGCACCAAACAGAATATTTCTGCATCGGTCTGCTGAAGTAGCTCAAACAGTAGAAATGCACCCAGGAAACCCGTAGCTCCAGTCAAAAAGATATTGGCTGGGTCGGTTACAAATGTGGTAGCACCAAACCGGGGTTCTATCGCGGGATCCAGGACCGCTTCGCTCTGCAAATCGGTCGCGGGAGCAGGATCCGAAGAGTGGGCAGCTATCTTCCGGGCCAGTTCAGATATCGTTGACGCTTCGAACAACCAGTGCAAAGGTAACTCAACCTGGAGGGCTTCGCGCAATCGAAAGAGAAGTTGCGTGGCCAGCAACGAATGGCCTCCTAGATCGAAGAAGTTGTCATGCACTCCTACTTGCTCAATGCCAAGAACCTCTGCCCAGATTTGCGCTAACTTTTCTTCTATTGCATTTCGCGGTGCGACGAACGCTCCATCCAGTTCAGGTCTTTTTAGCTCAAGGGAGGGCAACGCTTGACGATCGACCTTTCCACTCGGTGTCAGCGGCAGCTTATCGACAGTCACGAATGCTGATGGGACCATATATGCCGGCAGCCTCTCCCTGAGAAAGTTACGTAGATCAGAGACCGCGAGGGGTTGTTCGTGACCCGGAACCACATAAGCGATCAGGCTCTGCTCACCGGAGGAGTCTTCACGCGCAATCACCAGGCCGGCATTTACAGCCGGGTGCTCTGCCAGCACGGACTCAACTTCGCCCAACTCGATACGATAACCACGGACCTTCACCTGATCATCCGTTCGTCCGAGAAACTCCAGGTTACCGTCCATCAGATGGCGCGCCCTATCTCCAGTCTTGTAGAGCCGCACGCAGGGCGTATGGTCAAACGAGGCCTCGATGAAGCGCTCAGCGGTCAGTGCAGGACGGCTTAGATAGCCGCGCGCCAGGCCTGCACCGGCGATATAAAGGTCTCCGGGCACACCGATCGGAACAACATTCAGGTGTTCATCCAGCACATACACCTGGACATTACTAATGGGGCGTCCAATGGGCACTTCTCGTCGCTCGTCAGTGGCTGGTAAGCTCGATAAATCGCACGTGGTGGCTACTACTGTTGCTTCGGTTGGGCCATAGGTATTGATTAGTCGCACACGATGCCCAACCTGCTGCTGCCACGCCTTCAAGCTCTCCGGCCGAGCTCTTTCTCCGCCAATGATAAGAAGACGTAACGAGTCGAGTAGTGACAGGTCTTTGGCGCAGAGTTGCTCTGTCAATTGATGCCAATATGCTGTCGGCAGACTAAGGACTGTGATGCCTTTCGTCTGACATTGGTTCAGAAATACCGATGTCGAGTCCAGCATCGACTCATCGCGCAGCACGAGCGTAGCGCCGCAGGTCAGACAGGGGAATATTTCTTCCACGCTCGTGTCGAAACTGATCGTGGCGAATTGGAGCACACGATCTACTTCACTCAGCCCATATTCGGTGCTTGCCGCTATGCAATAATTCACAAGGGAAGAATGTTGAATCATTACGCCCTTGGGTCTTCCGGTGGAGCCCGAGGTGTACATCACATATGCAAGATTTTCAGCAGTCGTACCACTTACTGGATTTGCCGAACTCTCTTTTGCGATTAGCTCCGACAATTTGTCCAAGCTCAACGCTTGCGCGTTCTTCTTTTCCACCAATTGGCCCCAGCGTTCTTTAGTTACCAGCAGTTGGAGACCTGCATCATCACACATGAACGCGACCGGCTGCTCGGGATAGTCCCGGTCCAGTGGAACGTACGCGCCGCCGGCTTTCAAAATGCCCAGCATCCCAATCACCATCTCAAGGGACCGCTCCATCAGCAGGCCGACCAACACTTCGGGTCCCACTCCTTCCCTGCGCAGGTAATGAGCGAGTTGATTTGCGCGTTTGTTGAGCTCGCGATAGGTGAGCTTCTCGTCGTCAAAGATCATCGCAGTGGCATCCGGCGTCCGTTCAACCTGCGCTTCAAACAAATGATGAATACACTGCGCCGGCGGCCGCTCGGTTCGCGTGTCGTTCCACGTAACCAGCAACTGGTGGCGTTCCGCTTCCGTCAGCATGGGCAGATCACTGAGCTGCTGTGCGGGATTAGCAACGACCCCTTCCAACAACGTACGGTAGTGACCCAACAGCCGCTGGATCGTAGCAGGCTCGAAGAGTCCCGCGTTGTACTCTATCAAGCCGTTAATCTCTTGCCCCGTTTCCCACATCGTCAGTGTCAGGTCAAACACCGACTTATGAGTGTCGATTTCCTCTGGCTGCACAATCAGAGCCGGTAACTCCGGCAGCGACAGTGGCGCATTCTGAAAAATCAACATGACCTGAAACAACGGCGTACGGCTTAGGTCCCGTTCCAGTTGCAACTCTTCAACCAACTTCTCGAAAGGGAGATCCTGATGAGCGTAAGCACCCAGAGTTACTTCACGCACGCGCCGTAATAACTCCTGGAAAGTGAGACTATCCTCAAGGTCGGTGCGCAGAGCTAACGAATTGATGAAACAACCTATTAGTCCCTCGACCTCAAGCTGGTTGCGATTGGCTATAGGTGAACCAACGGTAATCTTTGCCTGTCCTGTGTAGCGATAGAGCAATGTCTTAAACGTTGCCAGGAGCGTCATAAATAAAGTCACGCCCTCTCGACGTCCAAGGACCTTAAGCGATTGAGAAAGATCTTCCGGTAACGTAAACCTCTCGGCTGCGCCTTGCGCAGTCAGAAGTATCGAACGTGGATGGTCGAGAGGTAGTTCCAGCACGGCAGGAGCATCTTCTAACTGGCCTTTCCAATACGAAAGTTGCTCCGCCGCAAATTCTCCCTGCAACAACTGTCGCTGCCAGTGAGCAAAGTCCGCGTATTGAATCGGCAGATCCGGTAGAGGCGAGGACTGGCCCATCGTGAACGCTGCATAGAGCACAGAAACTTCCCGGCTGAGCACGCCGACCGACCATCCGTCAAAAGCGATATGATGCATGGTCAGCAACAAGATGTGTTCTTCGCTGCCGAGTTGCAGCACGTTGACGCGCACGAGCGGGCCCGTGGTTAAGTCGAAGGGCTGGTTAGCTTCTGCAATGGCCAGCTTTTGCACCGCTGCCTCGCGCTCAATCTCCGGCAAGTGCCGCAGATCGATGATGGGAAGCTTTATTGGGAGCGCCTCAGCGATTACCTGGACCGGTCTTCCGGCATTGCTTGTAAAGGTAGTGCGCAAGACCTCGTGCCGGCGGACAATCTCGCTAATGGCGCGCTCAAGCACAGAAACATCGAGCGATCCCAGTACGCGAATTGCAAGAGGAACGTTGTAGTCTGAAGTGCCAGGCGCCAACTGATCGAAGAACCACATACGTTCCTGCGCAAAGGAAAGTGGCAGGTCCGCATCTCGGGCTATTCTCACGAGCGGTGTTTGGGACAAATGTCGATCGATCAGACGCGTCTCCGCAATCTTCGACGCGATCCCCGTTACGGTTGGCGCGTCGAAGAGACTGCGCAGTGGCAACTCGATTTGAAAAGCGTCCCGTAAGCGGGAAAGCAGTTGAGTAGCCAACAATGAGTGGCCACCTAGTTCAAAAAAATTATCCTGAACGCCCACCTGCGGTTTATGCAGCACGGCAGCCCAGATCTCTGCAACCATCTCTTCGATTGGGTTGCGTGGAGGCACATAGTTAACCAAATCCGATTCAAGCGACTCGCCCTGGATCAAGGACAAGCTTCGCCGATCCACCTTTCCGCTTGCCGTCAACGGCAAATCATCAAGTTTGATAAAAGCCGAGGGGATCATATACTCCGGCAAAGTTTCTCCCAGGAACTTTCGCAAGTCATCAAACGAAATGCCTTCTTCCGTCACGATGTAAGCCACGATCCTTTTTTGGCCATCGTCATCTGCGGGAACTGCTACGGCGCACTCTTGCACAGCAGGGTGCCTCGCGAGTACTGCTTCAATCTCGCCTAACTCAATGCGATACCCGCGCACCTTCACCTGTTCATCCACCCGTCCAAGAAACTCCAGGTTACCGTCCGGTAGATAGCGCGCAATATCCCCTGTTCGGTAAAGACGCTCTTGACGGTCGCCAAAGAGAGGGTTCTGTATGAAACGCTCGTTCGTCAGTTCCGGATGGTGGATATAGCCACGGGCCAGGCAAGTGCCGCCAAGGTAAAGCTCTCCCGGCACCCCGATGGGAACGGGCTGCAACTGCTTGTCAAACAGGTATACCTGCGTATTGGCGATTGGTCGTCCGATGGGTGGAAGGTTAGACCAGGTGTTGACCGGGCCAGACAACGGGAAAGATGTTGCGACATGACTCTCGGTTGGTCCGTACTGGTTTTCCAGCGTACAGTTTTCCAGCCTATAAAACAGCTTTGAGATTTGTGGCGTAATCTGCAACTGTTCGCCTGCGGTAATAACCTGGCGCAAACTGGTGGGCCAGGTTTCGACTTGGCCGGCAACCTGGGCTAGCTGTTGAAGCATGACGGAAGGAACAAACAGGCGTTCAATCGCTTCTGTTGAAATGAACTGCCACAGGCTGTACACATCTCGCTGCAACTCTTCTGAGATTAGAAGGAGGGTGCCACCAGCACACAATGTAGAAAAGATCTCTTGAAAAGAAACATCAAAACTCAGCGAAGAAAATTGTAAGGTCCTAGTGCCGCATTTAAGGGACGATTTTCGCAGTTCCCAACCTAATAAATTAGAGAGTGCCCGGTGGGTCATGGCCACGCCCTTGGGACGTCCGGTTGAGCCTGAGGTATAGATTACATAAGCGAGGTGATCGGCTAACGCATCGCTGTGGGGATTCTCCGCACTCTCAGTAGAAATATCTTTCCAGTCCGCATCGATCCGCACGAATTGCGCACCCTGCTCCGGAAGAACCTCCGCCAATCGTTGCTGTGTGAGGACTAGCGAAGCCTTTGCGTCCTGTAGCATGAAAGACAGGCGTTGGCTGGGATACGTTGGGTCTAGCGGTAGATACGCTGCGCCCGCTTTCAAGATACCCAGCACCGAGATCACCATCTCGAGGGAACGCTCCATAAGCAGACCGACCAGGTCATCCGGTCTTACTCCGAGCCGGAGCAAGTAATGCGCCAACTGATTAGCTCGCTTATTAAGCTCACTGTACCTGATCTTCTCGTCGCCAAATATGGCTGCAACGCCATCGTGACGCTCAACCTGTCCCTCAAACAGTTGATGAACTAACTCCTCGGCTGTGTTCTGTACCTTGGTGTCATTCCACTCATAGAGGATCTGGCGGCTCTCCTCCTCAGTCAAAAGAGACAAAGCACTGAGAGTTTGCTCGGGCGAAGCTGCCATGCCTTCCAGCAATCTGCCGTAGTGGCCCAGCATGCGACTAATGGTGCCGGAGTCGAACCGACTCGGGTCGTAGATGATGCGCAACAAAAGTTCTTGATTGGCCGCAACCAGGATCGTCAGCGGGTAGTTGGTGCTTTCGAACAGTTGCACATCGCCGACCTCCAAACTTTGGCAGTGCTGGGAGAGCGAGGCTTCAGTGGGATAGTTCTCGAAGACTAAGAGACTCTCAAACAAAGCTGTTCCCGATGGCACCTCGCTCCACGTCTGTACTTTAACGAGGGGACTATATTCGTATTCACGTAGCTCAACTTGTTTTGCCTGCAACTTTTTCAACCAGCTCAACGCCGATTCTTTCTCGCACACGGTCACGCGCACCGGAAGCGTGTTGACGAAGAGTCCGACCATCGACTCCACTTTCGCAAGACTCGCCGGTCGACCCGCTACAACTGTGCCGAAGACCACATCAGCCTCACCACTATACCGGCTCAAAAGCAGCGCGCAGGCTCCTTGCGCTATGGTGTTCAACGTCAACTGATGTTGCCGCGAAAGTATCTTCAGGGAAGCGGTCGCAGATGCTGACAAATGGAGATTTTGTTCAGCAAACGTTTCGGTCGGCGTTGTGGAAGAGTGAAGCGCGCGATCGACAGCCAGACGTGTCGGTACCGTGAACCCTTTCAGCTCACGGCGCCAATAGGATTCAGCAACCGACAAATCCTGTCGTCGCAGCCAGGCGATATAGTCACGATATGGGGGTGGGCATGCGACGTCCATGTCATCACCGCGGCAAAACGCTTCATAGAAGGTGAAGGCTTCCTTGAGCACGATGGGCACTGACCAGCCATCAAGCAATAAGTGATGAAAGCTCCAGAGGAAGTGATAGCTGTTTTCAGAGCGACGGATAAGAGTCAGGCGCATCAGCGGCGCCTGCATGAGTTCGAAACCGCGACTCCGATCAGCCTCGAGGAGGGTGCTCAGGCGCTCGCTCTGTTGCCTCTGACTGAGCCGCCGCCAGTCATCAATCTCCAGTGATAAAGATGCATTCCGGAAGACCACCTGTACCGGTTCATCGAGATCTTCCCAAACGAAGGCGGTGCGCAGGGCCGGGTGCCGCTCAATCACCCGTTGCCAGGCCCGAGTAAAAGCTTTCTCGTCCAGGTGTCCGCCGAGCGTGCAATGCAACTGTTCGACATAGACTCCGGAACGAGGCGCGTACAGGCTGTGAAAGAGTATGCCCTGTTGCATCGGCGCAAGCGCGTATATGTCTTCTATATTCGCGGAACTCATTCGAACCTTAGTGCGACGCTTTGCCCAATCTTGTGATCACTTTGGAAAGCTGTTGTTGGTTAAACTCAGCCAGCGGAAAATCGGAAGGAGTAAGGATTTCTGCTTGAGGGGATTGGAGATGGCTGATTAATGATTGAAGTGCCTTGATGAACCTTTCGGCCAGAGCTGCAATCGTCAATTCTTTATGAATGTTCTGACTGTATGTCCACGCAAATTGTAGCTGGCCGTCTTTGACAAACCCATTAATTTCCAGCAGATAACTACGCCGCGCCCGCGGGCTGCGGGCTGCGCCGCTGGACTCCTTTGCCAGAGTAAACAGCGGAGAAGCACCGGGCAAGTGATCGATCTGGCCCAGATAGTTGAAGCTGACATTGGCTTGCGGTAACGCCTTCAATTTGTCAGAGAGACCAAAGGCTCTGCTCAGATAGCGCAAAAGGCCATAGCCGATGCCCCGCTGCGGGATGCGACGCAATTGATCTTTGATCGAGAGCAAAGTTGTAGCCGCTTGAGGCGTCGTTTTGCATTCGAGAAGTACCGGACATACTGATGTAAACCAGCCAACCGTTCGCACTAACTCTACATTAGTCAGCACGTCTTCGCGTCCATGACCTTCCAGGTCAATCAGTAGGTGTGAGCCGCCAATCCACGGCGCAAAAGCCTCACTCAGGGCCGTCAGCAGAACTTCGTTGATCTGTGTACGGTAGACTTTGGGGACTTCGTGCAGCAGTGCCTGCGTCTCACTTTGGTCTAAACAGACGACAACCTGGCGTTCTGAGGACACCGAGTTTTTTGCTCCCTCATAATCTGAAGGTAGTGATGAAACTTTATGCCAGGGCAGCGAGAGCCAATAAGATTGCTCCTGTTTTGCTGCATCTGACTGTGCATGTTCCGCTAGCTGTGCCGCCCATTCTTGGAAGGAGGTGGTCTTGGGCGGCAGGGCAATAGATTTGTTCCCACTCAATTGCTGATAAACGGTTTCGAGATCCTCCAGCAAGATGCGCCACGAGACGCCATCAACCGCCAGGTGATGAATTACGAGCAACAAACGGCCTGGTTCATGGGCGCCAAAATCAAAAAGCACAACTCGCACCAGGGGTCCAGCAGAGAGGCTCAAACTCGCATGAGTCTTCGTTGCCACTTCCTCAAGCATCACTCCTCGTTCTGCCTCGTCCAGGGCTGAGAGGTCAACGCTTGAGAAAACAGAGTTTTCTTCCATGGCCGCATTAGTCTGTTGCCAGCCTGAATCCGTATGCGTAAAGCGAAGTCGTAACGCATCATGATGCTCAAGCAAGTACTGAACGTCCTTTTCCACTAAGGAAGGATTCAATGGTTGCCGGACCTCTAGCAAGATCGACTGGTTGAAGTGATCCTGATCCACAAACATTTGTTCAAAGAACCAATGCTGGATTGGCGTTAGGGCGACAGGACCGGTCACGGCGATTTGCGATGCCTGGTTGCGTTGCAACGGCCGGGCCTCGAGAGCTAGTCGAGAAATAGTTGGATGTTTGAAGAGTTGCGCCGGTGCCAGATGTAAACCCGACTGGCGCGCGCGTGCGATAATTTGGATGGCCAGGACTGAATCTCCGCCTAACTCGAAGAAGTTGTCGTTCATGCCAACCCTCTCGAGCTTGAGTACGGAAGACCAAATCTCCCCCAACGTTTGCTCGACAGCATTATGAGGCGCAATAAAGGTTTGTATGCATTGCTTTTCATCGCCGTTCAATGCGATCGGCGCTTGCAACGCTCCGCGGTCAATCTTACCGCTGGACGCCAGTGGAAATTTCTCGAGCACCACAATGCTTGATGGCACCATGTATTCGGGTAACCTCTCCAGCAGGAAAGTTCGCAGCTCTTTAGTGGAAGGCGACCGCCCCTCATTGGCCAGGACATAAGCCACCAATCGCTTTCCATCCGATGCTTCTGCGCGATCTATCACTACCGCCGCGCGCACAGTTGCATGTCGTACAAGTGTTGTCTCAATCTCTCCCGGTTCAACGCGATAGCCTCGCAGCTTCACCTGTTGATCGACACGTCCGACCAGGTCCACGTTCCCATCTGGCAGATAGCGCCCAAGATCGCCGGTCTTGTAGAGGCGTTCGCCGGACTCAGCGCGAAAGAGATGCGGAAGAAACTGCTTTGCTGTCAGTTCGGGGCGATTAAGATAACCGCGTGCCACTCCGGCGCCGCCTATATACAGTTCGCCTGTCACTCCGATCGGCACGGGCCGCCTTTCGCGATCGAGTATATAGAGCTGCGTATCTTGAATCGGCCGCCCGATGGGCACGCGGGTGAGTGACGTTTGAGGCCCACACCGGTATACGCTACTCCAAACCGTTGCTTCCGTCGGTCCGTACTCGTTGAAAAAAGACGATTCAGGCAGCAAGTCATTGTGCCGCTCGACGAGTTGTGGCGGACAAGACTCGCCCGCCACAATGACGGTGCGCAGTGACCGAAGGTCTTCTATTGCCAGATGCGTCAGGAGAAGGGAATAGAGAGATGGAACACACAGCAAGTGCGAAATCTGATTCTGGGCGAGCAATTCTCCAATCCGAGTCACATCTCTGTTATTTCCCTGGGCGGGAACGACAAGAGTGCCTCCCTGGCATAGTGTCCAGAAAATTCCCGCTACCGAACTGTCGAAACTAAACGGAGAAAGCAAGAGGAAACGAGAAACAGGCTCACGGTAGTAGTCAAAACGCGCCCTCGTCGAGTGGCCCAGGTTGCAATGAGTGATCAGTACGCCCTTTGGCTCGCCCGTCGAGCCCGAGGTGTAGATAACGTAGGCCAGGTTGTCGAGCGTCAGCTCACAGGTCACATTTTCGTCGCGTGCTCGAGTGATGTCCTGCTGGTCCACATCTATTCTGAATACCTTGCACGTATGTTCCGGTAGTCTGCTCTCCAGTCGCCCCTGAATAAGCAACACCAGAGGCTGCGCGTCACGCAACATGAAAGAGAGTCGTTGTTTTGGGTAAGCCGGATCTAAAGGCAGGTAGGCTCCGCCAGCCTTCAGAATACCGAGGATGCCGACCACCAGCTCGATGGAATGTTCCATCAACAAGCCGACTACCACGTCCGGTCCAACCCCCAAGAGCCGCAGACCATAAGCTACCTGGTTGGCACGCCTGTTCAGCTCACCATAGGCAATCTCTTGTTCTGCAAACGCGACTGCTATGGCGTCAGGTGCTCGCTCAGCCTGCGCCTCAAATAGTTGATGGATAAACTCATTCTGTGGATAAGCTGCTTTGGTATCGTTCCACTCGACGAGCAATTGGTATCGCTCGTGCTCGGTCAAAAGCGGCAACTCCGACAGGTGCTGGTCCGCATCAACAATCATTCCCGCCAGTAATGTTTCAAAATGTCCCAGCAATCGTGTGATAGCAGCAGCCTCAAACTGCCTTGGATCGTACGAGATTTCGATTAGCAGTTCCTCACGCGGTACCACCACCAGGGTCAGCGGATAGTTGGTAACGCCGAACTCACGCACGAATTCACTGATGCGTAAGCTCCCGCTCTGATCCAGTAAAGAGAAGTCAATGGGATAGTTCTCAAAAACCAGCAGGCTCTCTAAAAGAGGAGTGCCTCGTTCTATTGCGCTCCATTCTTGCACCTGCATTAGCGGGCTGTATTCGTATTCTCTCAGCCTCACTTGTTGTGCCTGCAGTGTTTTCAACCATGTTCGGACTGCTTCGCCTGGCGTCACTTGCACCCGCACCGGAAGCGTATTGACGAAGAGCCCGATCATCGACTCCACTCCTGCAAGATTTCCAGGGCGGCCCGATACGACCGTCCCAAAAACCACATCTGCGTCTCCAACGTAACGGCTCAGGAGCAACGCCCAGGCCCCCTGAACAATTGTATTCAGCGTCAACTGGTGCTTACGGGCTAGGAGTTGGAGAGCGCTCGTCATTTCGGCGGAAAGGTTCTGCTGTTGCTGCTTGTTTTCCTGCTGACTAGTGTTTAAGTCGGTCGGGCTTTCAGCTATCGGCAGTTGGCTTGGCGCTGAAAAGTCTTTCAATGTTTCGCGCCAGAACGACTCGGCGGCGGAGAGATCCTGTTGTTGCAGCCAGGATATGTAGTCGCGGTATGGGCGGACTTGCGGTAGTAGTAATTCCCTCCCCTGTCTGTATGCTTCGTAGCACTCAAAGACTTCTTTAAGCAGCAAGCCCTCTGACCAGCCATCAAGCACTACATGATGATAGCTCCAGACGAAACGGTAAGCGTCTTCCTTCAAACGGATCAGCGTCAGGCGCATCAACGGCGCCTGCGTGAGTTCAAATCCGCGATACCGATCAGTTCGCAGGAATGTGCTGAAGCTCTGTTGCTGTTCGCTAGCCGTTAGGCCGCGCCAGTCAAACTCGGTCAAAGGCAGTTTTACGATTTGGCGTACTATTTGTAGCGGCTTATTGACACCTTGCCAGACGAAGGCTGTTCGCAAGGCCGCGTGTCGCTCGATCATTCGCTGCCACGCGCGGGCAAACTCTGTCAGCTGGAGCTGTCCGTTGAGCGTGCAATGCAATTGTTCGACGTAGACACCGGAATCGGGTGAGGAGAGCGTGTGAAAGAGCATCCCCTGTTGCATGGGTGATAAGGGATAGATATCTGCCACATTTTTCATAGAGACTTAGCCGCGGATTTACGCGGGTAAACGCGGATCTGAACAAGAAAGGTGATTCCCATGAATGCCGAGATGTTCGGTATTGTCCTATTTAACCAATGAAAGTGTTTAGGCTAGAGTGTTTGGGCTTTAGATCCGCGTTTATCCGCGTGAATCCGCGGCTAGTTTTCCTCCCGCTCCATCAGGTCATTCCGTTTGATCAATTCTGTCGATTAACTTTGATAGCTCGCTAAGTGCTTGAGCGTCTAAACCGGCTAGTGGAAAATCCGCGGGTGTGTAAGTTTCTTTCTCAGTAAAGTCCGGCGAGTCTTCTACAGTTTCGAGCGTATCTGACGTTGTATTCAAGGGCTCAGCGATGGCCGCCAATCCTGCAACGGTCGGTTGCTGGAAAAACTGCGGCGGCGTAAGGCGCAACCCTGCCTGGCTCGCACGCGCGATGACCTGAATCGCCACCACCGAGTCTCCACCCAACTCGAAAAAGTTATCGTTCACTCCCACTCGGTCAATACCGAGCAGCTCTTGCCAGATTTCAGCCAGCTTTTGTTCCAACCGATCAGTAGGCGCTACGTAGGAGACGTCTAATTCCGGTCTTGAATGTATTGCTTTCGATCTAGGTGGCTGGCGACTGATGTTACCTGCAAGCAGTGTTGGCGTGAGGATGGTTTGTTCTTTCAAAGCCTGTGGGTCTTTGGTGCACACAACGACCTGCGGTAATAGATTTCTGGCTAACACGCGGCGAAATGCCTCAACGCCTTCTTCGGATCGGATTCCTTGGTTAAGTGTGTTTTGCAGAGTAGCTTCGGCGAGATTAACCTGCACGTTATCTACTGCTGAGTGCCATTCGCCTTTGAAGTTTCTCTCGGCGGACCAATAGTTAATCGTTTGTCGAGCATTTGAAACCTTCTTCAGAGTAAACTCTCGGATCTCAAGGAGCTCCACGCCATGCTCATCCATAACAACTATGTCGTATTTGACCAGTCCGTTGTCTGCCTGATCAGTATTCTTACCACTTACGTAACTATAGATATTGCGTGGCAAAGGACCTTTGATCTTCAAACTCCCATAGGAGAGTGGTAAATAGTCTTCCTTATCCGAGACATAGAACTGTGCAAAGCCTGTTGCCACATCCAATAGTGCCGGATGTAGTTTGTATTTCGCCAAATCGGCCGAGAACTCCTCCGACAATTCCATACTCGCCAAAATCTCATTTGTACCCACATAGACGCGCTTGACACTGTGCCACCGAGCACCGAAACCTCTTTGGTTGATCCTATCGCGCTCTGTCTCGCCAACGACTATCTCCCTATAACTACATCGTTCCCGCAGGTCCTTAAGATCGCGGGTTTTCATCGGCTCGGGCCTTAAGACGACTATTTGCCCGCACGCATTTAACTGCCAATCGGGACCTCCGTTGTGCTTTGACTCAGACTCATTCTCAGAGTTGCTTCTGATCAAAAACTCAAAACCGCCTGCGTTTTTGCGGAGAGTGGTTTGGATCTGCTTTGCTTCGTTGTCCTTCACCCGCAATGGTGTAACGAAGAAAACATCTCGCAACTCAACCATGCTGTTCCCCGCATGCTGTGCAAAAGCAGCGCGCGCCATCTCCAGGTAGGCCGTGCCCGGCATGACACCCTCGCCGGCGATAATCCTATGCTCGCTCAGCGCCCATTGTTCGGCGATTGTCAGTTCAGCAGCATAGATTTCCTGTTCAGCAGTTTCCTCGATGCGAGTTCCCAGGAGCGGATGGCTGGTTGCATTGTTGGGAAGTGCATTTTCTGAAAACGACCTCTCAAGTTGTCGCATGGAGTCCACTGCCATGCCGACCTCCTGCCAGGTATCCCAGTTGATGGAGACAACCAACCCGTCGGTGTTGGCGTTCTTGTAGTGCGCGTATGCATCCAGAAAAGCATTTGCGGCACAGTAGTCGACTTGCCCATATCCGCCGACAATAGCGTTCACCGATGAGCACAGCACAAAAAAGTCCAGTTCTGTTCCCTCAAAGAGGTGATCGAGAACCAGCGTTCCTTTGACCTTTGGATCGAGAACGCCGTCGGCCTGTGTTTGAGTTCTCAATTGAATCATGCCGCCACCGGCAATTCCCGCGGCATGGATCACGCCGTTGATGTCGCCGAAACGCGCGCGCGTTTGCATGACGAGATCGCGCATCTGGTCTGCATTGGCCACGTCGCCGCGAACGATCAAGAGTTCCGCACCCAACTCCTCAAGTCGCTGCAACTTTTTTATCTTGCTGCTGATAACATCTTGCTCGGAGTGCGTCGTTAGCCAATCCTCCCATTCATGTTTCTCGGGGAAGACTGATCTGCCGACGAGCGCGAGTTTGGTCTGCGTTGTCTGGGCAAGATGCTCCGCCAGCACAAGGCCGATGCCCCCTAATCCTCCGGTGATCAGATAAACTCCTCCCGCCCTTAATCGATTGCTCAGTGCCGAGCATTCCAGTTGCACGCCGTCGAACTTTTGTACCCATCGATGAGCACCGCGATAGCTAACAATCGAGTCCGATTCTTTCCCCTTTAGTTCCGTGAATAATTGGTTTATTAACCGCTTCTGTTGAAATGGATCTGAATCAGCGAACCTAACATCAATGCTTCGGCAACTGATGTGCGGGTATTCTTGTGGAATAACGCGACACGGTCCCAGGATGATCGCCTTTTCCGGACATAGAGTTTCTTCGCCCGTTACAGCTTGTAGACCCGTCGATACGATATCAATGGCTAGCGCATCCGTGCTGTTCTGTCGGCCCAGTGCCTGCGCCAGAAAGAGCAAGCTATAAAATCCTAAGACTTGTGCCTTTTCATAGCTCGCAATGGTCGGTTGTGCCTTCGATGCAGGTGTGACACTCCATAAATGAATGATTCTGGACGGCAGCTTATTCAATGAACGCAGATAACTGAGCAAGGCGTCGTATCCACCGGGATCTTTCGGATCGATCATATAAGCTCGATCAGTAATCGTCGTGAATTGCCCGCCAACGCTGACGGTCATAACTTCATCACCCGCGCGCTCTAGTCGCTGGGTAAGCTGCGAACCCAAGCCACACTCATCGAGGAATACCAGCCAGCGCAAATGTCGCTTTTCCGAGTCTTCGACTTTGATAGTCTCCAGTGGTGTGGATCTTTGCCAGGTTGGGATATGGAACCAATCATCAATGTTAGAGTTTTTACCCCGCATGAAGGTAGCAGACAACAATGTTCCCGGCTGAGGATTGGCTTCCTCGGTTTGTTTCGGTGACTCGATCCAGTAACGCTTGCGTTCAAATGGGTAGGTCGGCAAAGGCAAGCGCTGCCGCCGCTCATGGGAATGAAAACTCGTCCAATCCACTTCCACGCCCGCAAGCCAGAGCCGGCCCAAAGCGTTGAGTAACCACGCTCCATCGTGCTGGCTTTCATTCGCCGGTCGCATGGTTGGCAATACAACTGGCGCGGCCGGGAAGTCCCCCACGCGGGCAGGTCGCGTAGAGTTCTGAGAACCGCGCTTGACCAGATCACTCAAAGTTCGTCCCGGACCCACCTCTAAAAATAATCGCTCCGAGTCTTGCAACAATTCATTCACGCCTGCCGCAAACTGAACGGTTTGGCGCAAGTGCCTGGCCCAATACCTCGGATCTGTAGCCTCGCCAGCCGTGATCCAGGTACCACTGACGTTCGACACGTAACGAATCTGTGGCGGCTTCAGCTCGACTCGCTCCACGATCCTGGTGAATGGTTCAAGAATCGGCCGCATCATCTCTGAGTGGAATGCGTGGGAGGTGTGAAGCCGGCGCGAGCCTACGCCACTCTCACTAAGCTGATGCTCAAGTTGATCTACTGCGTCAGAGGACCCCGAAACAACGCAGACTGAGGGTGCGTTGCTCGCGGCTAAAGAAAGTTCGGAACCGAGAAGGGATTGCACCTCCTGCTCTGGCAACGGGACCGCCAACATGACACCGGGGGGCAGCTGCTGCATTAGTCTTCCGCGTTGGGCCAATATTGCCAGCGCATCATCGAGCGAGAACACGCCGGCCAGGCATGCCGCGACGTATTCGCCGATGCTGTGGCCGATCATCGCCTCCGGACGCAGGCCCCATCGCATGAGCAGTTTGGCGAGCGCGTATTCGACGACGAAGATAGCGGGCTGTGTGATGACCGTCTGGTTGAGTTGTTCCTGTGCCTGCTCAGCCCGGGTGTCCGATGGGTACAAGACATCACGCAAATCGAGTTCGAGATGGCGTTGGAGGATTTCTGAGCAAGCGTTTATCTCATCTCGAAAGATCGGTTCACTCTCGTACAACCCTCGTCCCATCTGCACATATTGCGAACCCTGCCCCGGAAACATGAAGACAACAGGTCGGTGATTCGTTTCGGTTGAGCCTGTCAAGACTCGCTTAACATTGTGCGTCGTCAGGGCCTCACGTGCCTCCCCAACATTCTTGCAAACGAGCATCCTCCGCTTCTTAAAACTCCGGCGTCCGACGTGCAAGGTGTAGGCGACATCAGCGAGGTTGATCTCAGCGTGCTGTTCCAAATGCTCTGCAAGCCGCGTCGTTGCGCTTTGCAATGCCCCGTCGGTTTGAGCAGAGATCGTGAGCAGTTGCCACGGCTTGGATTCAGCCGCTGGATTACATTGTGGCGCCTCTTCGAGCACAACATGCGCATTGGTTCCACCGATACCAAAAGAACTGACGCCGGCGCGGCGGGGTGTGGAACCAGAAGGCCAATCAGCAAGCCACGAATTAATGTAAAAAGGGCTATTCGCCAAATCAATTCTGGGATTAGGTTGAATAAAATGGAGACTCGGCGGAAGTTGCCGGTTTTTGAGTGCAAGCACGGTTTTGATTAACCCGGCTATACCCGCTGCTGTATCCAGGTGGCCAATGTTTGTCTTAACCGAACCGAGGGCGCAAAATCCCTTCGCACTTGTGGTGGCTCGGAAAGCGTGTGTGAGCGCGGCGATTTCGATCGGGTCACCCATCGGCGTACCAGTGCCGTGCGTTTCTACGTAGGTGATCGTATTTGCCTGAATCCCGGAGACGGCGTGAGCTTCTGCAATCACCTCTGCCTGACTATCCACTGCGGGCGCGGTGAAACCAACCTTCAGTGAACCATCATTATTAATCGCTGAGCCCTTGATGACTGCGTGAATAAAGTCACCATCTGCAAGCGCATCAGGCAAACGCTTAAGGACGACAATGCCTGCTCCGCTTCCAAACATCGTGCCCTGCGCGTTAGCGTCAAATGCGCGACAGTGGCCATCAGGAGAAAAGATCCCGCCTGCTTGATAAAGATAGCCAGTCTTCTGAGGTACTCTAATTGAAACGCCGCCAGCCAGAGCCATGTCACACTCGCCATTGAGCAAACTTTGAGCAGCAAGGTGGACCGCGACGAGTGAAGTGGAGCAGGCCGTTTGCACCGTGAGACTTGGCCCTCTTAAATTCAATTTGTAAGAAACGCGGGTCGCCAGAAAATCTTTATCGTTGCCGATCATGAGTTGGAAGCGGTCGGCAGTCTGTCTGAGATTTGGGTCGGGATACAGATTGAACAAAAGGTAGGTGTTCATGCCTACGCCGGCATACACACCTGTCTTTCCGTGATAGGTTTCAGGCGCATAACCGGCACTCTCCAGCGCCTCCCATGCGCACTCTAAGAAGAGGCGCTGTTGCGGGTCCGTGATTTCCGCTTCTCTCGGATTTAAACCGAAGAAGGCCGCATCGAACAGTTCGACGTCTTCGAGTAAGACTGCTGATTTCACATAATTAGGATCACGCAGGAGTTCGCGGTCGACGCCGGACGCCTCGAGTTCCTTATCTGATAAGAGGGAGACTGACTCCACGCCGTCACGCAGATTCCTCCAGAACGCATCGAGATCACGGGCGCCTGGAAAGCGGCCGGTCATGCCGATGATCGCAATTTCATCGAGACGATCAAACGTCTCCGAGTTGCTCATCCTGCACCCCTTACTGCGTCCACATTGCGCCGACCTTTCCTGAGATCTCTCTGTCGCTTCAATGACTCCCGACGGCTCTGGGCCCTTTCCTGAGTTTGCTGTAAAAACATCACTTGCTGATCGCCAGTTACGTGGCTGGTTAGTAAACTAATCGTCGGGTACCTATAGAGGTCAATCAAAGCAACATCCTGTTTGAAGATGTCTCTCATCTTGCTGTGGGCCTGAGCCAGCAGTAATGAGTGACCGCCAAGGTCAAAAAAATTGTCATGCAAGCCTACCCGCTCGACCTGCAATACCTCTTGCCAGATTCCGGCAATGGTTCGTTCCACGCTGGTGCGAGGTTCGACATATGCAACTGCTAAGTCTGGGCGATGCTGTTCCGGTTTCGGTAATGCGCGACGATTCACCTTGCCGTTAGGCGTTAGCGGTAAAGCCGCTATTGTGACGAAGGAAGACGGCACCATCCATTCAGGCACTTTCTCCTGGAGGTAGCGGCGCAATTCATCGGGCGCAGGTGGTGCTCCATTTTGTGCAACAAGATAAGCCACCAATTGCTTCTCGCCGGCGGCGTCCTCGCGTGCTACCGCAACCGCCTCGCGGATCGCAGGGTGTCCCACGAGCGCTGCCTCAACCTCTCCCAATTCAACCCGATAGCCACGCAGTTTTACCTGCTGATCAACTCGACCCTGGAACTCGATGTCACCATTGGGCAAATAGCGGACGACATCTCCGGTGCGATAGAGACGCGCGCCTGGTGTGGCATCAAAGGGATGCGGGATAAAATTCTCAGCAGTTAATTCGGCGCGGTTGAGATAACCTCGTGCGAGTCCGACCCCGCCAATATAGAGTTCGCCCGGAACGCCGACGGGTACTCGCCGCAATTGCGCGTCGAGAATGTAGACCTGGGTGTTGGAAATAGGACGTCCAATCGGCACCGGCCCTTCCTGTCCCGCTTCAACTCGGCTAATCAGTGACCAGATAGTTGTTTCCGTTGGCCCGTATAGATTCCAACAGCACGACGTCCTGTTTAGTAATTGGTTCGCTAATTCGCGCGAAAGCTTTTCGCCCCCGCACAGAATTCTTAAATCGTTGCTGCCCGTCCAACCCGCAGTTAAAAGCAGCCTCCACGTAGCTGGTGTTGCCTGCATTACGCTCGGGTTCGAGATCTCCAATTGTTCCTTTAGTAGACTTCCGTCCGAAGCTACTTCACGACTAACGAGAACGATGGAAGCACCGACGGTCAATGGCAGGAAAAGCTCCAGCGCCGCGATGTCGAAAGACAGGGTGGTAACTGCAAGTAAGCGATCCCGCTTGGTCATCCCGATCTGCACGCGCATGGAGTCTAAGAAATTAAGTACCGCCCGGTGCGGAATCTGGACGCCCTTAGGACGCCCGGTCGAACCGGACGTATAGATTAGGTAGGCGAGATTATCTGCGGTTATGCCGCTGCGCGGATTCGCTTCACTCTCTGCCGCGATCAGGTGCCAGTCGTCGTCTAGTCTAACCGTCCGAACGCCTTTTTCGGTTAAAGCGTCGAGGCTCTGAACGAAACGCCCTTGTGTCAACACGATTGAGAGCTCGGCGTCTTCCACCATGAATGAGAGGCGTTTGTCTGGGTAAGCAGGGTCAAGCGGTACGTACGCCCCGCCGGCCTTCAGAATGCCCAGCAGTCCGATCATCATTTCGATGGAGCGCTCAACCAGCAAGCCGACAAGCACTTCTGGGCCAACTCCCGAACGCCGTAGAAAATGGGCAAGCTGGTTAGCTCGACGGTTTAGCTCGTGGTAGGTGATTTCCTGACCAGCGAAGCTGACGGCAACAGCGTCTGGAGTATGCGTTGTTTGTTCTTCAATCAGCTCATGTATGGAAGCTGCGCTGAAAGATTTGATTTTAGAGTGACCATTTGAGCTAACTGGCTCTCGTCCTTTTTCCGAGGTAAATGCGGTTAGAGAACTGTCTATCTCCGCAACGGGCAAGCTACTTTGTACCTTAGGCGCTTGAGCACTCTCGCGTAATAAGTTCAGCAAGGGCAGGTTTGAGATAACCTGCTCTTTAGACACGCCAAAGTCGATCAGACAGGCGATCTCGTCTACTCCAATAGCGGTCAATCGGTCGACCATTTCCAGGCATTTCTCCGGCGTTCCGAAGAGGGCGCTGGTCCGGAAATAGCGCTCGAATGAATACTCCAGCAGGTCGGCCCGCTCTCTTTCAGACAGTTCGTCCAGCGTCCTTGATTCGTGACGCCATAGTTCAACTGACGATCTGAGATAGTCTTTGAATGGCTGATAAACCTGCTGTCGCACCTCACTCATATCTTTACCGACGAAGGTATGAAGCATCACCGTAACTTTACCGGAGGCCCGGCCATGATCGTGCTGGGCCCTTGCTTTCCGATAAAGTTCAATCCGCTCTGACAACTCATCGACAGACTGCAAGAGTAGACTTGTTAAGACATTCGCCCCCAGCGCTCCAGCGGCAACAAAGGTTTCCGTATTACCAGCACACGTGATCCATACAGGCAGCTCGCGCTGCATGGGCAGAGGATAAATCTTCACCGCAGCATCTTCACCGGTGACACTCGGCACTGAGATCGTTTCGCCACGCCACAGACGCCTTACCGTTTCAATACCTGAAAACATGACCTCTTTCCGGTTTGTATGGTTGGCTGGAGAGAGAACAAAGTCCCCTGCGTTCCAACCGGTGGCGAAGGAAAGGTCCACCCTTCCGGAAGAAAGGTTGTCAACCACTGCCCATTCCTCTGCCACGCGGATCGGATCGTGCAAGGGTAAGACAACGCTGCCCGCGCGGATCCGTACTCGCTTAGTGATCATTGCGAGTGCTGCGCCAACTACTGAAGGGTTCGGGTAGATGCCGCCGAACGCGTTGAAATGGCGTTCAGGGGTCCAAACCGCTTCGAATCCATTTTGGTCGGCGAACCTGGCGCCTTCAAGCAGTAGTTGATATTTGTCGTCCGCGAATTCCGCATCATTGCAAGAGAAGTAGAAGAGACTGAACGACATCTCTTTGCTTGTCGCGGCGCGTTCGCACTCGCTGGCCAGACTCGGCGATTGCGAGCCCGCTTCAAACCGCGAAAGCTCTTCTTGCTCCGTTGGTGTCAAAAGTTGCAGTTGCGAAATCGGCAAGCCAGGATCGGCGACCACGCTCTCGAGCAGTATCTGAAAATGACCGGCCATGCGGTCAATAGTGACGGCATCAAAGAGGTCGACATTGTATTCGAGTGATGCTTCGAGCTCCGCCTTGTGCTCGGTGACCATAAGCGATAGGTCGAATTGTGCGAAGTGATGCTCGAGCGGTAGAGGTTCGAGAGGAATGCCGTCCAATTCGAGCGCGCCAGGAGTACCCCGCGATCGGTTAATCAGACTCAGGTTTTCACGCAAGTCTTTTTGTAATGTGAAGGCCACCTGAAAAAGTGGCGAACGGCCAGGATCGCGCTGGGGCTGGAGCCGTTCGACAAGTAACGGAAACGGGAAATCCTGATGTTCAAAAGCTGCTAAAGCAGTGCCACGTATCTGGTCAAGAAAATCGTTGAAGACCGGATCGCCTGAGAGATCTGCGCGTATGACCACCGGATTAACGAAATAGCCGACCAGCGCTGCCAGCTCAGCGCGATTCCTTCCTATCATCGGCGACCCGACGAGAATATCGTCTTGTCCTGAGTAGCGGTTTAGTAGAACTTGAAAAGCCGCGAGCAGCGTCATGTAAAGCGTGACTCCTCGGGCCTCGCTCAAAAGCTTAAGCCTTTGGCTGAGTGCGCTGCTCAAAGTGAAAGTGAAGTTATCTCCCCGGTACGTTTGTACTGGCGGGTGGGGCCGGTCGGTAGGCAAACTCAGGAGCGGCAATTCGCCAGCCAGTTGGCGTTGCCAGTATTTCCAGAGTTCGGCTCCGGTAGGTCCGGCTAATATATCTATCTGCCGTCGAACGTAATCAGTGTATTGGAGCGGAAGAGGAAGAAGGTCAGCGGCGAGGACCGCTTTGCCTGCAGAGTACAGGCGGGACAGTTCGTAAAGGGTCAAATTAAGCGACCAGAAATCCTCGACGATGTGGTGAAAAACAAAAAGCAGCACCTGCTGGTCCACGGAGCGAGCGAAGAGAGTCGCCCTGAATAAGGGGCCTTCCGACAGGTCGAATGGCGTCTCGATCTCTTCATTGAGACGCTGCTCCATACTAGACTCACTCTCGGTGGGGAAAGCAACCACTTTAAAACAGACGTCCATACGTTGATGGACCCGCTGGAGTGGTTCGCCATTACGAGAGACAAAAGTCGTCCTTAGCGACGAGTGCCGGTCGACTAATGCTTGAAGTGAACTACGCAAAACCGCCTGGTCCACGGGTCCCTTAATTTCAAAGGCGGCCCCAACGTTATAGGCTGTGCTCTCTGGCGCGAGTTTGTGGAGGAACCATAGCGCCTTCTGGCCATGAGACAGCGGATGTTCAGTGAAAGACTCGCTCGAAGGTGTTAGCTCGGGTGAGTGGGTCGAAGCGTGCGTGGTAATCTTTTCCTGAATCTTCTCTTGAATCCTTTGGTGGATCTGCGCCGCGAGCCCGGCAATGTCTACCTCCTCGAAGAATGTCGTCACGGGTAAGACGAGTCCAAAGTTCTCTTCAATTCGATTCTTAAACTCTACTGCAATGAGCGAGTCCATTCCCAAGCTGTAAAGCGGTCGGTGAACATCCACTCTAGCTGGTGGAACCACCAATGCCCGCGCTAAGCCTTCCCTAAGGTATGTTTCTATAATCCCTCGCCGCTCGCTGGCCTGAGCCGCCAGCAAGCTCGCCATTACCGGAGCCGTCGCTGCCTCGGTGCGTGGTTCTTCGCGTAGGGAAATCTGACGTGATGACGTGTCACTGGCGACAAGATAATCGGACTGATCAGAAACGAGTGAGGGTGTTACATCGCGGCGCAGGTAAGGATCCACGCCCTGCTCCTCGCCGGCTAGCCTCTGTTCGAGGTCGCCGATAGTTTCGCCATAACTGGAGATAAGGCTGGTCGCTGCAACTGAACTGAGCAACACAGCTTCGGCTGGCGTTCCGCTCATGGCGCGCCTGAGCGTCTCTTCGAAACAGAGTCTGGTCCAATCAATAGACCGGCGAAAATCACCCGATTTGCTCTTGGCAGCCGCTTCCTGCACCACGGCCCACAATAATGCGTATGTAGTTATCTCGCCCGCGAGCGATGATGCCCAACGTCGAGCGGAAGCAACGTCAGCGAACGCGGGACGCGCTTGCTTAGTGCGAGCATCAATCTCCAGAACTGCCTCGCGCAAAGCGATCGCCACATTGCTTGCATGAAGAGTGTCGCAGAGGAACTGATGCAGTTCTGGACTACCGTGGATGACGCTTGAGCCGAGAAACATGTGCAACGTTTCTGTTGGCCCCTCGAAAATGCGTAGCAGGCGAGCATCGCGCATTAGTTGAGGCGCGATGTTGTTCTCTACGTAACCACGAGCGCCGAGCAGTTGCACCAGCATGTCGGCCGCTGTCCAGAGAAACTCCGGCCCGGAAGTCTTACAGGCAACGAACGCCTCGGCCGGCACGGATTGGCCGGCGTCCGTCAACTCGGCGATGCGGCTGACAAGCGTTTCAGTCGCAGTGATAGCAGCAGTTAGATTGCTGAGGCGAACGAGAGTCACCGGATTATCAAGCAACCGGCCCGTCGCAACACTGCGTCGCGTCGCGTAACGCAGCATTAGCTGCGCGCAGCGCTTCATACCGCCCACGCTCATCGCCGCCAGCCCCAGGCGGCCAAACATCATTGCGTCTTGTGCTACGACGAAGCCTTCCCCTGGTTTGCCCAGCAAATCGGCATCGCTCACGACCACGTCGTTCAGGAAAATCTCATTTTGGACCATCCCGCGGACGCCCATCGTAAGTGCTTCCGGACCGTGCCGGAGACCCGGCGCACCCTGCCGCACGATAAACCCGGTAATGTTGTCGTTCTGATCCTGTGGCTCCGCTAACTTGACGAAAACATTAATCACACCTGCCCATGATCCGGTGCCAATCCAGACCTTGTGCCCACGAAGTCGCCAGCCGCCGTCAGCTATCGGAACGCCAACCGAAGTTATGGCTCGGGGATTAGAGCCGGCGCCAGGTTCCGTCAGAGCGAACGCGGCCAACTCGCGGCCTCGCGCCAACAGTGGAAGCAACTCATCGCGGGTTGAGGCGTTCGCGTAATGGAGAATCGGCCTGATTCCGAGTACGTTGTTCACGCCGACAAACGAGGCTAGAGTGAGATCGATGGCGGCGAGTTGTTCGATGACGCGCATCGCGTCACGAGTGCACAGCGCAATCCCCCCATACTTTTCCGGCACTTCCATGCCGAGGAGGCCGCGGTTACCAAAATCAAGGACGACGTAAGGCGGAATCGAACGACGCTCATCAATTATTTGAGAATTGATTCGCTCTTCAGCGTAGCCGCGCAGCCAGTTAATAAGGTCATCTGCACGCTTGCGGCTGGCGTTGCCTTCTGTGTTGCCTTCTGTGTTGGAGACAATTAGGGCTGAAGGTGGAAATGCGATATCGATACCACCCTTAAGATTCGGAATAGATTCGCTGACAACAACTGGCGAACGTTTGCCGTCTGTTTTTGTCTCGGCGAGGCCGCTGGTCCAGGCTGCAACCACATCCAGCGTCCCCGTCAAAAATTTCTCGCGACAAGCGTAGCGTTGAAGTTTGCCGCTCGTGGTCTTGGGCATGCCGCCCGTCTTGATCAAAACTGCGGCATGAACGTGCAACTCATGATGTTCTCCCACTCGCCTGCGAATGGTCTCAATCACTTCAGCGAGGTTCAGCTTTCTATAATTTCGGCCCACCTCCGCGACAATCGCCAGGCGTTCTTCTCCGTGTGCTTCAATCGCAAACGCTGCGCAACAATTCGGCCGTATTACTTCGTTACTTTGCTCTACCGTTAGTTCGATATCGTCCGGATAATAGTTGCGGCCTCTGATAATGATTAAGTCCTTGATCCGACCAGTGACGAATAACTCGCCGTCTTTAAGAAAGCCCAGATCGCCGGTGCGTAAAAACGGCCCTTCTCCAGTCTCGGCAACGTACGCGTGAAAGGTCCGTTCAGTCGCTTCCGGCTGCTGCCAATAGCCCTGCGCAATGCTGGGACCTGAGATCCAGATCTCGCCCACTCGATCTGGTCGGCACGGAACGAAAGACTTGGGATCGACGATCAGAGTATTCAGTTCCGCGGCAGGGTGACCCGAACTTATCAGTGTGCGAGTCCCCTCACGCTCTCCAATCACCTCGCAGGCCTGATTCTGTTCGAGCGCCGACTCGCCCACGGTGTAAGCGACTGGTGGCTCTTGTCTTGCACCACCGGAAACGATCAGTGTTGCTTCGGCGACACCATAGCAAGGATAGAAAGTCTCCCAACGAAAACCACTCGATGCGAATGTCGTCGCAAATCGTTGCAAGGTTTTCTGGCGAATCGGCTCGGCACCATTAAAGGCAACTTCCCAACTGCTCAGGTCGAGGCTCTCTCGTTCTCCTGGCGTGATCTTGTCTACACATAAATCGTAAGCGAAGTTCGGGCCGCCGCTGATGGTGCCTTTCCAGCGGGAAATTGCCTGAAGCCACATGAATGGGTTCTGCAGGAAGGTCATGGGCGACATGAGTATGCAATCACCCTTGCAGTAAAGCGGCTGAAGCAAGCCGCCGATAAGTCCCATGTCGTGATAGAACGGCAGCCAAAACACCCCACGAGAGTGAGTGTTGGTGCCGAAACACCTCTGCACAACAGCGGCGTTGTGAAGGATATTGCCATGACTGACCATTACCCCTTTGGGTATGGCAGTCGAGCCTGATGTGTACTGAAGAAAAGCGATATCTGTGGCGCTCAAAGTCGGTTGCTGCCATTCGGCCGCCAGCTCGTGATCAATATCCTCCGAAGTGTCGTCTGTACAAATCCAGCGCAGCGATTTCAGATCAGGGGTTTCTGATAAAGCGAGACTTATTTTGGAGACCAAGGCCATGGTCGTGAGGGCCACTGTGGCCTGCGCGTCTAGCGCAATCGCCTGCAAAGGAATTTGGCTGCGGTGGGGTCGCGGCGGATACGTGGGCACCGCAATTGCTCCGGCATAAAGGCAGCCGAAAAAGGCGGTAATAAACTCCAGGCCGGGAGGGTATAAGAGCAGAACACGCTCGGCTCTTGCTCCCATTGACTGTAAGCGAGCACCGACCGCACGCGCCTGCCGATCTAACTCCGCGTAAGTTATCGTTTGTTCGACATCTTTATCGACGAGGAAGGTATACAGGACTTTGTCAGAGTAAGAGTGCGACCTCCAGCTAAGAAGTTCGACCAAAGTGGAAGGGTCAAAGAGAGGTTTCGGAATATCTGACTTAGGAGGCAAGTTAGAACTCCTGTTTGATTCCTCAGCAAACGCGTCGCTTTAGAATTTTAAAACGACGAATAACATCAGATTTGCATTAGTTTTTGAATAGCACCGGTTTATTAGTATTCACTGGCAGAAGCGATGGTTAGGAAGCGGCTGCGAAACTCTACTGCCAGCGGAATATGCGCAAGGCGATTGCGAAGCTCAATACTCCCCACGCGAGCATGACGCCAACTTGAGACCAGTTCGATGCGAGCGAAACGCCGTCGTTCATCACGGCGCGCATTGAATCATTCAGAGCAGTAAGCGGTAGTGCCTTAATAAAAGGCTGAAGCGGCATCGGGAAGCGTGCTGATGAAAAGAATGTACCCGACAGCAACCACATTGGCAACATAACCAGGTTCATCAGCCCTGACACTCCCTCCACCGTCCGTGGACGGGCAGCGATCAGCAACCCAAGACCTGAAAACGTCAAACCGCCAATCAATGCGACGACAGCTACGGCACCAAGAGAGCCGCGCACTACAACTCCGAAAGCCAGCCAGGCGAACCCCAGCACGGCAGCAACTTCAACTGCAAGGAAAACAAGACGCGAGAATATAAAGGAGAGCAGGTAGTGTGAACGTCGCATTGGTGTGGCCGCAAACCTTTTGAGCAGTTTTCGTCCCCGGGCGGTAACGATCACAAAGCCCAGTCCCCACATCCCGCTCCCCATTAAATTCAGACCTATCAAACCGGGAATCAGGAAATCAATGTATCGTGCGCCCGGCTCTGTCACCTGTTCATCGCGTGCAACGACCCGGTCCGAGCGTCCCAGCGCCCGTTGCAGGGCATCGTCAACTGCGAGTCGGGCCATACGACTCTCCGGCCTCGTCGGATCGTATCGGTAATCAAATGAAAAATACGCGCCCTCGGTCTTAGTCGGATTGCTTGTTCCCGGCGCCCTCTCCTGAGCAGACTGCGACTCGAGATCGTTACGCGGGGAGACAATAAGTGCGACTTTTCCGCTGCGTAACTCCTGGGTAGCCTCCGCCTGTGTTAACACGACGGGCTCAATGTCAGCGGAGCGAGCGAGCGCAGTGGTAATCACAGATGCATGGGCCTGAATCGTTTCGTCGCTGCTACTCTCAACCGCAACACGTAACTTTTCAGGGCCGGTATTGCGGAAGGCCAGACCGAGCGCGCACGATAGCAATATCGGAAAGACAAAAACCCAAAACAACGCTTCCGGCTCGCGCAAGAACTCACGGAGGCGTGTGAGCGTTAACTCAACGAGCGGGTGAAATGGTTTCGTCACGCCGGGCTTTTGATTCGGGCCGCCGCTGTCGCGACCGTTATTTGTTGCGAGGTCCGGACGATTCTTAGCCATCACGCAGCATCCTTCCCGTGAGATTTACGAAAACATCCTCGAGCGTTGCCTGATGCGTAGTTAGCGTCACTAATTTTGTTTGCTGCCGTTCAAGTTCATCCAATAAGGCCGGCAGCACCGTCCCAATGTTCGAAACTGTTAGCGCGTGCCCACCATTGGTCGAGCGCAAACTACGCGCGCCCGGCAGTTCAACAAGTGGCTTCTCCTGCAACGTCTCGGCAACACTGAACTCTATTATTTGTTCGGCGCCTAAAGATGCTATGAGCTCGTTTGGCGTTCCCAGTGCGATCACGCGTCCGTGATCCATTATCGCAACGCGATCGCACAGGCGTTCAGCTTCTTCCATATAGTGAGTGGTTAAGACGATCGTGCCGCCGCTACCTCGGAACTTTTCAATCACTTCCCAGAGTTTCAAACGCGCCTGCGGATCAAGACCGGTCGTTGGCTCGTCGAGGAACAACAAATCAGGCGAGTTGACCAGCGCACAGGCAACTGCCAGCCTTTGCTTCTGACCACCTGAAAGCTTCCCGACTCTCGCATTGCGTTTCTCGTCGAGATCCACCAGGCGGATGACTTCTTCGACTTCACGACCGCGCCGGTAAAAGCTGCGAAAGAGTCTAATCGTCTCCGCGACCGTAACCTTCTCCGCGAGTTGCGTCTCCTGAAGCTGTACACCAATGCGTTCACGAAGGTCTCGATCGGCGCCGTTTCCCCATATACGACCAAGCACTTCAACACTGCCGGTCGTTGGTGTGATTAAGCCTTCGAGGATTTCAACCGTTGTGGTTTTACCCGCACCGTTCGGGCCGAGGAGTCCGAAGCATTCACCTTTATGCACTTCAAGATCAAGACCGTCGACTGCAGTTACATCGCCAAAGCGTTTGACGAGCTCAAGGCAGCGCAGTGCAAGTGGCTGGGTCATCGGCGAATTTGCAGGTGTCTCTCTCGCATGTTCCATCGACATAGTCGAAATGAAGACCACAAGAGTAGTGAACTGGTAACAGAAGCTGCTAACGACTTCTCATTCACACTCCGCTTTAGGAGTCCGTCGAAAAAACAGACTGGAGCCGACCCTTTATCGCTGGCGCAAAGGGGCGCAGGTTTCACCCCGAAGGGGTAGCATGTTTATAGCTCAAAGGCCGAGGACGTCCGGCGCGGTTCGGAGGGGCGGAACTCCTCTTGACAAGTACCATTCTAGCTTCATTCCGCCCCTCCGAACCGCGCGGGAGACTTCTTAGGTACCATCTATAAACGTCTCACTCCTACGGAGTGAAGAAAGGTCCTCTGCCAGCCCGATCCATCGGTTGTTCCCTCACTAATCAAGGACCATTGCCTGCTATTTTCCCGGCCATTGCCAGCATTTGAGTCGCCAATCATGTCCCTTGACGGCCAGGGCAGCCACATAGCCAGTGCCGGGTCTTATCTCCGTTAGGGACCAAAGAGCAGCGGTTTCAGCTTCGCCCTCGATGTTGAGAATTTCTGCTGGCTTCCCTGGCGTCAGCGAGACCGCAAAGCGATTGAGAGGAAGCGATAGCCCTTCGCCGCTTGCCTTGATGAAAGCTTCTTTGCGCGTCCAGCAATTAAAGAATGCTTCCAGTTGTACTTCTGACGCCAGCGATCGCAAGGTTGCTACCTCTTGAGGCGCGAAAAACCTTTCGGCGATCTGCTCGCTTGCCATTTCAGAGCGTATCCATTCAACATCGATGCCGATCTGCCGCTGGCGCGTGAAAGCATAGAGTGCGAGCCCTCTCGAGTGCGACACATTAAAACAAAACTCGTTGACGACGTTATTATCCCGCAGTGTGGGTCGGCCGTGAGGTCCGTAGGAAAACTCCAGTCGGGCGGGCTCCAGATCCAGGTAGCGACCGAGCAGCACCCTCAGAATGCCACGGGCGACGGTAAAGTTTTCTCGGTCTTTGTGAAAGCGAAAGCGCGCAGCCCTCGCACGTTCATCATCCGAAAGAACGGGCGCCAGGCTTTTGACCTCGGCTGCATCCACCTCAAGAGAGACACGCCAAACATGAACCTCATCGCTCTGAAGCGTCAACGCGTCCGTTGTCGAACCGGGTTGGAACGAATGCATGGGCAATATCAAGGACTGGCAATGGTTCAGTTTCGGTTTTCAAGTCTTACTTAGAATCCGAATATCCCCTTAGCAGTTACCTGCGCTTAACCACTCGAGCTCTTCTCTGGGACCGCGGGGGTCTCGCCCGCC
>WNGE01006763.1_pt1 | contig 32738 bp, 28 predicted proteins | sample 5400651 | NCBI WGS metagenome assembly WNGE01 (sample SAMN13153370, study PRJNA577476) | soil metagenome | isolation source: 60 cm soil or saprolite under grassland replicate 2 | place: USA:California | collected 2016-06-15
CGAGCGTGCGAACGCCCAGCTCAAGACCTGGCGCATTCTCCGCAAGCTCCGCTGCTGCCCCTGGCGCGCCGGCCAGCTCGCCAAGGCCATCCACGTATTGCAGATACGCGAGGCAAACGGAGGATGAAAAAGGTTCAGTTACCTGCGCCGACAGCAGTTCAACATGTACCCGTTCGTCGTCGAAGACAGTAAAGGACTCCAGCGGCCACAGCGGCCCTCGTTGCGCCGTGAATGGGATCACGCCGAGGGACAGGGAAGGCAGCTCTGCTGCTTCGAGCAGGTAGCTGAGTTGGTCCGCCATGACATCCGCAGCGCCGAGACGGTACCTGAGGACGGATTCCTCCACCAGCAGCACGAAGCGGTGGTTGCCGTTGCGCAGCATCCGGTTCCGGCTCATTCGTGCCGCGACTGCTTCTTCCACGTCGTCCGGGGTGTCACGGAACGCACCGATTGCTGATAGCAGCGCTCCCGCGTAACCGGGCGTCTGAAGGAACCCGGGAACGACGGCCGAGCAGTACGCCTTGAAGAACCGGGTGCGCTGGTACAGCGGGCGCCGGGACTCCTGCGCCCGGCGCAGGCCGGCTGGATTGAGCCGGCGCCACTCGACGTACATCGAGTCGGCTGCCCTGGACGCCGCGATCAGATCCGGGATCTCCCGGTCCGCGCCGCACACCCGGCACCACTGCAGAATGTCCGCCTCGCTCGGCGCCTGCTTAGCCGACTCGATCCGGCTCGTTTTCGCCTCATGCCAGCCCGCAGCTGCGGACAGCGACCGTGCGGTCAGGCCCGCGTCGAGACGGATGTCACGCAGCCGCCCGGCGAGCTGCTGCCTCGCGCGCTGGACGCTAGATGACGGCGAGATGGCCACGACGGCTGTCCTGTGTCGAAGATTCGCGAGGTTCAGGTGGACCGGTACTCGGCGTGCGGGATCGAGCGTTCCCAGACGGCCTCGAAGGCCGCTGAGCACATCCGGGCCACTGCCGTGTCTGAGACCAGTTCGTCCTCCAGGATGTGACCGTCGCCGGAAAAGTACGAGAACCGGATGAGCCTGTCATCGAACAACCAGAAGTCGTTTCCAGGCAGGCACAGGTCTGACGCCCGGCGCCGCGGGAGCCAGCGCACCTCCTCCCCGGCACAGACGTTCACCTCATCGGTAATCGCATGCTCGAACCGGATGTAGTCCGCGAGCGGCTCGGAGACCACCCGGGCACGGCGGAACCGCACTCCTCTGGCCGTGTGGGCCTGGACAAGCTGGGACCACGCGGGGTTCGCCGGGCGGGGCAGCGGCTTGCCCGCCAGCCAGTCAAGGAATCGCTGGTCGTCAGGTGTGTACGCGTCCCGCATCTCGAGGTGAACCGCTGAGCTGGCGGTCTCGAGCTGAGGCACTCTGGCAACAGCACAGCGACAGCCTCGCGCTACCACTAAGCGGTGTCAGCCTAATGGCGTGGCCTGTCCTCCGGCGGGAACAGGGGCGGAGGGCGCCGTGGTCCAGGGCCGGACTCCGGAGGGCTGGGGCTCGGGGCCTCCGGCTTGCTGGCGCTGGGCCTGGTGGCGGCGACGTCGGTCCACGCGTGGAGGTCAGGGCCTACCGTGCCTACGGCGGTCGCAGCGGCCAGCGCGAGGGTGGCGTGGACCTGGGCTGCGTTCAGGGTCAGCGTCCATTCCTGGGCGTAGGTGACGCCCTTGGTGTGACGGTCGGCGAGCGTCAGCAAGCGCTCGGCCTCGGCATAGTGTTCAGGGCCCGTCATCGGTCCTCCAGATGGTCACTTTCCTGCACCGGAGGTAATAGCCGATCTCGTGCCGGTCGATGCATCGCGGCCCCCTACGACCTACCTTTGGCGGTAGAAGACCGTAAGGAGGCAGGAGCGGTGATCACGGTGAACCTGACGATGGACGAAGCCCAGGCTGTAGCTGGCGCCATACGGGAGCTGGTGGAGCGTAGTGAGCTAAACGAACTTGTCCTCGGCCCAATCGATTGGGATGACCTCCGTACGGCAAACGACAAGCTCACTAAGGCGATAGACAACCAAGACTGACGACCAAGAAGGAGCCCTGCCCTTGGCTGTCCTACTGCTCCCGCTCGGCCGGGAGTTCTCCCGGCACCGCCAGCGGCCCGAGATCTGCCAGTTCCGTCTCTGTTCCGCCAGAGTGTGAAAAGACACAGGAACTGATGAGAAGCCATGAGAGGTTAAACCGCAGGTCAGCCAGCGTTTCGGGGGAGTCCCGCCAGGTTACGGAAAGCGGGGTGACAGAACCCGGCCTACAGGCCGACTCACCCGCCCCTCCACGCCTAACGGCCGTCAGGCTATTGCCGCACCCTAACGAGTGCTTTACCCGGTGGGCAAACTTCCGCCATGCGGCGGGAGTGAACCGGAGTACTGGGCCAGTCCGGTCCTTAGTGTCCCGAACGGCCATCGCGCGGGCAGCCTGGCCGACTTCGACGCAATCACCGCCGTTGCCGCTGTAGCTGGACTTGCGCCAGCGTGGTTCTACTGCTTCCATTGCTCATTCGCCACTTCCATGATCAGGTCACGAGACTGCGCTCGCGGCATGGCATAGCCGCGTATCCGCTCGAAGGCTACCGCTGCGTTGCGCACTAGTGATCTTGATTCGGTGGTATGCCCTTCCGGTATGGCATCCGTGTGCAGCACGTCAGGTGAGCCGTCACCGCTGGCCAGGTTCACCGCACCGGACAGTCCGGCCGTGGCGCCGACAGCCGTGGGCACGACCTGGACGCACACATACGGGCGCTGGGCAAGATCGGCGACCTGGGTTAGCTGGTCGTGCATGATCTCGGGTGAGCCGATCAGTCTGTGAAGCACTAGCTCGTCAATGAGGGCTACGACGTCGGGCGGGTCTGCGCGGTCCAGGATCACCGCCCGTTCCAGCTTCGCCGTCACCAGCGGTTCTATCGTCTCCTCACTGGTATCGGTCTGCGCGGCCAGCAGCAGCGCACGGGCGTGACTGCCGTCCCAGTCATCTAGGAATCGGCCAACTCTTGAGGATCTTGACCGGACATGACCCATCCCGGCTCGGGTCTTCCGCTGCCGGGACGCAAGCGCACAGCTTCCATCCGATATGGACTCTCCCCGGACCCGGCTTGTGGCCGAACAGGCAGGACCGAGGCTTGTTCCTTAACAGAGAGGCCCGGGTCAGGGGCGGCCCCGCAGGCAGAACGCGAACACGGCCAGCGCGCCCAGCACTATCAGCCAGGCCACCAGGCCCCCCAGCCAGCCGAGCACCGCAGAGGCCATGACCAGGATCGCCAGCAGGACGACGGCCAGGACCGGCGACGGGGCACGGATCTTTGCTCTAGAAACATGGGGCTTCACATTCACACAATAGCACGACTGTTCGATATATGACAGCCTGCCTCTACCTTCCAACCCGCCGACCATGATCTCATTGCACATCCGGCAGTGGTGACGCAGCCTCAGGAGTCAGCCACTAGCCGCTCCTCCCCGGACGTTTGCGCGCCGCCATCGTCCGAAATGGCCTTGCCGGAACCCCGCCCCGTCCTGCTATCGTCGTCCCGGTCACCCGGACCCGCCTTGGCCCGGGCTCAACGTTTCTCTTCCGCCCGGTGTCGGGGGCGGCGGCGAGGGCGCGTGTCCCGTCCCGCCGCAGTCCTGGACGTCCCCCGGCGGGCCACGGGTTGCGTCTTTCTGCATCACTCAGGCGCCGGCGACCCCGGGTGGCTCACCCCGCCGGGCGGCGACGAAGGACACCTCATGCCCCGCGCCGCTACCGGCTACCGTTCCTTGCTGCGCACCCCCGGTGCCGCCGCCTTCTTCTTCACCGCCGCTGCCGGCCGCGTCGGTATCGCCATGACCGGCCTCGGCCTGGTCTGGCTGCTGCACGCCCGCACCGGCTCCTACGGCACCGCCGGCCTTGCCGCCGCTGGGTTCGCCCTCGCCGAGGCTCTGGTCGGCCCGCAGCTGGCCCGCTTGGTCGACAGGTTCGGCCAGACCCGCGTCCTGCCGTTCTGCCTCCTGGCCCACGGCGCCGCTATCGCCGGTGTCCTTGCGTCCACCATTCCGGCAGCACAGATCGCCGCCGCGACCTGCGCCGGTGCGGTCGTTCCCCAGCTCGGCGCCCTGTCCGGGGCCCGCTGGGCGCACCTGCTGCGCGGCGAGCGGGCCGGCGAGCTGCCCACCGCCTTCGCGCTGGAGTCGCTGGCCAACGCCACCGCTTTCCTTCTCGGGCCGGTCCTGGTCACCTCGCTTGGCGCAGTCGGTGACGCGGCCCTGGCCAGCGCCATCGCCGCGGGCCTGATTCTCGGCGGGGGAGCGGCGCTGGCCGCTCAGCGCCGCACCGCGCCCCGGCCCGCTCGCGAGCGCGCCGGACATGCCCGCAGCGGACGGACCTTGCTGCGGCCGGCCTTCCTCCTCCTCGCACTGCTCAACCTGGCTATCGGGCTGTTCTTCGGCACTATGGGGGTCTCGGTGAGCTCCTTCGCCACCGGTCACGGGGTGCCGGGCGCGGCCGCCGCGATCACCGCCGCCGCCGGCCTCAGCGGGCTGCTCTCCGGCTGGGTCTACGGGCTGCGCCGCTATCGCGCCCCGGCACGGCGCCAGCTCGTCGCGGCGTCCGCCTACCTGACGGGCGCGGCGCTGCTGCTTCCCCTCGCGCCGTCGGCGATCTGGCTCGGCGTGGCGGTGGTAGTCACGGAGGTGGCGGTACCGCCCACGCTTGTCCTGCTGAACGTCCTCACCGAGAAGGCCGTCCACCCGGCGGCCCTCACCCAGGCGTTCACCTGGAACAACTCCGCCAGTGCGGCTGGCTCGGCCGTGGCGGCTTCCCTCGCCGGGCGCGTCGCGGACGTGTGGGGTGCATCCGCCGCTCTCGCGCAGGCCCCTGCGGCCGGGCTCGTCCTCCTCGGCCTCGCGCTCGTCCTGTCCCTCGCCGCGCGACAGGCCATCCCGTGATGCGTCGATGCCGTTCATTCCAGCGAGGCAGTGAGCGGCGGCTGGGAGCAAATCCACCGGCATGCCGAGGACCGGGTAGCCGCGGCCGGGCTACGACCGAGAGGATTGGCGGCCTTCTCACCAGCTATGGATCGCCGGGCTTGTTCTCTTCGGAGCGACCGGGCTAGCCGTGGCGTTGGCAGCCCTGTGACGAAGCCGAAGCCGGAGCCGAAGCCGGAGCCGCGCTCCGCTTACCGCGGCTAGAAGTCCCCGCCCCCGCCGCCGAAGTCGCCCCCGCCGAAATCGCCGCCACCCATATCCCCGCCGCCGAAGTCTCCGCCGCCGAAGTCGTTGCCGCCGTCTCCGCCGAAGTCCCCGCCGCCGAAGTTGTCCCCGCCCCCATAGGATCCAGGGTCCCCGTAGCCGTACTCGTTGATGAAGATCGGCGGTGAGGCGAGCGCCTCGCCGAGCAGGAATCCGCCGAGCGCGGCTCCGCCGTAGCCGAAACCGCCCCAGTACGCCGGGGCGAAGCCAGTGTTGACGTACGGGACCCGCGCGCCGGACGTGTCCTCCACCCTGCGGATCTCCGGCTGGATGCCCTGCTCGATCTTGCGCAGGTCCATGGCACAGACCGGGACCAGCCGGCTCGGGCCGCCGTCCGGTGGCGCCCAGGAGACATCGGTCACCGACATGCCGTGCCGCGGATCGAAGAAGCACATCGGCCGCCGCCCGGGCTTGGGCTCGCCGTTCGCGACGGCTTCCGCGCAGGCCAGGCGGTACTGGCCCTCGGCGATGTTCCGGCTCACCGCCTGCATGTCGCCGGGCCGCCGGGCGGCGTCCAGGGCCGCGGTGCCGCGCTCGTAGGCGGCCAGCGCGGCGGCCTGCTCGGCCGCCGCCTCCGGGTTGCTCTGCACGGAGACGTCGTTCTGGTGGTCGGTGATCCGGTTGCTGAGCGCGAGCAGGTCGTCCTGGGCCGCGGCCTTGGCCTCGGCGAGTTCCCGCTGCCTGCGCAGGCGGCGTGGCCGCCAGATGAACAAGCCGCCGAGCACCACCACGAGCAGGATGACGCCGAGGACGATCAGGACATTGCGCAGCGTATGCGAAGCCGGGCCGGCCGCGGCGCCCGAGGAACCGGGGGCCTGCGCCTCCTGCTGCACGTCGCGGACGAAGTCCTGCAGCGCGGCGAAGATGTCCTGATCGGACTGGTGCTGTTGCACGACGGTGGTGGCGATGTTCGCGGCCGCGCCGGCTTCCAGCACGCCCCGGTTGTCGGCGCCGAAATGCCGCAGCCTGCTGTCCAGGAAGCCGACGACGAACTGATTCTTCTCGGTGCCCAGCGTGCCGATGATCTGGCGCATCGCGGCGTTGTAGCCGGCCGAGCCGGACGCCGCGGCCACCAGGTAGATGTCATCGTTGCCGATAGCCTGTTCCAGCTGCGTCTGCTGGCTCTGGGTGACGAGGCTGCGTCCGTCGCTGGTGACGCAGACGTGGTGCTTGCCCAGGCAGTCCGCCAGCGTGTCGGCCCGAGCCGGGGAACCCGACAGCCAGATCGCCGCGAGCACGCCGAGCACGCCGAGCATCAGGGCAAGGAATCGTCGCACGTCGCAACCTCCCTTCACCGTTAACGCTCACCTTATGCGGTGCGCCATACGGCATCCGCGGTTAAGCGGCAGGGAAGCGACTCGTCGGCAAGCTGATCCCGGTCGTGCCCGGAGGCGAAGCGGAGGCCGGATATATAGGCATCCGCCATGCCCCGTTCGGGGAGGTCGTCGATCCAGTCAAGACCTCTGGCCTGCATGTCGTGACGGCCCCGTCTGTCGTTCAGCGGCGAAATCCGCGATGATCTGGGCGAGCCTGGCGGGCTGGTCCAGCGGAATGAGCGTATAGCTGTCGTCGACCTCGGCCAGCCGTCCTTGCGGGAGCAGCCCGGCCAGCCGCGGGCCGTGCTCGGGCGGCATCACCCGGTCCCGGCTGGCCCAGACGACGAGAGCGGGGCGGTCGAAGCCCGGCAGCCGTTCGGCCGCCGCGAGCAGGAAGCGGGTGTCGGCGGCCGCGGCCCGCAGCATCCGCACGGCGTCGCGCCGGATTTCGGGCCTGGTCAGGACCGGCCTCATCCACCGAGCCGTGGCCGCGTCGCCTCGCTTGGTCAGCCAGCCGAACGCGATCGGCAGCCGCCGCACCACCCGCAGCCGCATCTGCTGCATGAACACCCCGAACAGCGGCGGCGGGAGCTTCCCGGAGAGCAGCAGCGTCCTACCGGTCAGCCCGGGCGGGAAGTTGTCGAACGCGTCGCACGAGACGAGCACGGCCCGTCCCACCCTTGTGTTGCCGTCGCCCATGAGCAGCTGGACGAGCGCCCCGCCGGTGTCGTTGCCGACGAGGGTGACGTCGCGCAGGTTCAGGCGGTCCAGGAACTCGGCAGTCAGCCGGGCTATCCCGGGCAGCGACAGGTCCGCGGCGGGGTCCATGGCGTGACGGTGCGCCCCGAGCGGCAGGGTCGGCGCCACGCACCGGTGGCCGGGGGACAGGCCGGCGATCACCTCGTCCCACAGCGAGGCGTCCATCATCAGCCCGTGCAGCAGCACGAGTACCGGTCCGTCGCCGCCGGTGTCGTGGTACTCGATCGTCCCGGCGGACAGCTCGATCTGTTTCATGCCGGCCGTCCGGCTGACTCCGCGGCCGCGGCCGCAGCCGCACCCGGTCGGCCGCCCGCCGATTCGACGAGCAGGTGCCGGCGCAGGAAGGACAGTTCGGCCTCGACGGCCCGCTCGTGGCCGCCCAGGAACGGCTCGTAGTGCCCGCCTGGCATCCGGACCAGTTCGGCCCGCGGCGCCCGGCCGGCCGCGCGGACGGCCGGTCCGGCCAGGACCGACTGGTCCTGGTCACAGGCCAGGACCAGCAGCGGGCACCGGACCCGGCTCGCGTACCGTCCCGGCCGGTAGAAACTAAGGCGAAGGGCCGAACGGGCGGCGACCTCCTGCCGCCAGTCCGGGTACCTGCCGTCCGGATCGAGCGCCCTGCTGCCATCCTGGCCGTCCGGCGTGGTGAGCATCGCGACGGTTCCCGGCGGCCCGGCGAGCCGCACCAGCCTCGGCTGACGGCCGGCCAAGGCGCCGACGGCGTCGGCGATGCCCAAGCCGGCGAAGCGAAGCATGGCGGCCGGCTTCTGGTACCGCGCCGCGTTGCGCGACGCCGTCGGCCCGTCGGCGTACGGCGTCTGAGCGATCGCCGCGGCCAAGCCCGCGTCGTCGGCGGCGATCCGGAACACGTGGCCTGCCGAGGCGGAAAAGCTCCAGATCGCGACCCTGGCCGGGTCGACTCCGGGCAGCGCCCGGGCGCAGCCGATCGCGGCCCGCCAGTCGGCGAGCTGCTCGCCGACGCGCTGCACCTGGCGCGGTTGCCCGCCGCTCTCGCCCAGGTAGCGGTAGTCGAACGCCAGGACGCTGAACCCGGCCTCGGCGAACCGCCCGGCGAACAGGTCGGTTCCCGGCTCCTTGGTCACCGCGAAGCCGCCGGTCATGACCACGCAGCCGCCGTTGGTCCCCGGGTAGTGCCAGGCCGCGCACTCGGTGTCGCCGCTCGCGAACCTGATCTTCTGCCGTTCCATGGATGCCCCCGTATCGACGTCCAGCGGAATTCATTCTCAGCAGAAGTGAACCACATGGTTCGCAAAATGTCTATCCGGTTAGGCCCCGGCGGCCTCCTCGCGGTCGAGCGCGCGGGCCAGGGCCTCGAACCCGGCCTCAACCCCCGTGGTGTTCCCGCTGGTCAGCGCGTCGATGAGGAAACCGCGCAGGATGGCGAGGATCATCTCGGCGACCTCGAGCTTGCGCCGGTCGGTCCATTCCGGCGGGCAGAGCGACAGCAGCGTCGGCAGGTACTGCTGGGATGCCCCCCGGCCGAGTTCGGCGTAGCGCGCTGGGTTGTACATCATCAGCCCGATGGCCTGATCGAGCACCCGGGATTCCTTGCCCAGCAGGGCGGGCCAGACGGCGCGGATCCGCTCCGCCAGCGTCTGCCCCTCCGGTCCCGCGGCGATGGCGGCCAGCGCGTTGCCGATGCGCCGCTCGCGCAGCTGGAAGATGGCCTGCGCGAGCAGGTCCTCGGCCCCGTCGAAGTGGTAGAGCAGCACTTTGTGCGTGGTACTGGCGGCGCGCGCCGCCCGCCGGAGCGAGAAGTCCACCAGGCCGTTGACCGCGAGGTCGTCGGTCACCCGGTCCAGCAGTTCCCGGCGCCTGGCCTCGCCCCGTGGCGATCCCGCCGATCGCCGGTAGCCGGCTCGTCCCGGCGAGCCGTCGTCGCCGGCCACGTTCACATCGGCAGCATCCATGGTCAGACGCTCTCACAAACTGTAAGCCGAGGTCAGCATGCACCCCCCTGCGGGATGCCGGCGAATGCATTACCGTGCACCGTGACGGCCTTCGGCGCGTCCCCTGCCGGGGGAGCGCGGCCGTCCGCGCCGCGTTGGAGGGGACACCTTGAGCCAGCCGCCGCCATGGGGCCAGGGCCAGCCGTCCGATCAGGGCGACCAGCCGTCGCCGTGGCCCTCCGCGGACCAGCCACCCGCCTGGCCGTCCGGTGACCAGCCGTCGGCCTGGCCGTCCGCCGGGTCGGGCCAGGGACAGCCGCCGGCCTGGCCCACGCCGGGCCAGTCCCCGCCTCCGCCGCAATCCTGGCCCTCGGGTGGCGGGGATCAGCCTCCGCCGCCGTCCTGGCCGCCCGCGGGCCAGCCGCCTTACCCCGCCCCCGGCTACACCTACGGCCACGGCCCGCGCCCGCCGCGGTTCAGGCGCAGGCCCAGGTTCCTCGGCGCGATCATCACGCTGGGCGTGATCATCGTCGCCGGCGTCGTGGTCGGGAACCTCGGCAAGAGCCACGAGAACGTCTCGGTCTCGGTCACGCCGTTCCCCTCGGGCACCAGCGCGTCCGCCGGGCACCAGGAACCACCGGGCAGGATCGGCTCGTCCTTCGAGCTCAAGGACGGCAGCGGGAACCTCTACCGGGTGACCCTGACCAAGGTGATCGACCCGGCCAGGGGCGAGAACCAGTTCACGGTGCCGGACGCAGGCAAGCGGTTCGTCGGGCTCGTCTTCCGGGTCAAGGCCCTGACCGGCAGCCCGCGGGACGAGGACGCCAACAACGACGCCGTGGTCATCGGCAGTAACGGCAAGGACTACTCGGCGGACTTCGATGGCATCGCCGGCTACGCCAACTTCGACCACGGGGCGATTCAGGTGCCCACGGGCGAGACGGTGACGGGTTCGGTCACCTTCCAGCTGCCGAAGGACGTGAAGGTCTCGACCGTCCAGTGGACCGCGCTGAGCGGATTCGGCTCCACGGTCGAGTGGATCGGGCCCGGTTAGCGCCGCAGCTGACCTAGTGTGCTGTCGGGTTGGACCGGTTGAGCCCGGACAACTCGGAGTCTGCCAGCCACGCCAGGAAGCGGCCCCGCGACCAGCAGCGGCCAATGGCCTCGGCGCGCAGGGCCGACCGGCCGAGCACCGCCAGGCCGATGATGCTGTGGCCAGAGGCGCGGCGATCGCCAAGTGCCGGTATCGCCGGCGCGACTCCGACTCCTTCCGCTGACACCCACGCCACCGCCCGCCCGGCCGCCGCCTCGTCGAGGCGGTGCAGGAAGCGCAGCCGGCTCTCGAGCGGGAAGTGCGACAACGCCCACGTCGTGACCACGACTGGCAGGGCGTCCGCGGGCACGCGGGCGAAGGCGTCGGGCACCACCCCGACGGCGTCACCGTGCAGCAGCAGCGGAGGGGCCGTCGCCGCCAGCGCCATCTCCGCTTCGAGCCTCGCGGCCTGCTCCGGCTGATCCGGCCACAGGCAGGCGCGCAACCACCGGGCGTCATCGGGGTCGGTCACGTCGACCGGATCGAGGTCGACGCCGACCCGGGCGACGACCTCGGGCATCGCCCGCGCCGGGATGGGCTGTTCTCCCACGATCGAAGACGACAGCTGCACAGGAGATGACGGATCGCCCAGTGATTGCCCGTTGCTGTACGTGATGCCAACGCGATCGACATTGAGATTGAGCCCAGCCGAACAGCCCACGTCGATCAGCCCGACCGCATTCGCGCCTACCCGGCGCGCCGCCTCGGCAATGGCCGGATACAGCACGGCGCAGCGTCCGGTCTCGTTGGCCCGCGTCGGCCGGCGCACGGCGATGGCCACGACCGAGTCGGTCATTCGCAGCAGCGTGTCGATCGCCGCGCCAGCGGCAGCGTCGCCGTCCGCAGCGGCATAGGCCGCGGCCAGCGCCGGGGCGCGTCCGGCGAGGGCGAGGTCGTGCAGCGCGGCGAGGATCACCGCGGGGTGCCGCTTGCGCGCCGGTGCCGCCTCGATGGCGCGCAGTGCCTCGCCGGACTCACTCAGGGCGACGGCGACGCGCTCGTACAGCGGCGATGTCCCGGCGGCGTCGACCTCACCGAAGTGCCGGTACACCTGAGCGAGCGTGCGGCTCCTACCCACGGCGCTTCCTGCGGTCGGCCCTGGCATCCCGACGATTCTAGCCATTGGCTAGCCGCCGGTCCCGGCGGAACCGGGAACCGGCGGCGTTGCAGGCCTGGACATGCCGTCCTGGCCGGCGCGCTGCACACGGAGCGCGTCCGCGGCCAGAGGCTAGTGGGTGATCGTACCGAACGTCACATTGCGTGACCAGATTGTCTGCCAGCGGATCCCCCCGGCGGGATTCGTGGCCGAGACCATGTGGCCGCCACCTTCGTAGACGCCGACATGGTAGACGTAGCTGTTCGGGTTGGAGTTCACGTGGAAGAACACGAGGTCACCACCCCACGCGCGGGCTTTGCTCTCGCGGTGGAAGCGCCGGAACTGGGCGTCCGCGGTCCGGGGGATCGACTTGCCGTAGTGGCCGTACACGTAGTGGGTGAGCCCGCTGCAGTCGAAGCCGGTGCGGGGCGAGCTGCCGCCGTACACGTACGGGACCCGGTGCACGAACGACTTCACGTACGAGGCTGCCTTCTGGTTGAACGACAGCGAATGCGCGCTAGCCGCTCCTGGGAGAAACGCCAGAGATACTGCCATCGTTCCGGCGATGGTGCCTACCTTATGTCGCATGGACACAGGCCCGCTCCTTTAATGAGTTCCGTGGATTCGGAAGAATGCGCCGTGCTCTGGTGGCCGGCGTCGCGGGCCGCTTCGTGGTCGCTGCCTTATCCGCGCGACTGACCCGCGTAACGCAGGGAAAGCGCATCTTTACGCTCTGAATAAGATCCCTGGTGCTGAATCAGCATGCGGCATGAAGGCCGGAAAATCTCGCAAAACCCGAAAATGTTCCATCTTATGGAACATTCCGCTATACACAAGTTACACAACTATCAGCTTTCACAGTAGATAACATCAAGGTTACTAAAGGTTAGCCGCAATCAGCGCCTATGCCGGGGCGTCGGCTGGCTATTATTCAAGCCCCTGAGCTGGGAAAACATCTATAATTCCGGGAATGCGAAAAGATTCGGCACGTCGGTCACGAGTGTGGTGCGAGCGCGCCCCGCGCCTGTCGTCGCGACGTCCGCATGCCGTCGTCCGGCGGCAACCGGTCACCAGAAGTAAGGGCTAACTGTAGTCACTTAAGTGCTATCAGTCACATACTGACTCGTAGCGTTCGGCAACCTAACGGTCACCGCGAGCGTCTCTCCACGAGAGGCGGCCGCCGGGCTAGCGGCCTCGCCGGGCCGGAGTCCGCGACCGCGCCGACATCCGATGACGCGCCGATCGCCCCTCCCGGCGCACGGCGAAATGGTACCCGAAATTACCCGGAAAGCAATACTGAAACGCGGAAAGAACGTCGGTGAATCGGCATTGCCGCGCTTCCCCGCAGTAAAAGACGGCCAAGCTGGATTGCCGTCGTGCCGGACGCCCTGAAACCGGGATTCCAGTGCGTTAAAACGCACTGGAACCAGGGTTTCATCGCGTTCCCGGAGGGGAGGCCTGGCCCGCGACGCTATCCGGGCCGAACCTAGCGTCGAGTCGTCTCGCCACCCGACGGCCCACGCGCTGCATGGGTGCCTCGATGAAGCGGTGCGTCAGCCCGCAGCACGCCAGCAGGACCAGGACGAACACCGCGACCAGGAGCAACTCCGTCGGTACGAAGTTCTGGTTCCGCGTCCACGGCACGCTGTCGTAGACCTCGATCAGCACGGGGTGCAGCAGGTACACCGAGTAGCTGATCAGCCCGAGCCAGGCCAGGGCGCGCGGCATCCTCTTGCGGCGGCACAGCATGGCGACCGCGAAGGTCAGCCCGGCGAGTTCCAGGGTGTTGAACGTCTTGCGGATGGCCACCAAATTCTCCGCTAGCGGAGAGACGTGCCATTGCACGGCGACCAGGGTGAGGCCGAACACCAGGACCGTCACGTACAGCGCCCGCCGCCAGGGGTACTGGCCGGCCTCGGCGCGGTACAGCATCGTGCCGGTGAACATCAGCGCGAAGATCGTGAAGGTCTCCCAGGGCGCCGCGAAGCCGCTATTGAACACGATCAGCAGCAGCCCGGTCAGCGCCGCCAGCACCGCGCCCGCGATGCGCGTCCGGCCCCGGCTCGCCAGCGTCAGCGCCAGGCCGGCCAGTATCAGGCTGTCGGTGATCGCGACTACCACGCCGGGCGTGAGCAGGTGGTGGGACAGGGACGCGGGAACCAGGAGCCCGCCCAGACCTACCGCCGCCGCCGCGAACACCAGGGCGTACCGGCTGCTCCGCTGGTGCACGCCGCCCAGGAACAGCGCGGTGATCATCAGGTAGAACACCATCTCGTAGGCCAGCGACCACACCACGTTCGGGGCGGTCGCTGCCCACAGCACGCTCTGCAGCATGAACACGTCGGCGAACGAGGAGGTCACCGCGTCGGAGTCCATACCCCCCAGCGAGCCGATCCCGCTGGCCCAGAGCACGATCATGGCGCTCAGCGCGAACAGGTACAGCGGGTAGAGCCGGAACACGCGGCTGACCCAGAAGCCGCGGACGCTGCCCCTGCGCTCCAGCGACGCGGGCACGATGTAGCCGCTGACGAGGAAGAATACGAAGACGCCGTACTGGCCAGGGTCGAACCAGTGATAGACCGAATCCCGCACCGGCTGGAACACGGAGTAGGTCAGGTGGTCGAATACCACGCACAGCGCGGCGATCCCGCGCAGTGCGTCCAGCCAGGCGAGCCGCGTTCCGGCTGCGGGCCCGGTAGGGCGGATCTCCGGCTGTGACGCTGGCCGCGGCTGAGATGCTGGTTGCGGTCGCGGCGCTGGTCGGGCGACAGCGTCAGGCACGGCCGCTAAGGCTACTGGGCCAGTCTGTGCGTCCGCTGGGAAAACAAGAAGGGCGGTAGGGAGGAAAGGGGACAGGCGATGCTCGCGTTCGGCGTGGTGGTGCTGGGAGTTACCGATCGCGCACGGGCCGAGGAGCGGCAGAGGCGGACCGCCTGGTGTCACTCAGGCCAGTTAGCCGGCCGGGGCCGGGGCGTCCTTCATCGGCTGGCCCTGCCGGTACATCTGCGGCGGCTTGCTCCCCGCGGCCTGCCCGCCGTCGACGGGGATGACGGTCCCGGTGATGAACGAGGACTGGTCCGAGCACAGCCAGAGCACGGTCTGGGCCACCTCGGCCGACGTGCCCATCCGCCGCATCGGCGTCGACATCGACGCGGCGCGTATCGCCTGCTCGCCGGCTGCCTCGATGTGATAGGTCCGGATCGGGCCCGGCGCCACCACGTTGACCCGGATGCCCTGGTCGGCGTAGTCCAGCGCGGCCACCTTGGTCAGGCCGATGATCCCGGACTTGCCCGCGACGTAGGCGGCGAGGTTGGCCGTGGCGTTCAGCCCGGCGACCGAGGCCATGTTCACGATGGCGCCTCCGCCGCTCGCGAGCATGGCCGGGATCTGGAACTTCATCCCCAGGAAGGTGCCGCGGATGTTGGTGGCGATGCCGAGGTCGAACTCGTCCGGGTCGATATCGGCGAGCGGGGCCGGCAGCGGGCCCGCGCTGGCGTTGTTGAACGCCGCGTCGAGACGGCCGAACACCGTCACGGCCCGGTCCACCACATCACGCACCGACGCTACGTCGGTGACGTCGGCGCCCACGGCGAGCGCCCGGCCGCCGCGCGCCAGGATGCCGTCGGCGACGGCCTTGAGCGCGGTGGTGTCGCGGGCGGCGAGGACCACGGCCGCCCCGGCGGCGGCGAACGCCTCGGCCGTGGCCGCGCCGATCCCCTTGCTCGCCCCGGCCACCAGGGCGACCCGCCCGCTCATCGGCTGGCCCTCGGCATGATCGTTCATGATGCACCTCCCGTATAATTCGATACCGAAGCGTATGATATCAAACGGTTAGATGTCGTTGGAGGAATGCTACCCTTCGCTCATGCCACGCCCCGCGCACCCGCCGCTCGGCCTGCACCTGACCAGGGTGGCCAGGACGGTCAGCCGTGCCTTCGACGACACCCTGGCCGAGGCGGGCGGCTCGCTGCCGGTCTGGCTGGTGCTGATCTCGCTGAAAGGCCGGCCGCTCGCCAGCCAGCGCGAACTCGCCGAAGCGGTCGGGATCCAGGGGGCCACGCTCACCCATCACCTGGACACGATGGAGTCCGCCGGGCTGGCTACCCGGCGTCGTGATCCGGCCAACCGGCGGCTGCACCTGGTCGAGCTGACTCCGGCCGGCGACGCGCTCTTCCTCCGGCTGCGAGACGCGGCCACGGCCTTCGACCGGCGGCTGCGCGCCGGGCTGTCCGAAGGCGACGCCGGCCAGCTCGAAGCCCTGCTGACCAGGCTCCGCGACAACGTGTCAGGCGGCTGACCTGAGCTGGACCAGGTCCACCCCGAGCCAGTCCCGCAGGCCCGCCTCGCCCGCCTCGGTCACCGCGACGATGCGGCTGGCCTCCCTGGTAGTGATCCAGCGGCGCTCGATCATGCTCCTGGTCAGCGCCATGCCCAGGCTGCCGGCCAGGTGATAGCGGCGCTCGCTCCAGTCCAGGCAGGGCCGCAGCAGCGGCCGGGTACGCCGCTCCAGCCGGTCCACCTCGATGCCGAACCGGCCGAACTCACCGGCACCACCCGGGGCCAGCGCGAACACCCCGTCCTCGGCGGTAACCAGGCCGCGGTCGATCAGCGCCTCGGTGACCGAGACCCCGACCGCGCCCGCGAGGTGGTCGTAGCACATCCGCGCCCAGCGCAGGCTCCTGGCCCGGCTCGCGTCGCCGAGCGAGCGGGCCTTGGTGGCGGGCGCGAGCAGGATGAGGACCTCCAATGCGTCGGCTACCGGCTCAGACGCGATCGAGTACAGCTGCTGCCGGCCGCTGGGCTGGGCGCGGACCAGCCCGCCCGTGACCAGCTTCTTCAGGTGCGCGCTGGCCAGCGAGCGGGAGATGCCCGCCGCCTCGGCCAGGGCCGAACCCGACATCGGCGTCCCGCCGAGCAAAGTCAGGAGCATCTGCGCGCGGTGCTTGTCGGCCATCAGGGCGGCCACCGAGGCCAGGTCAGCGTCCGGGTCCATGCCTCCACCCTAACGCCAGAACAGTCAAATGAGGATTTGACGGTTTCCGCGTTAGGGTCGATGTCATGGTTAGCACGACGGTTGCCAGGAGGAGCCCTTACGCCTGGATGCGGATCGCGTTCGCGATGTTCGCGGTCGGCTGGGGCGCCAACCAGTTCTCGCCGATGCTTATCGTCTACCGGCACGAGCTCAGGCTGACCGCGGGCGAGGTGGCCGGCCTGTTCCTGGTCTACGCGCTGACCCTGATTCCCGGGCTGCTGATCGGCGGCCCCGCCTCGGACCGGTTCGGCCGGCGTCTTGTGGTCTGGCCCTTCGTGGCGTTGTCCCCGCTGGCCACGCTGTTGCTGGTGCTCGGGCCTCGGTCGCTGGCCATGATCGCGGTCGGACGGGCGCTGGCCGGGCTGTGCTCGGGCGTCGTGTTCGGGGCCGCCACCGCGTGGGTGCAGGAGGTGTCCCCGGACGAAGGGCTGAGTGTCCGGCGGTCGGCGCTGGCGCTGACCGCCGGGTTCGGCCTCGGCCCGGTGGTGGCGGCCGGACTCGCCCAGTGGGTGAGCGACCCGCTGGTCGTGCCGTACCTGCCGCACCTGGTGATCGGCACCGCGGCCGCGGCCGTGCTGGCCGGGGCGCCCGAGGGCGCGGCGTCGCGGTCACCGGCACGGGTCCGGCCCGGGGCGACGGCACGGCGCTGGCCGCCGGCCGCGGTCCGCACCCGGCGGTTCTGGCTGGCGGTCGCGCCGGGCAGCCCCCTGGTGTTCGGCTCGGTGGCGCTCGCGATCGTGGTGCTGCCGGAGCAAGTCACCAGCGCGCGGACCCTGTCGGCCGGCTTCGCCGGGCTGATGACGGTGGTCTCGTTCGCGGCCGGGGTAGCGGTGCAGCCGTTCGCCCGGCGGTTGCATGACATGCTCGCGGGCGTCACCGCCGGCCTGGCCTGCGCGGCGGCCGGCTGCGCGGTCGGGATCGCCGCGGTGGCCTCGGCCGACCGCGTCGTGGCCGGCGTCGCCGCGGTGTTCCTCGGCCTGGCCTACGGCCTGTGCCTGGTCTCGGGGCTGCGGCAGGCCGAGCACATGGCCGGCCCGGACGAGCGCGGCGCCGTGATCGCCTGCTACTACGCCGTGGCCTACCTGGGCTTCGCGGTGCCGTACCTAGCCGCCGGATTGGGCGCGCTGGCCTCCAAGAGCGGCGCGTTCGTCGCGCTGACCGCGATCATCGCCGCGCTCGCGCTGTGGACCGCCGGGTACGCGGCTAGCCTGGGCCGCTCTTCCGGCCGGCCCGAAGGTGACGCTGTTGTCAGGTGGTCTCGCGGGAATCGCGATCCCGTGTCACGGTAAGGTAACAGCCCGCATCGTTCGGGATAATTAAAAATCTTTTTTGGGCCGAACGGGTCAGGCTTTCCGCCCCGGTCCCGGTGACCAGCCTCGTTCCGGGCCGAACGGGCCCATAATACGTTCCATTCCGGTCCGTCACGTTCCATAATCAAGCTCGGATTTCGGTTTTCAGCCAAGCGTTGACGGCCGCCTTTTTTCCCAGTACATCTTGCTTTATAGCCCGGGGCGGTGGGGAGGGAGTACGTGATGGCGGGGCTGCCGTTGGTGGGGGATGAGTTCGCGGGCTACCGGGTGCGCGCGGTGCTCGGCCGCGGCGGGATGAGCGTGGTCTACCAGGCGGAGAACCTCCGCCTGAGCAGCGTCATCGCGCTGAAGGTGCTGGCGCCTGAACTGGCCGCCGACGACGTGTTCCGGGCCAGGTTCCTGGAGGAGTCGCGGATCGCCGCCTCGCTGAACCACCCGAACGTGATCCCCATCTATGACATGGGCTCCCACGACGAACTGCTGTACATCGCGATGCGGTACGTGTCCGGGACCGACATGCGGCAGATGATCAAGAAGCGCGGCCGGATCCTCCCCGCCACCGCCTTGTTCCTCATCGGCCAGGCCGCGCGGGCGCTGGACGCCGCGCACCGCAAGGGGTTGGTACACCGGGACGTGAAGCCGGGAAACCTGCTGATCGAGCGGGGCAGCGACGATGCCGATCCTGATCACGTGTACCTGGCGGACTTCGGCATTACCAAGCACGCCATGTCCCGTAGCGGGCTGACCTCGACCGGCCAGTTCCTCGGCACGATCGACTACGTCGCCCCGGAGCAGATCCGCGGCACATCCGTGCTCGGCCTGGCCGACCAGTACTCACTGGGCTGCGTGCTGTACGAATGCCTGACCGGGCGGGTCCCGTTCGAGAAGGACCTGGACGCGGCGATCATCTGGGCGCACGTCGAGGAGACGCCCACGATGCCCACGGTCCTGCGCCCGGAACTGCCGCCGGAAATCGATCAGGTGTTCGGCCGGGTGCTGGCCAAGCGGCCGGACGAGCGCTACGGGAGCTGCCGCGAGTTCGTCGAGGCCGCCCGGATGGCGCTGGGCCTCTTCGGGTCGGCGACCGAGTCGTCGGTCGCCTACGGCGCGCCGGCCTCCGGGCCGCAGACCGGTGCCCCGCCAGGCAGCCGGGCCGGGACGCCGCCGGACCAGTTCTCCTGGAGCACCATGACCAGCCGGGCGCACACGCCCGGGCCCGTCGTGGACCCCGTCCCGCCCAGCGTCCCCGCCGCGCCCGCCGCGCCCGCCGCGTATGGCCAGCCTGGTTACGGGCCGCCGCCCGGCCCGGACCGGTCCGGTCCCAGTCATTCCGGCGGGACCATCGCCTCCCACCGCCGCGAGTACGGCATCGCGGGCCCGGGGGAGCCTGGTCCGCCCGCCGCCGCGCCGCCGCCGTCGCCGGGCGGACCGCGGGAGCCGCGGTGGTACCGCCGGCCGCGCTGGATCGCCGTGCTGGCCGCCGTGGTCCTGGTCCTCGCGGGCGCGGGCACCTGGGTCGGCCTGAGCGGTTCCGGCTCGCACCCCAAGGCCGCGATGAAGATGTCGCAGACGCCGAAGCCCAAGCCGACGCCCAACCCGCTGATGAGCGCGATCGTCCTGGCCAACAGGAGCGGGGACGCGACCGGTAAGCTGCCGCCTTCGACCTGCAAGCAGACCAGCGCGACGATCGTGACCTGCACCGCTCCGGCGGCCGGCATCAGCGGGGTCGTCTTCCAGACCTACCCGAACCAGAAGGCTCTGTACGCCGCGTACACGGCCAAGGTCACGGCGCTGAACACGAACAAGTTCAGGCAGAACTTCAACGATTGCGGGGCCCAGGACACGTTCGGCGAGGTCGGCTGGAACCACCTGTTCAAGCACACCAGGACCTTCACCGTCGACCAGATGATCATGGGCACGGTCCGGGACGACCAGGCCGCGGGCCGGGTGTTCTGCAACTACACCCAGGGCCTCGAGTACATGGTCTGGACGCAGAACGACGGCCACCTGATGGGCTACGTGGCCGGCCCGGTGCACACCGACGTGTGGGACTGGTGGGTGTCGGTGCACCACAACATCGGCATCGGCGGCTCGCGGATGAACATGAACATGCCGACCCCCTCCACGAGCGGCAACGGCGCATCCGCCTCGATGAGCCCGTCCCCGTCCATGAGCGGGATGTCCGCGTCCCCGTCCGCGTCGATGAGCGGCACGTGACCGCCCGGCCGCGCCTCGCCCGTGACCATTCCTGACCGCCGGACCGTGCTGCGGTCCGGGCTGGCCGCCGCCGCGCTGGGGGCGGTGGGCGCCGCGACCGGGTGCACGGCCCGGCCTGCCCCCACGGCCGCCTCACCCGCCCGGCGTCACCTGATCGGGCCGCGCAGCCCGCAGGTCGCCGCGACCGAGGCGGCCCGGCACGCCACCGGCATCGTGCAGGCCGGCGTGGCCCCCGAGGCCGGGCACCTCGACCTGGGCGGACCGGTCGTGCCGACATGGAGCTTCGGCGGCCAGGTCCCCGGTCCGGAGATCCGGGTGCGGGCGGGCCAGAACCTGCAGGCACTGCTGGTGAACCGCCTGCCGGTCGAGACGAGCGTGCACTGGCACGGCGTCGCCATCCGCAACGACATGGACGGCGTCCCCGGCATGACCCAGGCGCCGGTCCCGGCCGGACAGGAGTTCACCTACTCCTTCGCGGTCGCCAAGCCCGGCACCTACTGGTACCACCCGCACGTCGGCGTCCAGCTGGACCAGGGCCTGTACGGGCCGCTGATCGTGGAGGACCCGGCCGAGCCGGCCGACTATGACCACGACTGGACCGTGGTGCTCGACGACTGGATCGACGGCACCGGCTACACCCCCGACCAGGTCCTGGACGCCCTGCGGAACGGCATGGGCGGCATGTCGATGGCGGCCGCGTCCCCGTCCCCCTCGCCGATGATGAGCAGCATGGGCGGCATGAGCGGGATGCCCATGCCGTCCTCGTCGGCCTCGTCGGCCTCATCGGCCCCGGCGGACACGCCGGCGCGGCCGAGCGGGCCCAGCCCGGTACTGTCCGGGGCCCGCAGCGCGCTGCTCGGCGGCGACGCTGGCGACGTCCGCTACCCGTGGTACCTGATCAACGGCCGGGTCCGTACCGCGCCCCGGACCTTTGCCGCCCGCTCCGGCCAGCGGGCCAGGATCCGCTTCATCAACGCCGCCGCCGACACCAGCTTCCGCGTTGCCCTGGGCGGTCACCAGATGACCGTCACCCACACCGACGGTTACCCGGTGGCCCCGGTGCGGGCCGACGCGCTACTCATCGGTATGGGGGAGCGCTACGACGTGCAGGTCACCCTCGGAGACGGCGTGTTCCCGCTGACCGCGCTGGCCGAGGGGAAGAATGCCACCGCGCTGGCGCTAGTCCGGACCGGGTTCGGCGAGCCGCCGCCGCCGGCCGTCCGGCCCGCCGAACTAAACGGCGTGCTCGCGTCGTACGACGCCCTGCGCGCGGTGCCGTCCGCGCGGCTGGCGGCGCAGAAGCCCGACGTGACCTACCGGCTCCGGCTGACCGGCGGGATGGCCCGCTACGAGTGGGGCATCAACGGCCAGTCCTTCGACATGTCCCGCCCCGGCGCGCTGCAGTTCCTCATGGCCGAGGGCCAGCGGGTCCGGATGATCTTCGCCAACACCACCACGATGTACCACCCGATGCACATCCACGGGCACACGTTCCAGCTCGGCCCCGCCGGCCCGCGCAAAGACACCGTGATCGTCCGCCCCGGCCAGCAGGTCGCCTGCGACTTCGACGCCGCCAACCCCGGCCAGTGGATGACGCACTGCCACAACCTCTACCACGCCCCCCAGAGCGGAATGATGGCCCTGCTCAGCTACCAGACCTAGTGATCCTGACGATGCGCTTACGGATACCGCGCATCCTTTCCCCGCGTACGCTCGCGCGGCAGAATCGTCACATCCCGTGCGTCAGCGAGCACACGGGGCAGCCGGGGCTCCTGTTACTGCTTGGAGACAGTGAGGAATCATGGCTGCGCACGCGCACGACAGCATCACCCCTGTAACCCCAGCCTGGCCGGCGCGCCCGGCAGAAGCCGGGAGTATCCGGCTGTCCCAGCGCAACATCGACGGGCTCATCCGGGCCGGGGAGCATTACGGCGTCCCGCTCGCCCTGCCCGGCGCCGCGTTCACTCCGGAGCAGCCGCGATGACCGTATGGGCGTGGCTGAAGCTGACCGCGTGCCTGTGGCTGATCCGCAAGGCCTTCCGGCTGACCTGGTGGCTGCTGCTGGCGGTCGCCGCCATCGCGGCCTGGCCCGTCACCGTCGTCACCGCGGCCGGGTACACCACGGCGTGGCTGCGCGGCTGGCCCCCGGTCCGGCTGTACCGGGCCGCGGCCTGGTCGCTGCCGGTCACCGCCGCCTGGCTCATCACCCTGGAGATCCAGGTACCCGGGTTCCTCGCCGCCCGCGACCCGCGCCGAACGTGGGCGGGCGGCTGGGACCACCTGACTACGGACCGCCTGGCGGGCGTGTTCGCCGCGCTGGCCCCGGCCGTCCTCCCGGCCGGGCTCGTGCTGGCCGGCCTGGTGTGGGCGTGGCGGAACTACGCCATCACCGCCGGACTCGGCGGCAAGATGGCGTCGGCGCCGATCACCTTCGACGCCCGCCAGTGGGGGCGGCAGGTGCGCACCGCCCAGGGCCTCACCCACGCGCCGGGCGCGGTCCCGCTGCTGTCCCGCGGGAACAAGGTCCCGGTCGGCGGAACTATCCGCGCCATCGGCCACCCCTGGCACCCCGTGTTCACCCTCGAGCCTGGCGCATGCGCCCGGCACATGGTCATCGTAGGCTCGACCGGCAGCGGGAAGACGAACCTGATGATCCGGCTGTGGGCCGGCTGGTTCGCCGGCACCCTGCAAGCATCCCGGGCCGGGAACGGGGGGCGGCCGCTGCTGGTGGTGCTGGACTGCAAGGGAGGCCGGGACGCCCGCCGCAAGGCCGAACGCACCCGCCGCCTGCTCTATGCCGCCGGCGCGCGCCGGGTCGCTATCTGGCCCGACGAGGCTCGCCTGTCGATGTGGGACCTCCCGCCCCAGGACCTGGCGGTGCTGCTGTACCAGATGATCGAGTCCGGCACCGGCGCCGCTGCCTACTACGCCGACATGCTCTATGCCTGCGTGGTCCTGGCCGTCACCGCCCCGCCCGGCCCCCCGTTCAACACCGCGTCGTTTCTCGACCGGCTCGACGCCAAATGGCTCCAGCACGCGTGGGGGGACGGCCGCCACCCACGCCAGTTCGAGCAGGCCCGGGCGGCGGCGAGGCACCTGCGCGATATCCAGCTGCGGTACGCCACGCTGCTGGACCGGCTCGGCCCGGCCCTGGACGGCCCCGGCCGCCTGGATGAGGCCGATGCCTGGTACTTCATCCTGGAAGGTACCCGGGAACCGAGCGTGGCCGAGGCGCAGGCGATGGCCATCACCGAACTGGCCGCCCGCGCCGCCACCGCCCTGGACGGGGAGCAGCGGGCGATGCTGCTGGCCGCCGACGACTACTCCGCGGTCTCCCGGCGGGTGCCGATGTCCAACCTGTACGAACGCGGCCGCTCGCTGGGCATCGGGGTACAGGTCTCCGCGCAGTCCTGGCAAGGGCTCGGGGCCGATGAGGACGAGCGGTACCGGATCGCCGCGACTGCCGACGGCGGCATCTTCGTGCTGCACACTCCCCACCCCGATCCGCTGGTCGCCCTGGCGGGTAAGCGGCGGGTGCTGGAGACCGCGCACAAGCTGGTCGGGAACGCCTGGGGTGATGAGGGCACCACCCGGGAGCAGCGCGCCTGGGTCGCCGACCCCGACCTGATCCGCCGCCTGGAAGTCGGCCAGGCGTGCTACATCCACCATGGCGCAGCCACCTTCGTCCAGGTCGCCCGCCCCGCCGCCTCCCCGCTTACCCTGCTGCCCCCGCCCGCCCCGGAGCCGCCCCCGGCTCCGGCGCCCGAACACCGGCAGGAGCCCACGCCCCCGTCCTGGCCGCCCGTAGGCGGGCTGGATGACATCTTCGGACCCGGAGACCCGCGATGAGCATGCACACGAACCCGTTCGAGATCCTCGGCCTGCCCGTCCGCCGGGACCTGACTGATGAGCAGGTCGACGCGGCCTGGCGGAAGATCGCCGTGGCGACTCACCCGGACCGGCCCGACGGCGGGGACCTGGCCCGCTACACCCAAGCCTCCGCCGCGTTCGCCGAGCTGCGCATCCCCTGGTCCCGGTCCGAGGCTTACGCTGACGTGGTCGAGCAGGCCCGGACTCAGGGTTACGACGGCCTGGACGACGACGGCCAGCCTTACACCGAGCCGCTGCCCCGCGTCCCGTTCGATCCCGAGACCGGCATCTCCTATGGTGACCCGGTCGCGATCCTGATCCAGCTGCCGTCCCGCATCAGCCGCGGCCGCCCGCTGCACCTGGCCCTCCGCGCGATCATCGCCGCCGCGCTGTCCCTCATCGTGCTGCGGCTGATCCCCGGCAGCCCGGCCGCCCCCGCCGACATCCTCGGGCTGATCATCTGGTTCGTGCTGACCGGCCGCAAGGACCTGGCCCCCCCGCCCGAACGGTGAGAGAAGAGACGAGGGTTCAGCCGGGCTGGCAGGACGGGCACCAGTAGGTGACCCGGTCGTCCTGTCCGGCCGAACGGACCGGCGTCCCGCATCGGCGGCACGGCTTGCCCCGCCGGCCGTAGACCCAGTGCTCCTCGCCCCGGCGCATGCTGCCGGTGGTGATGTGGCCGAACCGCTCCTTGTTCGCCTCGAGCAGCCGCCGGGCGAGTTCGGCCAGCGCGCCGAGATCGGCTACCTTGCCCGCCGGCTGCCACGGGCTGAGGCCACGCAGGAACAGCACCTCGGCCTTGTACACGTTGCCGATGCCGGCCAGGTTCCGCTGGTCGAGCAGGGCCTCGCCGATGGGCCGGTCCGGTTCGGCGGCCAGGCGCCGCACCGCCTCGTCGCGGTCCCAGTCCGGGCCGAGCAGGTCGGGACCCAGGTGCGCGGTGACCCGCGCCTCCTCGCTGGTGCGGAGCCAGCTGCCGTCCATCTTCAGGTGGGTGTGGACGGTGAGGCCGCTCTTGGTCCTGGTCAGCAGGTGCTTACCGCGCGAGACGGTTTCGGTCACGACATCGCCGGACAGGTCGGCGGTGGCCAGCCGGGGGACACGGAAGTCGCTGCGGGTCAGCACCCGTCCCGCCAGCGCCTCGTGCAGGCGGCGGGCGGTCTGCCAGACAACGTCTCCCTCGGGCATGACCCCAGTGTGCGTCAGGTCAAAGCTGGTGCGTTAAACGCTGGTAGTCGTCGCGCGGGTCGTAGGGGGCGCGGTGGCCGTTGCCGCGGCGCCCGGTGCCCGGATACCCGTTGGCCGGATACCCGTTGGCCGGATACCCGTTGGCCGGATACCCGTTGGCTGGATAGCTGCCATTGCTCTGGTAGCTTCCTGTGGCCCGATGGCTGCCGCGCGGGTTTGCCTGCGGCGCCGGCCTGGTGCCGTCGCCCGGGCCCTCCGGCCGGGCGTGGCCGCCGTTGCCATTACGCCGTCGCGGTTCGCCCGCGGGGGCCGCCGGACTCCCGTTTCCGTAGCCGTAGCTCTGGCCGTACGGCGGCGTGCTCATGGTCTGGGTAGCCGACGAAGACGGATCGCCGTAAGAAGACGTCGAGTGCGGGTACGGCGAGGTGCCGGTGTCGTAGCGGTCCGCTGAGCCGTTCCGGGCCCGGAGGGACGACCGGCCGTCGACCGGACCGCTCGGCCGCAGCGAGAAGGCCGCGCTGGTCAGCGGGTCTTCCTCGGCGCTGCTTGGCCGCCGTCGGCGCGTCTCGGCCGGCTGGGTGCCGGCCCCGCCCGGCTGGGCAGCGGTCCCGCGCGGCTGGGCAGGGGTCCCGCGCGGCGGAGTGACAGCCTCCCGCGGCTGGGTCGCGCCCGGCCGGCTGGCCGCACTCATCGGCTGGCTGCTGCTCGCGGCCACGCGGACCGGCTGCGTTGCCCCCGGGAGCGGCGGCTTCATGCCCTGGACCGGCTGCGTCGCCGGATGGGAAGGCTGTATCGCGGTCCGTTCGGCCGTCGGGTCGGATGCGGCGCGCGGGGCCGGATACCTGCCCCGCCTGCCCCCGCCGGCACCCCGCTCATCGCGTTTCCTATCGCCCGCCGGGGCCTGGACGGCCTGCGGGCCGGTGGCCGCCCCGGTGTCGAGCCCGGGAGCAGGGTCGGCAGCGGGCCCGGTAATGAGCCCGGCGCCAGGCGCGGGACCGGACAGCCGGTTCCTGCTCGGCGGTTCCTGCTGGGCGGTACGCGCGGTGGTGGCGAGCGGCTTGTCCGACGCAAGATCGTCCCAGAACTGCTCGTCGCTGACGCCGCCGAACGACTCGGCCGGCCACAGCTCCTCGTCGAGGTCGGCTCCCTTGCGGAATCCCTTGCGGCGGCGCGGCTTGGCCTCCCTGTCCGCCGCCATGTTGGCGATCGGCCGGGTTTCGCCGGCCTCGCGCGCGACCGTACCCAGCTTCGGGTCGGTGGCGGTCGGGTCACCGGGCATCGGGTCATCCGGCCACGCGTCGTCGGGCCAGGGATTCCCGGCCTCGGCGTCACCCGGCCACGGGTCCTCGGGCAGTGCCTGCGTGTCGGCGAGCCGCCTGGCCCCGACCGCCTCCGCGGTCCGCGCGGCTTCGGCGCGGCGCGGTTTCGGCGAGGCGGCGGGCCTGAAGGTGGTGACCGGCCTGCCGTCGTCGGCGGTCCGCCGCGGATGGCTGCTGAGATTGGGTCTGCCCAGGTCGGGTCTTGTCGACCGAGGGCGCTTGCCGCCGCGGTTGCCTGAGCGGATGCTGAAGTAAAAGGCTGCCGCGATGCCGACAAGCCCGGCAACGGCCAGTCCCGCGACCAGAAACATGGTCTCCATCCACAATGCCGGGCCTGGTGGACGGCGCTCGCTAGGCACACGCGGCCATGACGCGAACCTTCCCTCGTAGTCGCGAGCGCCGTAAACCCGCTTGATCATCGATTGTGACTCACCCGCGGCGAGCGTGTCACCGGATTGAAAAACTTCCGGAAATTGCTGATTACGACGCGTATCTAGGTGATCACGGATTTCCGGTTACCACTATTCGTCCGCGCCCGATTGTGGCCGCCGCGATCGCGGTCCATACGGACTGCAGCGGCGCGCCGGTGGGCAGCTTCAGCGTGGTGTTCAAGGCATAAACGGTAAACCGGTACGAGTGCGGGCGGCCGTGCGGGCAGGGGGCGTCATACGCGGCCGTACCTGCGCTGTTCACCGCCTGGCGCGCTCCGGTGGGCACCGCGCCTTCCTGGATGTCGGTCGCCCCGGGATTGATGTCGAAAACGAGCCAGTAAATGGTCGGCGTGATCGGTGCCGAGGAGTCATCGACAATAAGCGCGAGGCTCTTGGTGCCGGCCGGCGCACCGGACCAGTTAAGCGGCGGATTCGTTTTCGCGCCGTGACAGGTATAGCGCTGCGCCAGCATACCCGAGACAAACGCCTCGCTGCTGACCGACATGTTGATCGGCGCCACCGGCGCGCCGTACCCGGCGGTGCCGCAGCCGGACAGGGTCAGGGCAGCCAGCAGCGCCGCGCCCGCGGCCCGCGCGCGAAGCGGGCGCCCGGCGCGGCCTGCTCGCGGTGCTGACCGGTTTGCCGTCACCTTCTCGCCTCTTTCCTGCCGACGGTTGATATTAGAACCTGCACCACTAGGAAGCGTAGGGTGATCCGACGCGTTGAATGATCCGGGGGAGTAGGGCCAGATCACGGCGATCAGCGAGGGCAGATGCCGAACGCACTGGGTATCGGGCTACTGGGCCCGCTTCAGGTGCGGGACGAGACGGGGCGCCCAGTCCACGTCGGCGGCCGCCAGTTGCGGGTCCTGCTCACTTTGCTCGCGCTGAACGCCGGGCGTGTCGTCCCGGTCGGTTCGCTGGCCGGGGAACTCTGGCCCGACGATCCGCCCGGCAACCCCGGCAACGCGCTGCAGACACTGGTTTCCCGGCTGCGGGCCGAACTGCGCCAGGCCGGGGCGGGCGACGTGATCGAGTCGCACCCGGCCGGGTACCGCCTGGCCGTGCTGCCGGGCGCGGTCGACGTGATGGCCTTCGAGGAACTGGCCGCGCAGGGCCGCCGCGCGCTGGCCGACGGCGACGCGGCGCAGGCCGCGCGGATCCTGCGGGACGCGCTGCTCGCCTGGCGGGGCCAGCCCCTGGCCGACGCCGCCGGATCGGACTTCGCGGAAGCGACCGCGGCCCGGCTGACCGAGCTGCGTTCCAGCGTCCTGGCGGACCGGATCGAGGCCGACCTGGCCCTCGGCGAGGGCGCCAGCCTGGTCGGTGAGCTCCGCGTGCTGCTCTCCGCCGATCCGCTGGCCGAACGTCCCCGGGCCCAGCTCATGCGCGCGCTGTACGCCGCCGGACGCCAGGCCGAGGCGATCGCCGCGTACCACGAGGGCCGCGAACTGCTCGCCGACCAGCTCGGGGTGGACCCGTCCGCCCGGCTCGAGCAGGTCTATCTCGGCATCTTGCGGGGTGGGGAGCAGGAGAATGATCCCGAACGGGCCGGGGTGCCTGCCCGCGCACGGCCCTCCGCCTCCCGGGCGCAGAGCCCCCTGACCAGTTTCGTCGGCCGCGACGAGGACCTGCCCCGGGTGCTGAAGAACCTGCGCGCGGGCCGCCTGGTCACGCTCACCGGCCCGGGCGGAGTGGGCAAGACCAGGCTGGCCATCGAGGCCTCGGGACGGCTCGGCGCGGCGGCGTGGTTCGTGCCGCTGGCGCCGGTGACCGATCCGGCCGAGGTGGCGTACGCGGTCCTGGACGCGCTGGGTATCCGCGAGCCGGTCATCGCCCGCCGCGCCGCCGAACCCGGCACGGGTCCGCCGGACCGGCTGGCCGCCGCGCTCGGCGACCGCGACGATGTGCTGATCCTGGACAACTGCGAGCACGTGATCGAGGCGGCCGCCGCGCTCGCGGGCCACGTCCTCGCCGCCTGCCCGCGGCTCAGGATCCTGGCCACGAGCAGGCAGCCGCTGCGCATCGACGGTGAGACGCTGTGCCCGGTCCCTCCGCTGCCGATCCCGCCGGCGCCCGCCGCCCCGGTGACGATCGCGTCCTACGGGTCGGTCCGGCTGCTGCGCGACCGGGCGGTGGCGGTCCGGCAGGATTTCGAGCTCGGCGAGGCCAACGCGGCCGCCGTGGCCCGGATCTGCCGGGCCCTCGACGGGATGCCGCTGGCGATCGAGCTGGCCGCGGTCTGGCTCCGCACGCTGACGCCGGCCCAGCTCGCGGAGCGCCTGGACGACCGGTTCGGGTTGCTGACCGGGGGCAGCCGGACGGCGCTGCCTCGGCATCGGACGCTCCGGGCCGTCGTCGACTGGAGCTGGGACCTGCTGTCGGCGTCCGAGCAGGTGCTGGCGCGCAGGCTGGCCGTCTTCCCCGGCGGGGCCACCCTGGCCGCCGCCGAGTCCGTCTGCGCCGACAAGCTGCTGCCGTCAGCCGCGGTGCTGCCCGCGCTGTCCGGCCTGGTCGACAAGTCGATCCTGGGCGTGGCCGAGGGCCAGGACGGCCTCTCGCCGCGGTACCGGATGCTGGAGACCGTCCGCGCGTACGGCCTGGAGCGGCTGGTCGACGCCGACGAGGAAGCCGCGGTGCGGGACGCGTTCGCCGCGTACTACCTGGACCTGGCCGAGACCGCTGACCCCCGTCTGCGAGCGGCCGGCCAGGGGCGCTGGCTGCGTGAGCTGGCCACCGAGCAGGACAACCTGCACTCGGCGCTGCGCTGGACGATCGTGAGGCAGCAGGCCGACGGCGCGCTGCGCTTCGTGCGGGCGCTCGGCTGGTACTGGTTCCTGCGCGGGCAGCCCGGTGAACCCGAGGTGCTGGCCCGCCAGGTCCTCGCGTTCGAACCGGGTGAGCAGACGCCGCGGATGGCCGAGGCGCGCGTCATCTGCGCGATCACCGCGGCCGGCGACAGCTGGGAGATCGACACGGTCCAGCCCGCGCTGGCCGCGGCCGTGGCCGATCTGAACCGCTGGTCGCCTGACACCGCGCCCTCCCATCCGCTCACCGCGATGGGCGAGCCGATGCTGGCCCTGTACGACCAGGATCCCGACCGCGCCTTCGCCGTCTTCGACCGCTACGTGACCTCGGAGGATCCGTGGGTGCGGGCGGCGGTCCCGCTGCTGCGGGCGACGTTCGGCAGCATGCTCGGCCGGATCGACTGGGCCGAGTCCGACTGCCGGGACGCCCTGGCCGCCTTCCGGGCCCTCGGCGAGGCGTGGGGGACGGCCGCCGTGCTCATGCAGCTATCCGAGTTCGCCCGGCTGCGCGGCGAGAACGCGGCCGCGGTCGCGGCGCTTGAGGAGGCGAGGGCCCTCGGCCAGCAGCTCGGCGCGTGGGGGGATCTGTCCCACATCGGCGGCAAGCTGGCCGCCGTCCGGCTGCGCCTGGGTGACCTCGCGGGCGCCCGTGCCGACCTGGAGCGGGCCGAGCGTGAGGATGCCGCGCGCGGCATCGGGCACAGTGGCTCCGGGATCTGGCTCGGGCTGGTGCGCACCGAGCTCCTCCACCGCGAAGGCGACACTGCCGCGGCCGGGAGCATTTGCGCCGACCTGCTCGCCCAGCTGGAGGAGAAGCACTCGTTCTGGTGGTTCGGGGTGCAAGCGATGATCCAGGCCAGGCTGGCGCTGATCGCGCTGGAAGGCGGGGACGAGGCCCGGTGTCGCGCCCTGCTGGCGGCGGCGTTCCAGACCGCCACCAGCTGGGTGGAGCGCCCGCCGGCCGCCGACGTGATCGACGCCATCGCCGTGCTCGCCCAGCGCTCGGGCGAGTGCGCGACGGCCGCGACCCTGCTCGGCGCCGCCCACGCGGTCCGGGGCTGCTTCGACGAAGGCAGCCTCGACGCGCCGGCCGTGCGGGACGCGGTCCGCACCCTGCTCGGCGCGGACGAGTTCGAGGCTGCCTACGAGCGCGGCCGTTGCCTGTCTCGCGACGACGCGCTCGCCCTGGCAGCCAGCGCGGTCGCGAACCCGTCACGGCCGGCTAGCCAGCGCCCCGGCTAGGTGCGGCGCCGGCTAAGTGCGGCGCCGGCTAAGTGCGGCGCCGGTAGACCCGGACGGCCAGCGGGGCGAACACGACGAAGATGCCCAGCGCCCACAGCAGCGACTGGACCGCGGGAGTGGCCACCGGACCGCCGGTAAACAAGCCGCGCTCCGCGTTAGTCAGCAGGGTCATCGGGTTGACCTTGACGAACGCCTGCAGCCAGCCCGGCATGGTGCCGGTCGGCGCGAGCAGGTTGCTGCCGAACACGAGCGGGAAGAACGCGATGAACCCGAAGGCCTGCACCCCCTGCGGGGTCTTCACCAGCATGCCGATGAGGGCCGAGGCCCAGCACAGGGCCAGCGCGAAGGCGAGCAGCAGCAGGCAGCCGGCCAGGGCGGAGAGCGCGTTGGTCGTCACCCGGAAACCCAGGATCATCCCGAAGCCGATAGTGATCGCGACCGAGATGAGATAGCGCACCATGTCGCCGAGGACGGCCCCCGCCAGCGGCGCCCAGCGGGCGATCGGCAGGCTGCGGAACCGGTCGAAGACCCCGCTGGTGATGTCCTGATTGAGCATGAGCCCGGTGCCCAGGGTGGCGAATACCACGGTCATGACGAGCAGCCCGGGCAGCTCGTACTGCAGGTAGTCGTGCGTGCTGCCGTGGGCGATGGCGCCGCCGAAGACGTAGGTGAACAGCAGCAGGAACATGATCGGCTGCAGGCTCAGGCCGATCACGTCCTCCATGTTCGTCCTGATCTTCAGCACGCTGCGCCAGGTGAGCGTGAAGGTGTTCCGCATCCCGCCGAGCGGGCTGACCCTCCGCGCCGGCGCCGGAACGGTGGCGGAAATCGCGGTCATCGTGTACTGCCTTCCAGTTCGCGGGTGCCGCTGTCATCGTCGCTGGCGCGGCGGCCGGTGAGGGTGAAGAAAACCTCGTCCATGCTCGGCTTGCGCAGGGCGAACTCCGCGAGCTCGATGCCCCTGTCATCGAGCTCGCGGAAAACATGCCGCACCAGGGCCGAGTCGCCCACCTGCGCGGTGGCCACGCCGTTCTCGGCGTCGGTGCCCACATCGCCCCGGATCAGCTCCGTCATCAGCGCGGTAACCTCGGCCATCCGGGCCGAGTCCGCCGGCGCGACCTGCAGCACCTGGCCTCCGGTCTTCGCCTTCAGCTCGTCCGGCGTCCCGGTCGCGACCACCCGGCCATGGTCGAAGACGACGATGTCGTGCGCGAGCTGGTCGGCCTCGTCCAGGTACTGGGTGGTCAGCAGGACCGTGACCCCGTCCGCGACCAGCTCGCGGATCATGCCCCAGACATCGGTCCGGCTGCGCGGGTCGAGCCCCGTGGTCGGCTCATCCAGGTACAGCACCCGGGGGTTGCCGACCAGGCTGGCCGCCAGGTCGAGCCTGCGCCGCATGCCGCCCGAGTAGGTCTTGGCCGGCCGTGCGGCGGCTTCGGTCAGCTCGAAGCGGGCGAGCAGCTCGCGCGCCCGGGCCCGGACGTCCGCTCGCGGCATGCCGAGCAGGCGGCCGATCATGATGAGGTTGTTGGTCCCGGACAGGCCCTCGTCCACCGACGCGTACTGCCCGGTGAGGCCGATGAGCTGCCGCACCTGGTGGGCGTCGCGCAGCACGTCGTAGCCGCAGACGCTGACCTGGCCGCTGTCCGGCCTGAGCAGCGTGGCGAGGATCCGGACCGCCGTGGTCTTGCCAGCCCCGTTCGGCCCGAGCACCCCGAGTACCCGGCCCTGCCTGGCCGCCAGGTCCACCCCGTCCAGCGCGGTCGTCTTGCCGAACCGCTTGACCAGCCCGGTGGCCTCGATCGCATTCGCTGTCGCGTCATATCGCATGTGTCCATAGTGGCCCATGCCACTGTCAGAACGCGCACAAGAATCTGTCAGCACCCCCGAGCCGCTGTGCGCGTCCGGCCAGCGCCGC